>Ga0070731_10000978_pt1 | contig 32162 bp, 33 predicted proteins | sample Coa_R1_2_FD_66448 | JGI IMG/M metagenome (GOLD analysis project Ga0070731, IMG submission 66448) | Surface soil microbial communities from Centralia Pennsylvania, which are recovering from an underground coalmine fire - Coalmine... | ecosystem: Environmental > Terrestrial > Soil > Unclassified ... | reverse complement strand
GAGGCACGGGAGTCTTTCGAGAGGGCGATCCGGGCAGATCCCTCCTTCGCCCAGGCCTATAACGGATTGGGCGTCGTCCTGGTCAAGATGGGCGATCCGTCGGCGGCGCTCCCGTTTTTCGATCGCGCGATCGCGCTCGACACAGGCTCCGTCGAAGCCCGGCTGAATGCGGCCCATGCGCTGCTCGACATGGCGTTCCTCGACGCCGCGGCGCAGCGCTTTCGCGAGGCGGCGGCGCTTGCGCGGCGCGACGACCTGCTGAGGACCTGCGCGGCGGGGCTGTACCGGGCGGACGATATCGATGGCGCCGAGAGGATCTTTCGAGCGCTGATCGAGAGCAATCCGTCGGATGCTCCATCACGCGCGCAGCTCGCGCTCGTGCTCGAGGAAAGGGGCCTGGCGGCGGAGGCGCTCGCGGCGGTCGAGGCGGCGGTCGCATCGCAGCCGTCGTCCGCTGCCGTCCGCAATTCGTATGGCGCCATCCTCCTCAGCCGGAAGCGAAGCGATGAGGCCGCCGTCCAGTTCCGCGAGGCCGTCGCGCTCGATCCCGGTTTCAACGAGGCGGCCATAAACCTCGCGGTCGCGCTGCGCGAAAAATCCCGCGATGAAGCTCGCGCCGAGGCGGAGGCGATCGAATCGAAGCTCGATGCCCTGGGCTGCGCCCGGCTCGCGATGCTCTACACGCGCCTGGGGGATACGGCAAAGAGCATCGAGCTGTGCGAACGCGCCATCGCATTGAGCGCGCATCTCCACAATGCCCACGCCACGCTGTCGACCCAGTTGCTCCGGACGGGCGAGCTCGAGCGAGGTTGGCGCGAACACTTGTACCGGCCCTCGCGCGGCAGCGAGATCTTCGAGCAGGTGATCCGCGGAACCTATCCGCCGAAACTGCCGGCGGATCTCGCGGGAGTCGACATCGTGATCCTCTCCGAGCAGGGCCTGGGCGACATGCTGCTCTTCCTGCGCTATGCCGCGCCGCTCGCCCGGGCCGGCGCGAGGCTGCACCTCAGCCGCCTGGATCCTCGCATTGCGCCGATGGTGATGCGCGCGCTCGCCGCCGACCTGTGGCCCGACGAGCGCCCGGTGCCCGCGAACATGCCGGCAGTCTGGGCGGGCGACCTTCCGCTGTTGGCGCGGCCGTTGACCGGCAGCGATGTCTGCCCATCGCTCAGGAGCGCGCCGCTGCCCGGGCGGATAGAGCGCATGCGCGAGCGGCTGGGGCCCTCGGAGGGCAAGCGCGTGGGCGTCGCATGGCGCGCCGGGACGCGCAGCGTCGGGCGCAAGGGCACTCTCTTCAAGGACATCGAGCCGCGCATGCTAGGCGAGGCTCTCGCCGGAACGCCGCTGCAATTCGTCTCGATCCAGCGCATTCCGGAAGCGGGATCGACCGACGAATTCGAGAAGGCGCTCGGTGCGAAGGTGATCGATTGCTCGGACGTGAACGAGGATCTCGAGGACACGCTGGCGTTGCTTTCGCTGCTGGACGACTATGCGGGAGTGAGCAGCACCAACATCCACCTCCTGGCCGCGCTCGGGCGAACGGGGAGGGTGCTGATACCTTACCCGCCGAACTGGCGCTGGCAATCGAGTGGCGAGTCGGTGTGGTTCGAAGGGTTCGCGACTTATCGCCAGACGCTGGAGGGTGATTGGAGCGGCGCGCTCGAAGGCTTGCGCGGGGATTTGACCAGGGAGGCGAAGGGATGATCAGGGTCTTCATCGGATACGACAGCGCCGAGCGCGTGGCGACGAGCGTGCTCGCCCACAGCATCAACGCGCACGCGAGCGAGCCGGTCTCGATCACGCCGGTGATGCTGTCGCAGCTTCGCGGCGTATTCGACCGCCCGCGCAACGAGCTTCAATCAACCGAGTTCTCGTTCTCGAGGTTCCTCACGCCGTGGCTCGCCGGCTACGAGGGCTGGGCGGTCTTCATGGACTGCGACATGATCATGCGGGACGACATTGCCCGCCTGATGGCGCTTCGCGACGACCGCTACGCGGTGCAGGTCGTGAAGCACGTGCACGTGCCCAAGGAAGAGAAGAAATTCCTCGGCCAGGTGCAGACCCGGTACGAGAAGAAGAACTGGTCGTCGGTGATGCTCATGAACTGCGCGAGGTGCCGCGCGCTCACGCCGCAATTCGTGAACACCGCCACGGGGTTGGAGCTCCACCAGTTCAAGTGGCTCGGCAACGACGACCTCATCGGCCCGTTGCCGGCGCGATGGAATCATCTCGTGGGCTACGACGCGCCGGATCCGGACGCCGCCCTCGTGCATTTCACGATCGGCGGTCCGTGGTTCAAGGAATACGAGTCGAGCGAGTTCGCCGGCGAGTGGTTCGCCGCCCGCGATGCGATGCTCACCGCGAGCGGCCGCGCGAAGGCTCCCGCCTAGAAGCTCTGGAAGCTCACCGTGAAGAGCACGCCGCGTCCCGGAGCGGGGTAGCCGACCACGGTCTCGTAGCGCTTGTCGCCGAGATTGGTCGCCACGACCTGCGCCGACCAGTTCTTGTCGATGTCGTAGCGCACGCGCGCGTCGACGACCGCATAGCCGGGCAATCGCGTCGAAGGATCTTCGTTCGTCGAGTCGAACCGCTCGCCGCTCGCGAGCAGCGTCATGCCCGCGGTCCACGATCCCCAGGCGCGGCTCACCTCGAACGTGCCGAAGCGCTCCGCGCGGCCCTGCAACATCGCGCCCGTGTCTTCGTTCTTCGGGCGTTGCGCCGTGAACATTCCTTTCCACCGCGCGCCGAGCCACTTCGTTTCGGCGGCGAGCTCGATTCCCTGGGCCCGCGCCCTCGACACGTTGAGCACCGTGCCCTGCGTGAAGTCGTAGACGATGAGGTCTTCGAAACGGTTGTCGAAGTAGCTCGCGTGCCACCGGAACGTCGAGCCGGGAAGGTTGCGCACCGAGAGCTCGTAGCTCGTCGACTGCTCGGGCTGCAGGTTCGGGTTCGGCGCGTAGCCCGGGAACGACGGCCCATACAGGTCGTAGAACGTGGGCGCGCGAAATCCCTTCCCGTAGGTGAACGCGAGCTGCGCCACGCCGGTCCAGTCGTAGGCGTAGCTGAAGCTGCCCGTCGAGTGCTCCCCGAACTGGTCGTCGTCGTCCCAGCGCACGCTCGCCTCATAGTGCTGGCCCTGCCACGACTGGTTGATCCCCACGAACACCGAGTTGGTGTTGCGCTGGTCGTTCGTGAAGGGATCGCCCGCGTCCGTGTAGATCTTCTGGCGCAGCGTTTCGGCGCCGAGGGACCACGCGCCGCCGGTGATCGGGAACTCGTTCAGCCACGTCGCCTGGAACTGCCGGGTCTCGAAGTGATCCGTGAAGCTGCCGTGGTCCTCGAGGCGGTCCAGCCCTTCGGCGACCGACAACGTGCTCGTCCACGAGGGCGAGAAGAGCGAAGACGACGAGAACTTGGCGCCCGAGATCACGTGGTAGTTCCAGTCGTCGCCGGGGCCCGCGTCGAAGTGCGTGTGCGCGTTCGTCGTGAACGCATCGAGGGCGAGCGTCTCGCCGGTCCACATCTTGTGCGTGAGGTGGAAATTGAAGTACGCGTCGTCGTAAGGGTCGCGGTCCGGGTTGTAGCTGAACGTGTTGCGCGGGTCCGTCGCGCTCGGCGCGTCGACGGAGCGGTAGCCGGTCGAGATCGAGAACTTCGTCGTCTCGTCCGCGCCGGTCACGCCCGCGTTCACGCGCCAGTCGTTGTCGTTGCCGTACCCCGCGTTGGCGAAGAAGTAGGGCACGTTCTTGCCGCGCGTGAAGACCTGGATCACGCCGCCCATCGCGTCGCCTCCATAGAGGCTCGACAAGGGTCCCTTCACGACCTCGATGCGCTCGATCATGTCGATCGGAATGTTCTCGATCGAGGTGGTGCCGACCGTGGCGGAGCCCACGCGCATTCCATCCACGAGCACGAGCGTCTGCTGCGCGCTCGCGCCGCGGATGAAGATCGATTGCGGTTGTCCCGGCCCCCCGTTGGAGCGGATCTCGATTCCCGCCTCGCGTTGCAGCACTTCGGCGAGCGAGAGCGAGCCCGCCGCGTCGAGCTGCTCGCGCGTGATGACGACAGTGTCCCGGATCGTCGTGGTCGGCGTGGTGGCCCGCGTCGCGGTGACGACGACGGGATCGGGCGATTGCCGCAAGTCCGGAGGGGATGTATCTGACTGGGCCTGTGCGCCCAGGCTGGCGAGCCCCGCGAGGCCCGCGATCGACAGCGCTTTCATAGGTTGAGGTCGTCCTTCGTCGAGCGGCGAGCGTCCCCGCAAGCCGCAGGTTTTCGATTGGAAGGCCTCTGTGGCCTTCCCCCGGCGCGAAGGGACCGGTCTCCGGGCTCGCGAGGACGTCTTCGACAGAGGCCTTCCCACGGCATTGGTTCGCCGCAGTGGCTGTGTTTCCGTCGATCGCTCGCTTACCGTTGCGGGGGCAGCGCCGGCATCAAACCGGCTTCCCGTGCATCCCTTTGCTCACGCGATCATACGCGAGCTCATTCGCCGCGCTCGAAACGACTTTCAAAAGGGGCGCTTACACATTGACGCCGAACGGGTTTTCCAATAGGGTGGGGATATGGACGCGGAACTCGACGGTCTCGAGGAAAAGCTCGCGCTTCTGGTGCGCCGGCTGGAGAGCCTGCGCGACGAGAACCGGGAGTTGCGCCAGCAGCTCGCGAACCGCACCGACGAGAACGCGCGGCTGGGCGAGAAACTGGGCGCCGCGAAGTCGCGCATCGAGGCGCTGCTCAAGCAGATTCCGGAGACCGAGTCGTGAGCGCTCCGGAGAAGGCGAACGGCAAGGGCGCGCTCACGCTGAACCTGCTCGGGCGGGAATTCCGGGTGGCGTGTCCCGACGGCGAAGAGAAACAGCTGCTCGCCTCGGCCGACTATCTCAATCGCAAGCTGAAGGAAATCCGCGACCACGGCAAGATCGCGGGCAACGAGCGCATCGCGATCATGGCGGCGCTCAACATCGCGCACGAAATGATGACGCATCGCGTCCCCCCTTCGCTCGCGGCCATTGACGGCGATGCGATTCGACGTAGAATTGTGTCGATGCAGGAAACACTGGATTCGGCGCTGGCGGCCGACCAGGAGAAGTTGTTCTAGCAGTCGGGTTTCCTGCGGCGTTCGTCCGGGCTTACATCCTTTGAACCGATAGCGGTAACCCTGGACGCCGGCCAAGGTCACTATTGTGCGAGTCCCACGTCGGACTTACCTGCGGTGACCGGTTGGCGACCGCCTTGAACCGATGGTTCGAGGTGCAGCTTGGACGAACACCGCAGGAAATCTTTTAGATGAATTACTGGCTGATGAAGTCCGAGCCCGACGAGTTCTCGATCGACGATCTCGTCAAGGCGCCCAAGCAGTCGACGCCCTGGTTCGGCGTTCGCAACTACACCGCCCGCAACTTCATGCGCGACTCGATGCGCGTGGGCGATGGCGTCCTCTTCTACCACTCGAGCTGCGAAGTTCCCGGCATCTACGGCCTCGCGAAGGTGGCGAGCAAGCCGCATCCCGACGAGTCCCAGTTCGACCGCAAGGGCGAGTACTTCGACCCGAAGGCCACGCGCGAGAATCCGCGCTGGATGCTCGTGGATGTGAAGCTTGCGAAGAAGACCCGCCCGATGCCGCTCGAGGAGATGCGCTCGTACCGCGAGCTCGCGAAGATGATCACGCTGAAGCGCGGCAACCGCCTGTCGATCACGCCGGTCACCGAGGCGGAGTGGAACTTCATCGTGAAGCGACTCGAGGCGGGTTAGCAGGCCGCGAGGCCGCGAACCTCTTCGTAGAAGCGAAGCGCGTTCTCCGGGGACGATAGCCGCGCCGCATAGTGCTCGTTCGAGCCGCGCACGCCGTCGAGCTTCGGAAACTTGGCCACGAAGCGCTGCGCATACAGTTTCCAGGCCTCCTCGAAATTCCCGAGACTCATGTGCGCGGCGACCACGTCCGTCGTCACGGCCACGCTCTGCCCCGCGAGGAACGCGCGATAGGTGAAGTCGAGGTCGTAGAAATGGAACCCGTCGAATGTCGCCGAATCGAAGCCCACGGCGAGCGCCGATTCGCGGCGCGCGGCGAAACAGAATCCGTCGAGCGCCTGCATGCCGCCCATCGTTCCGCACTCGAGGCTGAAGAGAGTCGCGTTGCAGGCGCGCGAATCGCCGGGCACGGGCGTCGCGACGAAGCCGCGCAGGTGCGGATGCCCGGCCCACATCACCGCGGGTCCCCGGACCTTGTCGCTCCCCGCGAAGCCGACGACGTCGTGCTCCGCGAGCGCGCGCTCGATCGCGTCGAAGGGCGATGCGGACAGGAACGCCACGTCGTCGTGCGAAAAGACGACGATCCCGTGTCGCGAGCGCTCGAGTCCGCGGGTGTAGCCCTCGCACAGGGAGCGCGCGTCGTCGATGACGATGAATTCGTGCTCGCGCCCACCGAGGGCTTCGCGGAAGTTCTTCTCCATCGCGGCGCGCCGGTCGGGGCGGATGCTGCACGCGACGATCGATACCGGTTGGCGCGCGCACGCGACCGGGTCGCGCCGCTCGAGAGGAAAATAGGCGGGCCCCCCGTGCTCGACGTTCTTCGCGATGAGCGTGGCCGCGCTCTGCACCGCGCCGCCGTAGATCCTCGGCCAGCCGTCGGCGTGCGCGAGCTGCGACGCCCTGCGAAAGGACCGGATCGCCTCGCGCGGATCGTCGAGCGATGCGAGCGCCACGCCCAGGTTGTAGTGGGCCGCGCAGTTGCCCGGCTCCGCGGCGATGACTTCGCGATACGCCCCGGCGGCCTCGGCATTGCGCCCCGCGGCCCGGTGCGCATTGCCTTCGGCGAGGCGCGAGTGCGTCACAACCCGCACCACCTTCGCATGAGCGTCGCGAACAGGTCCGTGGATTGCTCGATGCGTCCCATGGAGCACCACTCGTCGGTCTGGTGCGCTAGCGTGGGCTCGCCGGGGCCGAGGATCACGGCGGGCGGGCCGCCGAAGCCGCGCTTGAGATCCGCGCCGTCGGTGGAGAACGTGATCGTCTTCGGCGTGGGGCGGCCCTCGAGGAGCGGCGTGCAGGTGTCGAAGACTTCCTGCACCCATTCATTGTCGGGCTCCGTGTAGAGCTTCTCGGTATCGACGATCTGGCGCACGGTCGCGCCGCGCGGAGCCAGCAGCGATTGCAGCGACTTGCACAGGTGTCCGTGCTCGATGCCCGGGACCGTGCGCGTGTCGAGCGTGATGCGCGCTTCATCGGGGACCGAATTGGTGTTCAGGCCGCCGCGGATCGTGCCGACGTTCATCGTGGGCTTGCCCATCACGGGATGCGACTCCACCGGAAAGTGGAAATGGTCGAGGTCGCCGATCACGCGCGCCATCTTCACGATCGCGTTGTCTCCGACCTCCGGCATCGAGCCGTGCGCCGTGACGCCTCGGGTCTCGATCTCGAACCACGCGAGGCCCTTATGGCCGATGTAGGGATAGTTGGCCGTGGGTTCGGCGACCACGATGGCGCCCGCTTTCCCGAGGAGCTTGCGGTCCGCGAGGAACTTGGCGCCCTCGCACCCGACTTCCTCGCCCGCGGTGATCACGAGCACGAGGCCCGGCGTGCGCGCGAGCTTCGGCGCGAGCTCGATCGCCGCGCTCACGAAAGCCGCGATGCCGCTCTTCATGTCGGTGGATCCGCGGCCGTAGAGCTTGTCGCCGTCCGTTTCGCCCGCGAACGCGTCGTGGTGCCAGTGCGCAGCGCCGAGCGGCACCACGTCGATATGACCGGTGAAGCAGATGGGGGGCTTGTCCGCCGAACCGCCGATCTGCGCGATGAGGCTCGTGCGCCCTTCCGCGAACTCGTGGTACTCGACGCGATAGCCCGCGTCCTCGAGGCGCTTGCCGATCGCCCGGGCGCACGCGCGCTCCATGCCCGGCGGGTTGATCGTGTTGAACGCGAGCAGCTCGCGCGTGAGGGCGCGCGGATCGAGTCGCGCGGTCATGGGGCCGCCAGGCGCCTGAGCGCTTCCTGGTACTTCTCGCTGGTCTTCGCCGCGACCTCGGCGGGCATCTGCGGCGCCGGGGGCTTCCTCGCGAATCCGATCGCGTCCAGCCAGTTGCGCACGTACTGCTTGTCGAAGCTCTCGGGGCTCGCCCCTTCCTTCCACGTGTCGAGCGGCCAGAAGCGCGAGGAATCCGGCGTGAGCGCTTCGTCGATGAGATGGAGCTTGCCGCCGGCGTCGGTGCCGAACTCGAACTTCGTGTCGGCGATGATGATGCCGCGCTCGAGCGCGTATTTCGCCGCGGCCTCGTAGAGCTTCACCGCGGTTTCCCTCACTTCATTCGCGCGCGCCTCGCCGATTTCCTTCGCCATGCGTTCGAAGGAGATGTTCTCGTCGTGATGGCCCGCTTCGGCCTTGGTGGCGGGCGTGAAGATCGGATGCGGCAGCTTCGACGCGCGTTTCAAGCCCGGCGGGAGCTTGATGCCGCAGACGCTCTGCGATTCCTGGTATTCCTTCCAGCCCGAGCCTTCGAGGTAGCCGCGCACGACGGCCTCGACCGGAATCGTCTTCATGCGCCGCACGACGATCGCGCGGCCGCGCACCTGGTCGCGCTCGCCGGGAGCGACGACCGACTCCGGATCGATGCCGGTGAGATGGTTCGGGACGATCGACGCGAGGCGGTGGAACCAGAAGTCGGCGAGCTCGGTGAGCACGCGGCCCTTTTCGGGAATCGGCGTCGGCAGGATCACGTCGTAGGCCGAGAGCCTGTCGGTCGTGACGATGAGGAGCTTGTCGTCGCCCACGGCATAGATGTCTCGAACCTTGCCGCGGCCCACGAGCGGGAGGGACTGGATCGACGATTCGTACATGTTCATAGGATGGCGGCCGCGGTGAAGGCGATGGCGATGGAGAGCATCACGAGCAGGAAATAAGCGACGAAGACGAGGACGAAGCGCGCGATGAGCGCCCACGTGCGGCCGCCGAACACGGCGCGCATCGCCGCGGCCGTGTAGATCGCCGCGGGAATCGTGAGGAGCATCGGGCTGCCGAAGGGCGCCACGATCGCGCCCAGCAGGAAGACGAAGGTGTGCACATGGAAAGCGAAGACGAGATGCTCGCCGTAATTGTACGGGCGCCGCCAGTACACGGCTTTCGTGAGCATCGCGAACACCGGCACGAGCAGGAACATCGCGTAGGGGAATGTCGCGATCACGCGGGCGAGGAGGAACTGGTTCGCTTCCGCGCGCGTCTTCCCGGCGAAGTGCTCGCGCAGGCGCTTTTCCAGGACGGAGCAGAGGTCGTCGCCCTTGTCGCATTCCAGGCTGATTGTCGAGTCGCCCGCGACCTGTCCCTTGACCTGCACCTGCATGTGGTCGCCGTGCAGCGCGACCTTCGCGACGAGGAAGAAGATGAGGCTCGCGGTGAGGTAGAGGCGCAGCGGCGGGACGTAGCGGCGCTTGCGGCCGGCGAAATATTCGAGCGTGAGGCGCCCGGGCACCACGAGCTTCGCGAGCGTCTTCCAGATGGCGCCTTCCAGCGCGACCTGGTTCTCGAGCAGCTCCTGGAAGAACTGGCGCGCCGTCGGCGGATGCGGCGCCGTGGTCTGCCCGCACTCGGGGCAGAACTTCCCGCCCGCGGGCGTTCCGCAGTTACGGCATGCGGGATCCGCGAGCGAGCTCACGGCGGTCAGGCCGCCATCTTCTCGGCCTCGGCGGTCCACCGGCCCCGCGCCGCGAGGCTGTTCATGCGGGCGCGATGGTGGAGCATGCGCTGGGCCGCGCCCACATTGGCCGCCTGGCCCCGCCACGCTTCGAGCGCCGCGGATTGCAGCGCCCGGCTATAGCTGAACGTGAGCGGCCACGGCACGCCGCCGATACGGTTCATCTCGTCCAGGTGCGCGGTGGCGTCCCGATCGCTCTGCCCCCCGGAGAGGAAGACCACCCCGGGAAGCGCCGCGGGCACGGAACGCTTGAGCGCGCGGATCGTACGCTCCGCAACTTCCTTCACGCCGGCCCGTTTCGGATTGTCCTTGCCGGTGACCACCATGCTCGCCTTGAGGATCACGTGCTCGAGCGAAACGCCCTGCTGCCGCATCTCGTCGAAGAGAATCGCAAGCGTCTCCTCGTGCACCGCTTCGCTCCGCTCGGCGGTGTGGTTGCCGTCGAGCAGCACCTCGGGCTCGACGATGGGCACGATCGAGGCCTCCTGGCAGATCGCGGAATAGCGGGCGAGGGCGTGGGCGTTCGCGCGCAGGCAGGCCATCGACGGAATGCCTTCGCCGATCGCGATCACGGCGCGCCACTTCGCGAAACGCGCGCCCATCCCGAAGTACGCGGCCATGCGCTCGGCGAGCTTGTCGAGGCCTTCGGTCACCTTCTCGCCGGGGTGCAGCGCCATGTCGTGCGCGCCCGCGTCCACCTTGATGCCCGGGAGGATGCCGTTCTGCTCGAGATACTTCGCGAAGTTCACACCGTCCTTCGTGGCCTGGCGCAGCGTCTCGTCGAAGAGGATCACGCCGCTCACGAACTCGGAGAGCCCCTGCGTCGTGAACAGCATCTCGCGATAGGCGCGGCGGTTCTCCTCGGTGCTCTCGACGCCGACGGAGTCGAACCGCTTCTTCGCGGTCCCGGCGCTCTCGTCGGCGGCGAGCAATCCCTTGCCCGGCGCCACCATGGCGCCGGCGGTTCTCTCCATGAGCTGCTTGTCCATGGAACGGCCTCGCTTCAGTTGATGACGGCCGCGAGCTCCCCTTTGGCGTAGCGCGAGGCCATCTTCTCCAGCGGCATCGGCTGGAGCTTGGATCCCTGGCCGGCACAGCCGAACTGCGTGTAGCGCTGCTTGCAGATTTCCTTGGCGGCCGCGCGCGCGGGCTTGAGGTAGTCGCGCGGGTCGAAGGCGCTCTTGTTGGCGTTCATGTACTTGCGGATGGCCGCGGTCATCGCGAGCCGGATGTCCGTGTCGATGTTCACCTTGCGCACGCCGTGCTTGATGCCTTCCTGGATCTCCTCCACGGGCACGCCGTAGGTCTCCTTCATCTCGCCGCCGTTCTCGCGGATCACCTGCAGCAGGTCCTGCGGGACCGAGGACGACCCGTGCATCACGAGGTGCGTGATCGGGATGCGCTTGTGGATCTCCTTGATGCGCTCGATCGCAAGGATGTCGCCCGTGGGCTTGCGCGTGAACTTGTAGGCGCCGTGGGAGGTTCCGATGGCGATGGCGAGCGCGTCGACGCCCGTCTTCTTCACGAAGTCGGCGGCCTGCTCCGGATCCGTGAGCAGCATGTCGCGCGTCATCGTGGCGTCGGTGCCGTGGCCGTCTTCCTTGTCGCCGCGCATGGTCTCGAGCGAGCCCAGGCATCCCAACTCGCCCTCGACGGAGACTCCGAGCCGGTGCGCCATGTCGACGACCTGCTTGGTCACCTGGACGTTGTACTCGTAGCTCGCGATGGTCTTGCCGTCGGCCTCGAGGGATCCGTCCATCATCACGCTGGAGAATCCCAGCTTGATCGCGCCGTCGCACACCGCCGGGGACTGGCCGTGGTCCTGGTGCATCGCCACGGGCGTCTTGGGGAAGCTCGCGACCGCGGCTTCGATCAGGTACTTGAGGAACGTCTCGCCCGCGTATTTCCGGGCGCCGGCCGAGGCCTGCATGATCACGGGGCTGTCGGTTTCCGCCGCCGCCTCCATGATGGCCTGCACCTGCTCGAGGTTGTTCACGTTGAAGGCGGGCAGGCCGTAGCCGTTCTCCGCCGCATGGTCCAGAAGTTGTCGCATCGATACGAGTGCCATAGCTGGATCTCCGTTGCTGTTGCTTAAGGATGACAGCCGTGTCCGGTATCTTAGGACGAAGCGGCTGCCGCTGCTCCCAGGTGTCTTGGCTTCAGCCCTTGCGGTGCTCGCCGACTTTCACGATTTTCATTGTGTTCGTTCCGCCCGATTTCCCGATGGGCTCGCCGATCGTGAGGACGATGAGGTCGCCTTCCTTCACGACTCCGTTGCTCACGAGTACGGCCTCGGCTTCGGCGAGGAGTTCCTCGCGGTCGTGCCCCACGTACTTCACCATCAGCGGATACGTGTCGCGGAAGAGGGTGCACCGGTAACGCGTGAAGGTCTGGGCGGTGAGCGCGTAGATCGGCACGCCGCAATTCAGGCGCGACATCCACAGGGCCGTCGAGCCCGATTCCGTGAGCGATGCGATCGCCTTCACCTTGAGGTGGTAGGCCGTGAAGAGCGCCGCCATGGCGATCGACTGGTCCACGCGCGTGAACACGCGGTCGAGGAATTCGCTCTCGAGCGTCACGGGCTGGCTCTTCTCCGCCTCGACGCAGACGCGGGCCATCGCGGAGATCGTCTCCACGGGGTATTGGCCCGATGCCGACTCCGCCGAAAGCATCACGGCGTCGGTGCCGTCCAGCACCGCGTTGGCGACGTCCGAGACCTCTGCGCGCGTGGGCACCGGGCTCGAGATCATCGATTCCATCATCTGCGTGGCCGTGATCGTGAGCTTGTTGAGCTCGCGGGCCTTGCGGATCATGCGCTTCTGGAGCGCGGGCACCGCGGCATCGCCCACTTCCACCGCGAGGTCGCCGCGCGCCACCATGATGCCGTCGCAGGCATGCATGATCTCCTCCATCGCGGGGATCGCCTCGGCGCGCTCGATCTTCGCGATGAGCATCGCGTAGCCGCCCGCGGCGCGAAGCAGCTCCTTCGCCATGTACATGTCGGCGCCGCTCTTCGGGAACGACACCGCGAGGTAATCCGCCTTCATCTTCGCGGCGGTGCGGATGTCGTCGATGTCCTTCGGCGTGAGCGCCGGCGCCGTGAGGCCGCCGCCCTGGCGGTTGATGCCCTTGTTGTTCGAGAGCACGCCGCCGTGGCGCGTCACCGTGTGGATCTCCGCGCCGAGCACCCTCGTCACGTCGAGCACGATGCGCCCGTCGTCCAGGAGCAGGACGTCGCCTTCCTTCACGTCGCGAGGCAGCTCCTTGTAGTCGAGGCCCACGCGATCCTGGCCGCCGAGCGTGCATTCGGAATCGAGGATGAACTTGTCGCCGGGCTTGAGCGTGACCTTGTGGTCCTTGAACTTGCCCACGCGGATCTTCGGGCCCTGCAGGTCGCACATGATGCCGACGGCGCGATTCACCTTGCGGCACGTCTCGCGCACCAGCTCCGCGCGCTTGATGTGGTCCTCGGTGGTGCCGTGGGAGAAATTGAGGCGCACGACGTCCACGCCCGCGAGGAACATGCGCTCGAGCACCTCGGGGCTGCTGGATGCGGGCCCGAGTGTCGCGACGATCTTCGTGCTGCGCTGTTCGCTCACGCGGGCACCCCCGCGCGCGACTCGAGCATGGCGACCGCCGGCAGCGTCCTGCCCTCGAGGAATTCGAGGAACGCGCCGCCTCCGGTCGAGATGTAGCCGATGCGATCGGTGACGCCGTACTTGGCGATGGCCGCGAGCGTGTCGCCGCCGCCGGCGAGCGAGAACGCCTTCGACGAGGCGATCGCCATCGCGACCGACTCGGTGCCGCTGCCGAACGCGTCGAACTCGAAGACGCCGACGGGCCCGTTCCACACGATGGTGCCCGCCCTCGAGAGGATCGCGGCGTAGTCGCTCGAGGCTTTCGGCCCGATGTCGAGGATCATGTCATCCTCCGCGACGTCCTTCGCGGCCTTCACGTGCGGCGGCGTATCCGGAGAGAACGTCCTGCCGCAGACCACGTCCTGGGGAATCGGAACGGCCGCGCCCCGCGCCTGCATCATCACCATGATCTCCTTCGCCTCGGGTGCGAGATCCGCCTCGCAGAGCGACTTCCCGATGGGCAGCCCCGAGGCGAGCATGAACGTGTTGGCGATGCCGCCGCCCACGATCAGCTGGTCCACCTTGCCCGCGAGGGATTTCAGGATCGTGAGCTTCGTGGACACCTTCGATCCCGCCACGATCGCCACCAGCGGGCGCCTGGGATCGGCGAGCGCTCGGCCCAGCGCGTCCAGCTCCTTCGCGAGAAGGGGGCCGGCGCACGCGATCTTCGCGAACTTCGCCACGCCGTGGGTCGAAGCCTCGGCGCGATGCGCGGTGCCGAAGGCGTCGTTCGCATAGACGTCGCAGAGCGCGGCGTACTTGCGCGAAAGCGTCTCGTCGTCCTTCTTCTCGCCCTTGTTGAAGCGGCAGTTCTCGAGCAGCACGAGCGAGCCCGGCTTCACGTCCACGCCGTCGATCCAGTCGCGCTTGAGCGGCACGTCGCGGCCGAGGAGCTCGGAGATGCGCTTCGCCACGGGAGCGAGCGAGTCCGCGTCGGAATACAGTCCCTCGGTCGGGCGGCCCAGGTGCGAGGTCACCATCACCGCCGCGCCCTTGTCGAGGGCCATCTTCATCGCCGGGATCGACGCCCGGATGCGCGTGTCGTCGGTGATCGCGCCCGCGTCGTCCTGCGGCACGTTGAGGTCGGAGCGGATGAAGACGCGCTTGCCGTGCAGGTCCAGCTCGGCGAGCTCCAGCACTTTCATTTGTTCTCCTTCATTCGCGCGACGGACTCCGCGAGCGTCGCGTTGAGCTCGCGCGTGATGCGGCTGCCGGTGGTCTGGAAAAGGAACGGCAGGATCCCGTGCACGAAGGCCGCGATCCCGCCCGCGGTCATCTTCGCCCCGTAGCGGCAGGCGAAGAGACCGTGTTGCAGGTAGGTTTCGCCCACCGACCGCGGATGGGCGGTGAACGGATTTTTCACTTCGCCTGCATCAACGCGATGGCCACGTCCAGCATGCGGTTGGAGAAGCCCCACTCGTTGTCGTACCACGAGCACACCTTCACCAGGCGCCCGGACACCTTGGTGAGCGTGGCGTCGAAGATCGACGAGCGCGGGTCGTGGTTGAAGTCCACCGACACGAGCGGCGCCTTGTCGAAACCGAGGATGCCCTTCAGGTCGCCCGATTCGGAGGCCTTCTTCATGACGGCGTTCACCTCGTCCACGGTGGTGTCGCGCGCGGCGATGAAGGAGAGGTCCACGAGGGAGACGTTGATCGTGGGCACGCGGATCGAGAAGCCGTCGAGCTTGCCATTGAGCTCGGGGAGCACCAGGCCCACGGCGGCGGCGGCGCCCGTCTTGGTCGGGATCATCGAGTGCGTGGCCGAGCGCGCGCGGCGAAGATCCTCGTGATAGACGTCGGTGAGCACCTGGTCGTTGGTGTACGCGTGGACGGTCGTCATGAGCCCGTTCAGGACGCCGATCGATTCGTGCAGCGGCTTCACCAGCGGCGCGAGGCAGTTGGTCGTGCACGACGCATTCGAGATCACCGTGTGCGAGGCCTTGAGCGTCTTGTGGTTCACGCCGTAGACCACCGTCGCGTCGACGTCCTTGCCGCCGGGCGCGGAGATGATCACCTTCTTCGCGCCACCCTTCAGGTGCGCGGAGGCTTTTTCCTTCGAAGTGAAGAAGCCGGTGCTCTCGAGCACCACGTCGACCCCGAGGGAACCCCAGGGAATCTGGGCCGGATCGCGCTGGGCGAAGACCTTGATGCGGTCTCCGTTGACAACCATCTGGTCGCCGTCGACTTCGACCTGCCCCGGGAACTTGCCGTGGGTGGTGTCGTAGCGGGTGAGGTGCGCGTTGGTCTCGGCCGGGCCGAGGTCGTTGATGGCGACGATCTGCAGGTCGTGCGATTTGCCGCTCTCGTAGTGGGAACGCAGGATGTTACGGCCGATGCGGCCGTAACCATTGATGGCGACGCGGACGGTCATGTCAGTGGACTCTCGGTGGAAAAACTCGGGAACGAACCGCTCATTTTAGCCGATCGCGAAACCGGTCCCCGGGCTATTCCTCGACGGCGATAAGACCAGTGAGATCGGCCCAGCCATAGGCGATCTCGGCGAAATCGTGGCGTCCGAGGCGCTCGACCTTCTCGCCGACTTCCTCGCCTCCGAGGGCGCCGTAGAACATCCGCGCGCGATTCGCCTTCAGCACCCAGAGATAGAAGCCGAACAGTCCGCGCCTCGCGAAATGCTTCGCGCAGGCGCGTACCAGTTCGCGCCCCACGCCGCGGCGCTGGTGTTCCTGCAGCACGTAGAGCGCGTAGATCTCGGCGTCCAGGCCGCGAAGCTCGTCGCGCGCGGGCCCGCACGAGGCGAAGCCCACGACACCGCCCGAGCGCTCCGCGATCCACGTCGCCGCGTCGGGGCTCTGGCGTGCGATGCGCCGTTTCCACGCGATGGCGTCGCTCGTGCCCGCGTGGCTCGCGATCACGTCGAGCGGAAGGATGCCCGCGTAGCTCGTGTTCCAGCTCTCGCGCTGGACGCGCGCGATGGATTCGGCGTCGGCGGCGCGCGCGAGGCGCACCGTCACCTTCGCGTCGAGGTCAGACAATGCGCTTGACCGCCGCGACGAGGTGCGCGGCATCGATCCCGAGGAACTTGTAGACGTCCGGCGCGGGCGCCGACTCGCCGAAGCGGTCGATGCCGATCACCTCGCCTTCGAGGCCCACGTACTTGCGCCAGTAGTCGGTCACGCCCGCCTCGATCGCGACGCGCGGCATCTTCTTCGGCAGCACGGACTCCCGCCACGCTTCATCCTGGCGGTCGAACACACTCGTGCACGGCATCGACACGACGCGCACCGCGATGCCTTCGTCGGCGAGCGTCTTCTGCGCGGCGAGCGCGATGGATACCTCGGAGCCGGTGCCGATCAGGACCGCGCGTGCCGTCCCCGCCGCTTCCGAGATCACGTAGGCGCCCCTGCGGATCGACGCGACGGTTTCGGCGCTTCGTTTCACGAACGGAAGGTTCTGGCGCGAGAGCGCGAGCGACGTCGGCCCATCGGCGCGTTCGATCGCCCGCGACCACGCGATCGCGGTTTCCACCGTGTCGCACGGGCGCCAGAGCTCCATGTTGGGGATGAGGCGCAGCGACGAGAGGTGCTCGATCGACTGGTGCGTCGGGCCGTCCTCGCCGAGGCCGATCGAATCGTGCGTGAACACGAGGATGTTGCGCGCCTTCATGAGCGCGGCCAGGCGCAGGGCGTTGCGCGAATAATCGGAGAACGTGAGGAACGTCCCGCAGTAGGGAATGAAGCCGCCGTGGAGCGAGATCCCGTTGCACATCGCGGTCATGCCGAATTCGCGCACGCCGAACTCGATGTAGTTGCCGGGCTCGGTCGCCCTCACGGCCTTCGATCCGGACCACTTCGTGAGGTTCGATCCGGTGAGGTCCGCCGAGCCGCCGATCAGCTCGGGCATGTGGGGCCCGATCGCCTCGAGCGCGTTCTGCGAAGCCTTGCGGGTCGCCACCGACTCGCCCTTTTCGACGGCGCCCGCCACGAGCGCGTCGACTGTCGCGGCGAAATCCGCCGGCAGCTCTCCCGCCATGCGCCGCTTGAACTCGCGCGCGAGATCGGGATGCGCGGCCTCGTATGCGGCGAAGCGCGTGTTCCAGTCGCGCTCGAGGGCGGCGCCCTTCTCGGTGGCATCCCAGGCGCTGTACACCGACTCGGGAATCTCGAAGGGCGGATATTTCCAGCCGAGCGCTACGCGCGTCGCCGCGACTTCCGCCTCGCCCAGCGCTTCTCCGTGGGCCTTGGCGGTTCCCTGGCGCGTGGGCGCGCCCTTTCCGATGACTGTCTTGCAGCAGATGAGCGTGGGCTTCGAGGTCTGCGATCGCGCCTCTTCGATGGCCGCCTTGAGCGCCGCGGGATCGTCGCCGCCGACGTTCGGAACCACGTGCCAGCCGTAAGCCCGGAAGCGCGCGGGCGTGTCGTCCGTGAACCAGCCGATGACCTTGCCGTCGATCGAGATGCCGTTGTCGTCGTAGAACGCGATCAGCTTGGATAGCCCGAGCGTCCCGGCGAGCGAGCACGCCTCGTGCGAGATGCCCTCCATGAGGTCGCCGTCGCCCACGAAGACGTACGTGTAGTGGTCGACGATCGTGTGCCCCGGGAGATTGAACTGCGCGGCGAGCAGGCGTTCGGCGAGCGCGAAGCCCGCGGCGTTGGCGAGGCCCTGGCCGAGCGGGCCCGTGGTGGTCTCGACGCCCGGCGTGACGCCCACTTCCGGATGGCCCGGCGTGCGCGAGTGGAGCTGGCGAAAGCGGCGCAGCTCTTCCATCGGCAGGTCGTAGCCGGTGAGGTGGAGCAGGGCGTACTGGAGCATGGAGCCGTGGCCGTTGGACAGCATGAAGCGGTCGCGGTCGGGCCAGGCGGGATTTTTCGGGTTGTGGCGCAGGAATCCTCGCCACAGCACTTCGGCGATGTCCGCCATGCCCATCGGCATTCCCGGATGTCCCGAGTTGGCCTTCTGGACGGCGTCCATCGCGAGGGCGCGGATGGCGTTGACGATATCGGCGTGCGAGGCGGAGGAGCGGGATGTGTCGGGCATCGGAAATCCGGCGGGATTGGAGCGAAAACGCGTCAAAACACTATACTTGGCGTGATTGTTGCGATTATACTTGCGCACCTTTTACGCGATATTTTTTCGCTTGGGTAAACCTCTGCAAGGAGTTGGACTGCACCCGCCGCCCTGGGTTTGAGGGCGTCCCGCATTTTTTTGGCGGAACGCCCGAGGTCGCGCCTCAGTCCCACCTCCACGCGGACTTTTGCTTGGAAGGAGGTATCGAAGTGAAGGGACTGCACATCATTGCCGATCTCTACAACTGCCAGAAGGGCGAGCTGCTCGTCTCGTCCCGCAAGCTCCGCGACCTCTGCGTCAACGCCTGCACGGACGCCGGACTCACGGTCCTCGGGGACCACTTCTACCAGTTCGACGGCCTTGATGGCGGCCAGGATGGCGGCTCCACCGGAGCGGTCGTGCTCGCCGAATCGCACCTGGCGATCCACACGTGGCCGGAGCGCGCGGGCGCAACGCTCGACGTCTACGTCTGCAATTTCACGGCCGACAACACGGACAAGGCCGAGGCCGTCTACGACGGGCTCATCAAGGCCCTGGAGCCGGGCGACGTCATGGTCGAGCGCGTGATTCGCGGGCGCGACCTGCCGATCAAGAAACCGAAGCGCGTCGCCTAGAGGCGCCCTTTCCGACGAAGCCGGGGGCCAGGCCCCCACAGTTTCCCGAAGTGTCCGAGAGAATCTTCGAAAGATTGACCGAGGGTAGCGGCGTCTATTTCGATGGCACGCTCGTCGAGCGCCGCCAGACGCCTTATCAGCTCCTCGAGGTCTACGACACGCCCGACCTGGGGCGCATCTTCCGCCTCGACGGCTTCAACATGACGAGCGAGCGCGACGAGTTCTTCTACCACGAGAACCTCGTCCATCCGGCCGCGATCGCGCACCCGGCGCCGCGCAGGGCGCTGGTGATCGGGGGCGGCGACGGCGGATCCTCGGAGGAGCTCCTCAAGCATTCGACGATGGAACTCGTGCACATGGCCGAGCTCGATCCCGTCGTCGTGGAAGTGGCCCGCTCGCACTTCGAAAAGGTCCACCGCGGCGCGTTCGACGATCCCCGCTTCAAGCTCACGGTGGGCGACGGCCTCGCGTACCTGAGGGCGACGAGCATCCGCTACGACCTCGTCGTCATGGACCTCACGGATCCCGTGGGCCCGTCCGTGGAGCTCTACTCGCCGGCGACCTTCGCGCTCGCCAAGCGGGCCATGACTTCCAACGGAGCGCTCACGCTGCACATCGGCTCGCCGGTCTCGCATCCACAGCGCATCCGCACCACGCTCGCGAACCTTCGCGAGGTCTTTCCGCACGTGACGCCGTACTTCGTCCACATCCCGATCTACGGGTCGATCTGGGGATTCGCCTGCGCGTCGGACGTGCTCGACCCGCGCAAGACCTCGAGCGAGGAAGCCCGCCACATCATCTCGGTGCGCGGCATCGGCGACCTCCAGTACTACAACGGCGACACACATCAGGCAGTATTCGCACTTCCGAATTACATTCGCGAACTGTGCGCCGATCCTCGAAGGTAACCCTGGTCCTCCTGGGCGTGGCCGCCCTGGCGGGTTGCTCCCGCGAGGAGGACCGCATCCAGCGCGATACGTACGCCTCGAAGACCGATTGCCTGGCCGACTGGGGCAACCAGCCGGAAGACTGCACGCCGGCCGCGAACGCCCAGCCGGGATCCCACGGGATGTTCATGGGTCCCTACTACGTGCGCCCCTGGTATTCGGGCTTCGGCTCGTGGACGGGCGGCCACACGAGCACCCACTCGATCGGAACCAGCCACGGCAGCTCATCGTCGGGCGGCGTGTCGCGCGGCGGTTTCGGCTCCACGTCGCGCGGTTCCGCGTCCTCCTAGCGCGATGCACCGCGAGACGCTCGTCCCGCGCGTGGACTGGCCCGCCAAGGTGGAGGAGCTGGGCTTCTACTTCCACAGCGTGGACGGCGTGTACTGGGACGAGCGTGCCTGCTACCGGTTCACGGAGGCCGAGATCGACACGCTGGAGGCGGCCACGGCGGAGCTGCACGCCCGCGCGCTCGAGGCCGTGGAGCGCGTGATCGAGAAACGCGACTTCGCGCGCTTCGCGATCCCCGAGGCGTTCCACGGCTGGATCGAGCGCTCGTGGAAGGCCGGCGACAAATCGCTCTTCGGGCGCTTCGACCTTTCGTGGGACGGCAGCGGCGAGCCGAAGATGCTCGAGTACAACGCCGATACGCCCACGGCGCTCCTCGAAGCGAGCGTCGTGCAGTGGTACTGGCTGGAGGATGTCTTCCCGCACGCCGACCAGTTCAACTCGCTGCACGAGAAGCTCATCGACCGCTGGAAGGAGCTTCGCGCGCAGTTGCCCGCGACGGGCGCCGTCTATTTCTCGGCGGACACGAATTCCGGGGAGGACTCCGGAAACCTCGACTACCTTCGCGACACGGCGACCCAGGCGGGGATCGAGGCGCGCGCCATCGACATCGCGGACATCGGCTGGGACGGCAAGCGCTTCGTCGACCTGGACAACCGTCCCATGAGCTCGCTCTTCAAGCTCTACCCGTGGGAATGGATGGTGCGCGAGGAATTCGGGAAGAACCTCGTGGCGGGGAGCCTGCGCGTGATCGAGCCGCCGTGGAAGATGCTGCTGTCCAACAAGGCGATCCTTCCGGTGATGTGGGAGATGTTCCCCGACCATCCCAACCTCCTCCAGGCGAGCTTCGAGCCGGGGCGCTTCGCGACCGACTTCGTGAAGAAGCCGATCTACTCTCGGGAAGGCGCCAACGTCTCGATCACATCGGGCGGCCGCACGGTGGAGGCGCCCGGAGACTACGGCGACGAAGGCTTCATCTGGCAGGCATACCATGCCCTGCCGCAGTTCGACGGCAACTACACCGTGATCGGATCGTGGATCGTGGGCGACCAACCCGCGGGCATGGGCATTCGCGAGGACGCGACGCCGATCACGAAGAACTCGAGCCGTTTCGTGCCGCACTATTTTAGTTGATACCCACGGAGGGTCTCCCATGAAGCAACTGTTCGACTCGTTCGCCGGCTTCGACGAATTCCTCGCCTACCTCGGCGTGTCGATCGTGCTGCTCGCGGCGTTCGTCGCGATCTACATCCGCGTGACGCCGTACCACGAGGTGCAGCTGATCCGCGAGGGCAACATGGCCGCTTCCTTCGCGCTGTCGGGCTCGATCCTCGGATTCGTCGTGCCGCTCGCTTCGGCGATCCAGCACAGCGCGAACCTCGTCGACATGGCGATCTGGGGGCTCATCGCGCTCTTCGTGCAGGTCGGTGCGTTCGTCGTCGTGAAGCTCCTGATTCCCTCGGTGACGCACGACATCCCCGCGGGCAACGGCGCGCAGGGTTTCTTCCTCGGGTCCCTCTCGCTCGCCGTCGGATTGCTGAGCGCCGCCTGCATGAGCTTCTAGGCGGGCCGCGGAGCGCGGGATGGCGACGATCGTGCTGCTCGAGCACCAGATGCAGGGACGGCTCGGGTTGCCCTACATGGCCCACGAGCTCGCGAAGCGCTGGCAGGAGCGCGGGCATCGGGTCCATTTCCATCGCGGCGTCTCCACGCCGCCGCCCGGCGACGTCGCGATCGCGCACCTGGACGTCACGGTCGTGCCCGATTCATATCGAGCGCTCGAGCGCCACTATCCGCGCGTGATCAACAGCCGCACGTGGGACATCCGCAAGAGCGCCTACAGCACGGTGCGCGTCTTGCGCGACGATGCGTGGCCCGGGAAAGTCATCATCAAGAGCGACGCGAACCATGCGGGACACGTCGACGACGCTCTGCGGCGCCTCGCGCTCGCCGAGGGGATCGCGACCGATATCCCCGAGCGCCCGCTGCTCGATTCCTACTACCTGTGCGATTCGATCGGCAAGGTTCCCCCGCGCATCTGGGAGACGCCCGGCGTGATCGTCGAGAAGTTCGTTCCGGAGACCGGCGCGAACGGCAACTACATCCGCATCTGGACCTTCCTCGGATCGCGCGAACGCAACATGCTCTACTGCTCCGACGATCTCATGATCCGCGTCGGGAACTTCAAGTCGCGCGCGGCGGTGGAAGTGCCGCCGGAGATGCGCGCGTGGCGCGAGAAGCTGGGATTCGAGTTCGGCAAGTTCGACTACGTTCGACACGAAGGCGAGTACATCCTGCTCGACGCCAACCGCACGCCCGGCGCGCCGACGGATTTCACGGGCAACACCGAGATCGTCGAGGCGTGGGATCGCCTCTCGCTGGGTATCGAGGAGTTCCTGCCCTAGGATTCGCGGGCCGACAGGGTGAGGCGCGGGAAATTCTCGCCCCACTCGTACTCGGGGATGTCGCAGTCCTCGAGGTCGAAGTCCACGTGCGCCAGCGCTTGCAGCTCGTCGAGGCGCGGGAAAAGATAACGCGAGCGCGAGCCCTTCCAGCTTTCCATGTTCGAGATGGCGGCATCGGTCCAGCCGAGGCGCTGTTGCAGCCGTCGCGCGTCGGGCACGTGCCCGGACCACACGCGCCACACGTCGCCGAGGCACACCCCGTCCCGCGAATCGCCGTGCACCGACATCGCGAGCTGCCAGCGGAACATGTCGAGATCGCGAAACTCGCCCGCGAGGAGGCGGCCGAAAAGGGTCTCGATTGGAGTGGCCGCGTCGAGCCTGCGATGGCAGCGCAGGCAGAATCGCCCACCGGGACGCAGCACGCGCGCCACCTCGCGATTCACCTGCGCTGGCCCCTCGAGAGTCGCGAACGTCGAGTAGCAGCCATCGCCCACGACGAAATCCACGGACGCATCCGCCAGCGGGATCTCGCGCCAGTCACCGCGAACGGCACGCGCGAACGATGCGACGCTCGTCCGGGGAAACACGTTGCGCAACATTCCCTGGGACCAGTCGAGCGCCACGAGGCGCGTTCCCACGGGCCAGCGCATCGTCGCGATGGCCGGCGTCACTCCGAGAAGCAATGCGTCGGATCCGGCCGCCTCGCCGGCGTCGCGCGCGGCGTTCGCTTCGTAGAAGTGGATGTCGTCGGGCAGGGGCGAGATTGGCGTGGACACCTGCCAGCGAGCCGACCTCGCTTCCCAGTACGGCAGCGCGCTGCGATCGAAGGCGGGAGGGTGCACGGCCTATGCTAGCATCGGCCGACCGTGCCACTTCCACGCATCCACTGCGACCTGCGCCTCGGTCCGGGCGCGCAGTTCTCCCTCGCCGCCGAAGCCGCGCAACACGTCGCGAAAGCGCTGCGACTGAAATCCGGCGACTCGATCGTGGTGTTCGACGGGCGCGGCGGCGAATACGACGCGACACTCACGCGCATCGACAAGGACCGCGTCGACGTGAAGGTGGGCGCGTGGCGCGACGTGGACATGGAGCCGCCGCTTCGCCTGGGCCTCGTGCAGGGCCTTCCGGAAGCCGACAAGATGGACTGGATCATCCAGAAATCCGTGGAGCTCGGCGCGGCATGGATCCAGCCGATCGTCTGCGACCGCAGCGTCGTGCGCCTTTCGGGTGAACGCGCCGCGCGCCGCGAGTCGCATTGGCGCCGCGTGGCGATCGCGGCCTGCGAGCAGAGCGGGCGCAACAGGATTCCCGAGGTGCGGCCCACGCTCGGGTTCCAGAGCTGGATCGCGGTCCCGGCCGAGACGCCGCGCTGGGTCCTCACGCCGGGCGGCGAACCCGTGACCGCGAAGCCGAATCCCGCGGGCGGCCTGGAGATCCTCGTCGGGCCCGAAGGCGGCCTTTCGGAACGCGAACAGGAACTCGCCCTGTCGCAGGGCGCCGAGCCCGTCGCGCTCGGGCCGCGCGTGCTGCGCGCCGAGACGGCGCCGGTCGCGGCGCTGGCCGCGATCCATGCGCTCTGGGGCGACTTCCGCGGATAGAATTGCGCCCATGCCGAAGAACCCGAGGCTCAAGACCGAAGCGTTCGTGAAGTGGTTCCGCACCGCCACGCCCTACATCCACAAGTGGGGCGGGGCGACGTTCGTCATCGCCTTCGGCGGGGAGGTGCTCGAGGACGGCGAGTTCCAGCAGCTCACGCACGACATCAACGTGCTGGTGAGCCTCGAGGTGCGCGTGGTGCTGGTGCACGGCACGCGCCCGCAGATCGAGAAGCAGATGCGCGAGCACGGCGTGGAGCCGCGCTACGTCGCCAACCGCCGCGTCACCGACGATCGCGCGCTCTCGTGCGTGAAGGAAGCCAACGGCATCGTGCGCGTCGAGATGGAGGCGCTCCTGTCGATGGAGCTCGCCAACAGCCCCATGTGGGGCGCGGACATCCGCGTGTCCTCGGGAAACTTCGTCACCGCGAAGCCTGTGGGCGTCGTGAATGGCGTGGACTTCCAGCACACGGGCGAGGTCCGCAAGATCGACGCCGAGGGCATCATCCGCCGCCTCGAGGACGACGAGGTGGTGCTGATCTCCCCGATCGGCTTCTCGCCCACGGGTGACGTCTTCAACTGCACGCTCGAGGACGTGGCGACGTCGACCGCCATCGCGCTGCGCGCCGACAAGCTGATCTTCCTCACGGAGACCGCGGGCGCGCTCGATCCGAAGGGCAAGCTCATCTCGGAGCTCACCGTGAAGCAGGCCGAGGATCTCGTCGCCGGAAACAACCTTCCGGAAGACGTGCAGATCTACCTGCCGTGCGCGGTGAAGGCCGTGGCCCAGGGCGTGCGCCGCTCGCACCTCATCAGCCGCCACGTCGACGGCGCATTGCTGATCGAGCTCTTCACGCACCACGGCATCGGCACGATGGTGGTGCCGGAGTCGCCCGAGCACATCCGGGGCGCGACCGCGGCCGACATCGCGGGCATCGTGCAGATCCTCGAACCCCTCGAGCAGCAGGGCGTGCTCGTGAAGCGCGACCGCGACCAGCTGCAGCGCGAGATCGGGCAATTCTTCGTGATCGAATCCGAGGGGAACATCCTGGGCTGTGCGGCGCTCTATCCCTTCGGGGACCGCAAGACGGCCGAGCTCGCCGCGCTCGCGGTCAATCCGTTCTACCGCGACGGCGGCCGCGGCGAGCGGCTCCTTTCGCACGCCGAGGCGAGGGCGAAGGCGATGGGGCTCAAGTCGCTCTTCGTGCTGTCGACGCAGACGACGCATTGGTTCCTCGAGCGCGGCTTCGGCGAGATGGGCACGCAGTGGCTGCCCGAGCAGAAGCAGGCGCTCTACAACTACGACCGCCGCTCGAAGATCTTCGTGAAGGACATCTGATGGCACGCATGGTGAACTGCATCAAGCTGAAGAAGGAGGCCGAGGGCCTCGACCATCCTCCGTATCCCGGGGAGCTCGGAAAGCGCCTCTGGGAAAGCGTCTCGAAGGAGGCGTGGAAGCAGTGGCTCGAGCACCAGAAGATGCTGGTGAACGAAAATCGCCTGAACCTCGCGGATCCGCGGGCGCGAAAGTACCTCGAGGAACAGATGAGGAAGCATTTCTTCGGCGAGGGCGCCGACCAGGCCTCGGGTTACGTGCCGAAGGCCTAGCGTTTCTCGGCGAGCACGACCGACGTCTCGACCTGCCGCTCGGGAATCGTCCAGTATTTGCGCAGCAAGCGGTTCTTCTCCTCGCGCTCGACGAGCTCGAAGCCGTTGCGGCGGTAGAAGTCGATCGCCCAATTCGCGGCTGCCCACGTTCCGACGAGGATGGGCTTGCGCACGAGCGTGCGCAGATGCGCGAGCAATGTCCTGCCCACGCCGCCCCGCTGCCGCGCCGGCGACACGTAAGCGTGCCGGACCAGGGCGACATCGCCTTTGTCCTGGATTCCCATCACACCCGCGATGGCCTCGTCGTCTTCGGCGATCCAGAACTCCACGCCCGCGGCGATCTCGCCGGCGAGCTCCTCGCGAGGCATGTAGGGCTCGTGCCAGCGGTCGGCGGGAATGGCGCCGCGATAGACCTGGGCGGCTTCGTTGATGATCGCGAGCATCACGCTCGAATCGGCGGGCCGGCTCCTGCGCACGCGCAGCGTCATTTCGGCCGCGTGATCGTCCGCACGCCGCCTTCGCCTCCCAGCAACAGGACATCGGCGGGGCGCCGGGCGAAGATGCCGTTCTCCACGACGCCGGCGATCGCGCCGATCTCCGCTTCCAGCTCCACGGGCTTCATGATGGTGAGGCCGCGCACGTCGAGGATGAGATTGCCGTTGTCCGTCGTCACGCCGTCGCGCCACTGCGGAATGCCGCCACCGGTGACTTTCACGAGCATCCGTCCCACGTAGCTCCTCGCCATCGGGATCACCTCGACCGGCAGCGGGAACTTGCCGAGCACGCCGACGAGCTTGCCCGCGTCGGCGATGCACACGAACCTGCGGCTCGCCGCGGCGACGATCTTCTCGCGCGTGAGTGCCGCGCCACCGCCCTTGATCATCGCGAGGTGCTCGGTGACCTCGTCGGCGCCGTCGACGTACACGTCGCATCCGTCCGTGTCGTTGAGCTCCACCAGCGGGATCTGCAGGGCGCGCAGGCGTTTCGCGCTCGCTTCCGAGCTCGCCACGGCGCTCTTGATGCGCGCGCGCATCGAGGCGAGCGCGTCGATGAAGAAGTTCACGGTCGAGCCGGTTCCGACGCCGACCACCATGTCGTCCTCGACATACTTCAACGCCGCTTCGGCCGCGGCCTTCTTCTGGGCATTCTGGTCCATGGCGTGAGAATACCTACTTCGGGGTCAGACCCCTAGTGCTGGGGTGCTTGGCCGCTAGGGGTCTGACCCCGAAGTAGGTATCCTCACGGTCATGAAGAACGACGGCTACCTCGAGAAGATCCTCACCGCGAAGGTGTACGACGTGGCGAGCGAGAGCCCGCTGGAGGTCGCGCCGATGATCTCGCGGCGCACCGGCAACCACGTGCTGCTGAAGCGCGAGGACAAGCAGCCCGTCTTCTCGTTCAAGCTGCGCGGCGCATACAACAAGATGGCGCACCTCGCGCCGGAGCGGCTCGCGCGAGGCGTGATCTGCGCGAGCGCCGGCAATCACGCCCAGGGCGTGGCCCTCGCCGCGCAGCGGCTCGGCGTCGACGCGACTGTCGTGATGCCGGTCACGACGCCGCGCATCAAGGTGGCCGCGGTTTCGGCGCGCGGCGCGAGGGTGGAGCTGCACGGCGACAGCTATCACGAGGCGTACCTGCATGCGAAGGCGCTCGCGCGCAAGCGCCGCGCGACCTTCGTGCATCCGTACGACGATCCGCTGGTGATCGCCGGGCAGGGCACCATCGGCCTCGAGATCCTGAGGCAGCATCCGCGTTTCATCGACGCGATCTTCGTGCCCGTGGGCGGCGGGGGACTCATCGCGGGCATCGGCGCGTACGTGAAGCGCGTCTCCCCGAAGACGCGCGTGATCGGCGTGGAGCCGGTGGACTCGAGCGCGATGTTCCAGTCGCTCGCGGCGGGAAAGCGCGTGACGCTGCCCCACGTGAACCTCTTCGCCGACGGCGTGGCGGTGCGCCAGGTGGGCAGCGAGACGCTCAAGCTCGCGAAACGCTACGTGGACGACATGGTGCTCGTGGATACCGACGAGATCTGCGCCGCCATCAAGGACGTCTTCGAGGACACGCGCACCGTGCTCGAGCCCGCGGGAGCGCTGGCGCTCGCCGGCGTGAAACGCGCGGTCGCGAAGCGCGGATGGAAGGGGCGCACCTTCGTCGCGGTGGCCTCGGGCGCCAACATGAACTTCGACCGGCTGCGCTTCGTCGCCGAGCGCGCGGAGCTGGGCGAGCATCGCGAGGCGGTGCTCGCGGTCACGATCCCGGAGCGTCCCGGCAGCTATCGCGAGCTCTGCGCGCTGCTCGGCAAGCGCAGCGTCACGGAGTTCAACTATCGCTACGCGCCGGGGCGCGCGGCGGCGATCTTCCTCGGCGTGTCGGTCTCGGGGCGCGAGGAGACGCATCGCCTCGTCACCATGCTGCACAAGCACGGCATCAAGGCGACGGACCTCTCGGACAACGAGATGGCGAAGCTGCACGGCCGCCATCTCGTCGGCGGACGCGTCTCGCTCGCGCAGCCGGAGATGCTCTATCGCTTCGAGTTTCCGGAGCGGCCCGGCGCGCTCATGAACTTCCTGGACCACATGGGCGCCGGGTGGAACATCTCGCTCTTCCACTACCGCAACCAGGGCGCCGACGTCGGACGCGTGCTCGTGGGAATGCAGGTCCCGGAACGCGAGCGGCCCGCGTTCCGGAGGTTCCTGAAGGAGCTGGGCTACGACTTCACCGACGAGTCGCGCAACCCCGCTTACCGCTTCTTCCTGAAGTAGCCCGGTTCGCGCGATGAACGCCCCTTCGCGGCAGGCTTTCGTCGACCAGCTCCGCGGCTTCACGACGCTGCTCGTGGTCCTGCATCACACCGCGATCACCTATGGCGGATCGGGCGGGTGGTACTACAAGGAGGCCGCGGCCGCATCGGATCCCGCGGCGCGAGTCGTGCTCTCCCTCATGTGCGCGATCGACCAGGCCTGGTTCATGGGCGCATTCTTCCTCTGGGCGGGATATTTCACGCCGGGCGCCTTCGATCGAAAGGGCGCGAAACGCTTTTTCGCCGACCGCGCGATTCGCCTCGGCGTTCCGCTGCTGGTCTTCGGTTTCTTCCTCGATGCGCTCACGAATGCGGTCGCGGACCTGGGGCGGGGAGGCGAATTCACCCGGGGACTCGTGAGCCGCGTCCTCACGTTCGAATACCATCCGGGACCGCTGTGGTTCGTGCAGGCGCTCCTCGTGTTCGCCGTCGCCTTCGCGATCTGGCGGCGCTTCGTTCCCGCGAAGCCGCAGGACGATGCGCCGCTTCCATCGCACGCGCGGCTCTTCGTTGCGGCGATCGCCGTGGCTCTCGTGGCTTTCGTCGTTCGTCTCGCCATCCCGGTGGGCGAGGAGTGGTGGCACTGGCAGCTGGGTTATTTTCCCGCGTACGTGCTGCTCTTCGCCGTGGGTTGCGCGGCGTCGCGCCATCGCTGGCTCGAGCGCATCGAGTGGAATTACGCGAAGCGTTGGGCGGTCGTCACGCTCGTCGCGTTGCCGGTGCTCCCCGCGTTCGCGGTGGCGCACAGAGCGATCCTGCATTCGGGCGCCGACGTGGGTGGAGGGTTCAACGTGGGCTCGCTGCTGTATGCGCTCTGGGAGCCCTTCGTCGCGTGGGGCATCCTGCTCACGCTGATGTGGTTCTTCCGTACGAAGGTCCGACCCGATCGCTTCGCCGGTCTCGGGCGGCGCGCCTACGCAATCTATTGCTTCCATCCGCCCGTCGTGGTCGGCATCTCGATCGCGCTCCGAGCCTGGGAAGCGCCGCCGCTGCTCAAGTTCGCGGTCACCGGAAGCCTGTCCTGCGCGGCCCTCTACCTGGTTTGCGGATGGTTCCTCAGGCTGCCCGGGATGTCCCGAATCTGGTGATTTTCACCCGCAACTACAAAGGGATATACATTTAGTTACATTTAGACGCAATTTGTGGCACTTTTGCGCTCGTGACACTCATAGAGAGCGCAACCAGAAGAGTTGCCGCCTCGTTCCGGCGCCGCTCGCGGACCTCGTATGCAATCCCCGTGCTTTGCTATCACGGGCTGCATGCCCCGGGGACGACTTATGCCGAGAACGACCACACGGCGCTCGCGGAAGACCTTCGCGTCATCGATAGCGCGGGGTTTCGCGTGCTCCCTTTGCCGGCGCTCATCGACACGCTCACGGGAATGAGCACGGTCGAGCTCGCCGAAAGCCGCTTCGTGTGCCTTTCGTTCGACGACGGGCCCGACGTCGACTACATCGACTATTCGGACGCGCGCCTCGGCCTCGTGAAGAGTTTTCGCCGAATCCTCGAGGAATATCGCGATGCGCATCCGGAGACGCACTCCGGCGGCCCGCTCGCCGTGTCGTTCGTGATCGCGTCGCGCGAGGCTCGGACGATCCTGGACCGCACGTGCATCGCGGGACGCGGCGACTGGCGCGACTCGTGGTGGAGCGAGTGCTCGAGCGAAGGGCTCATCGCCATCGGCAACCACAGCTGGGACCATGTGCATCCCTCGCTGCCCTACGTCGAGCAACGCACGCAGCAGAAGGGCTCGTTCCTCGCGATCGACAGCTACCGTGACGCGAATGTGCAGGTGAGGATCGCGAGGGTCGCCATCGAACAGGTGCTGGGGCACCCCAGCACGCGGCTATTCGCCTACCCGTACGGGGATGTTCCGGAGTATCTCGTGGACGAATATTTTCCGAAGCTGCAATTCGAGCACGGGCACGTCGCGGCCTTCACGACCGCGGGCGAGCCGGTGACGCGGGAATCGAATCGGTGGGGCGTGCCGCGCTACGTCTGCGGACAGCATTGGCGCACGCCCGATGAATTGGCCGCGCTGCTGCGCGGCCTTTCCTGAAAGCTACGCCCTGGGTACCTGCGCGAGCCCACGCGAGCCGCGCATCCCGACGAATCCGACCAGGAGCATGAGGCCGAGCAACGACCATTGGGACAGCGTCGGGATTCCCGCGGCCGGTCCGAACGAAAGCGCGTCGAGGCCCGTGACCGTGGTGCCCACATTCGTGATCACGCCGTTGAAAAGGTTGACCGTGACGAGATTCGAGGCCGCTCCGAAGTCGTTGACGGACGCGAAGACCGCGCTGGTTCCAGGTTGCACCGCCGCGGCGTTGACCGCCGCGCCCGCGGGCAATGGGTTGCCGGTAAGGGTTCCCAATGGCGTCACGGCGCCCGTCGTCGTATTGACGCTGTAGTAGGTGCTGTTTGCGCCCTGCGGCATCACATACATCGTGCCGGCCAGGAACGCGAGGCCATCGCCATAAGTGCTGATGCCCGAGCCGGGAATCGTGGTTGCGGCGCCAGTCGTCAAGTTGATGCTCGCGAACTCGTCGGAGCTCTCGGACCAGCCGAAGAGCTTGCCGCCGGGACCGAACTCGAGCTCCGAGATCGTGAGGCCGAGGGGGCCGATCACCGTTCCCGCGCCCGTGTAGAGGTTGATCCTGATGAGGCAGCTGCTGCAGGCCGCGTTGTTGGTCGTCGCGCCATACATGATGCCGTTCTGGAAGGCCATCCCAGTGACGCTGTAGCCGATCGGTCCGACCACGCTCGCCGCTCCGGTCGTTTGATCGAGTATGTACAGATTGCCCGTCGCGACGCCGCCGTTGAGGCCTCCCGTGGCGCCATAAAGGATCTGGGCCGCCGAGGGAAGGGAAATGACGGATAGAAAAGCTGCAGCGAGGATTGCAGCCAGGTTGCGCCAGGACATTTTTCGAATCTCCCTTTCCTATTCTTGAACGGCGATCCTACAGGGTTTCGAAAGCCTGTTGCCAAGAATTGAAACGGCCCGCGTTTGAAGCGGGCCGCGAGGGCAAGGAGTGGTGCTGTTGAGTGGACTCGAACCACCGACCTACTGATTACGAATAATAAACCGAGCCAAAAAAGTGGAGGAGAAGACCTGATCTAACGCAAGGAAAAAGCTGGGCAAAAGGGATCTAACGCGGCTTCCTGTTTGTCAAGCAACTATATGATTAATAGATGATTTCTGTCAATATTTCATTGACTGATATTGCGTATCATTGCTACAATCACATCACGATCCTGCCTATTCCCTGCCTACTTTTCCTTCGATGGCCACCGCGAAACTCACAGAGCAATTTGTCGCCGCTCTTCCGTTTTGCGTAGCACATCAGACACTGGTGTACGACACTGAGACGAGCGGGTTTGGCATTAGGGTCAGCGCAACCCGAAAGGTCTTTTTCGCGGAGAAGCGTTTGCAGGGGACGGGAGCCACTCGCCGTCGAACCATCGGGCCTTGGCCGGCCTTCAAAGTGCAGGATGCGAAGCGCGAGGCTCTGCGCATCATCAGCGAACTTTGTCACGGCGTGGACAGAAAGGTAGTCGCCGCCCAC
>Ga0070731_10000977_pt1 | contig 32213 bp, 29 predicted proteins | sample Coa_R1_2_FD_66448 | JGI IMG/M metagenome (GOLD analysis project Ga0070731, IMG submission 66448) | Surface soil microbial communities from Centralia Pennsylvania, which are recovering from an underground coalmine fire - Coalmine... | ecosystem: Environmental > Terrestrial > Soil > Unclassified ... | reverse complement strand
GACAGATAATTGGCGGCGCGCCACCAGGCGTTCATCCGGCCCAGCAGTTCAGCGGACAAAGGTGTGTCGTTCATCGCCGTTCCTCGATTGTATTCATGGCGTGGTTTGCGTCGGCAGGATCGAGGACCTCGAGCACGGCCTTGGCGATCATGATTTCCTCGTCGGTTCGGATCACGCGCACCGTGATCCGGCTCGAAAGCGCCGAAATGACGCCCGCGTCAGCCACGTTTTGCTCGGCGTCCAGCTCGAGGCCGAGAAACTGCAGGCCATCGCAGATGCGGCTGCGGATTTTCGCGGCATGCTCGCCGATGCCGCCGGTGAACACGAGCATGTCGAGTCCGCCGAGTGCCGCTGCGTACGCACCAATGCACTTCTTCGCCTGATAGCAGAAGAGTGCAAGCGCTTCGGCAGCTCGCTCGTCATGCGCTTCGCGCGCGAGAAGGTCCCGCACGTCGCCGCTCGTTTCCGATACGCCGAGCAGTCCCGACTCGCGATTCACCATCACGTCGAATCGCTCAATCGTTATGCGCTCGGCGTGCGCGAGATAGCGCACGAGCCCCGGATCCAGGTCACCGGAGCGCGTGCTCATCGGAATGCCGGCGGCCGGTGTGAAGCCCATGCTCGTATCGATGCACTTGCCGCCATGCACGGCTGCAAGGCTGGCGCCATTGCCGAGGTGCGCCAGGATGACGCGTCCGAGTGCGGCATCGCGACCGGCGACACGCGTGAGTTCTTCCATGAGATACGCGTACGACAGGCCGTGAAAGCCGTAGCGCTCGACGCCGCTCGCTTGCAGGCGGCGCGGCAACGCGAAGAATTTTGCGACCCTGGGCATGTCACGATGGAACGCCGCATCGAAGCAAGCAATCTGCGCGATGTGCGGCGCTCGTTCGGCGAAAAGCTCGATCAGCTCGACCTCGGAAGGAAGATGCTCGGGCGCGTACGAGCTCATGCGTCGCAGTTCACTGATCAACTCGGCTGTGACGCGTTGCGCCGTGTGGTAGCGAGGTCCACCCATGACAATGCGGTGACCCACGGCCGCCACCGATGCGAGTCCCGCGTGTCGCTCGAGCCAATCCAGCAGGAATGTCGCCGCAGCCCGGTGGTCGAGCTCGCCAAGCGGGGGCATCTCCTCGCGACGGCCGGCTGCGTCGAGCCACACGAATCCGGTCTCGGCGTTGCCGATTCGGTCGATGGTCGCGCGCAGCACGGGCTTGAGCGACTCGTCGACTGCATAGAGCGTGCACTTGATGCTCGACGACCCGCCGTTGACCGACAGCACGTGGAGCATCGATGTTGCGCGGTTCACGGCGGCCTCCGGTCCTATTGACCATTTCGGTTGAGACTCGGTTATCTTGTTCGCGGTTCGAGCGGGTTACCTCTCGCGGACCGGTTGCGCGTGCGCTGCTTCGCATGCGGAGCGTCTTGGGGCACGCCGGCGATTCCAACCGGAGCATAGCCCGCGAACTCGTTCACGCCGGTCGCAAAGCGCGCGGCAGCGAGTGCTGTTACGTCACTATCTGGAGCGGGGCCAAGCAAGGCCGAGTTGAGCGCGAGCTCGGGGTCGGCGAACGGTCTATCGCCGATCGAAGAGGGCAGCTCGAGCGCGATGGCGGCGCTACCCGCTTTCACGGCTGTCAGAGGAGTTTCGCTGCCGCCCGATCTGGTCCATTGCGAAGGCGTCGCGACCTCAATGCTGGTTTGGCCCCGCGGGTCGGCACCCGGCGTTCCTCGGATGAACGCGACAGCCGAATTGCCGTCATAGCGTGCATCCATGACCATACGCTTTTCAATCGATTCGGTGGCTCAGAATTCCATGAACGTGCCTGCCGGCGCACCGGCCACCGAACCAGGCCTTCCTTCGATGCCCGATGACATTGCCGGCCGATGGCGAAGACTATCGTCCATCGGTCAGCAAAGAAACCCGCGAATGTCAGCTCATAGGAGTATCAGACCATGAACGGAAAGCTTATGCGCGTCAGCCCGAACGTTTTCCTGGCGGCTGCATGCTTCATGTTCGCTGCGACAGTTCGGGCCGCCGACATCAAGGTCATGAGCGATAGTCCTCTCGCACCTGCGTTGGCCAAGGTCGTCGCTGCATATCGACAGCAGACGCATAATCATGTCAGCTTGGTGTTCGACCCATCGCCCGCTGTAAAGAAGAGGATCGATGGCGGCGAAGCGGCAGACGTTGTCATCGTTCAGCCGGACTTTGCCGACGAGCTCACGAAGTCGGGCAAGGTGAGCGCCGGAGACAGGCCGATAATCGCTCGCGTGGGCGTCGGCCTCGGCAACCGCAAGGACAGCCCGACGTACGACATTTCAACCGTCGAGAAATTCAAGAGCACCTTGCTTGGTGCGGACCTCCTCGTATTCAACAGTGTTAAATCGGGAGAGGCCTTTGAAAAGGTCCTCGACCGGTTGGGAATCGCCGACGCACTGAAACCCAAAACGGTGCGCACGACGCCCAATGGCATTTTCGAGCCAGTACTGAAGGGCAAAGGCAACGATATGGTCGCCGGCACGATACCACTCATCGCCACGACACCCGGCATAAAGCTCCTTGGCCCCCTGCCCGGCGAACTCCAGAGCTCGCTTTCATACACCGCCGTGCTCATGGCTAACGCCCCCCAACCCAATGCAGCCCAAGACTTCATCGAGTTCCTGGTGTCATCGAGGGCAAAGGAGATCTTCGCCGCAAACGGCGCTGAGTGAACCGACAAGCTCGATCAGCAGGTCCAGCGCATTGCGCAGCCGATCGAGATACCGGGTCTCGTGCACCGGTTCGTCGCGTACCCGACGGCGATCATCCGTACGTCGCCACTACGATGAAGCGCTGTCGGAGATCGTGGGTTGTCTCGCGACGCTCGGTACGCGAGCGGCCACTGATGCTCCCCGCGAAGAAAATCAACGCGTGCGTATGAAAACGGCGACCGAGCGTTTGGACACGAGGTAATCAGCGGACGACACCTCCACTTCCTCGCCGGCTGGGGCGATGTCCTGCGGCGATTGCAGCGAAGTGTCGACGACTCTAAGCCATTCGCCGGGCGTGCCCTCCTGGAATATGAACCGGCGATCGGATGGCCCCGCATTGACCATGACGTAGACCATTGGGGACGCGTACGCCCTGCGAGCTCAGCTCTCGATACATTTCGCCCAGCGACGCGTTCTTGCCGCCCACGGTGGCAACATCGCCGATGCCGATATCCGCGAAGAGACGGACATAACGAAACGGACGCCGCATCGGTTCTCCTCAAAACGCGCTACCGGCCCATTTCTACGCTTCTCCATCCGCTACGACCTTGACGCTCGTCAAGGTCGCGCCGGAGCTCGGCGAGCAGTATCGGCGCGAAGTCGTCGCTCGAGAGGCCCAATGGATACGACGATGCATCACGCAACCTTCGCCGACGTCATGTCGGTGATCCGGGAAAGGCGTTCGATCCGTTCCTACATTGGGCGCAAGCTTGATTGGCACGCGATTCAGGCGCTGCTGTCTGCCGCCGTGGAAGCGCCGTCGGCAATGCATTCGGAGCCCAGGCGCTTCCTGATCGTCCAGGATGCTGGGCAGCTTGCGCGCCTTTCGGAGCGGGCGCGTCTGCTCTTTGCCGGGGAGCCGCATCCCGACCTTCTCGATCGAGGGGGGCACTCGCTCGACATCTTCACGAAGCTGGATTTCGACATCTTCTACGGCGCCGGCACACTAATCGTGCTGGGCGTGGGCGAGTTCCAACCAACGCCGTTCGCCGTCGCCGATTGCTGGCTCGCGGCCGAGAATCTCATGCTTGCGGCGTACGAAAAGGGCTCGGAACGTGCGTGATCGGCTCGGCGGTCGCAGCGCTGAACGATCCCGATACGAAGCTCGAGATGGGGATCCCGGCCGAGTTCACGGCGGTCGCACCGATCATCGTGGGCGCTCCGGAAGGTAAAGTCGCCGCGAAGACCCGCCACGAGCCGATCGTGCTCGCCTGGCGGTGATCGGCGTCGTTCGGCGGAGCGCGGACTCCGGCGATACGGCAGCAGCACGCGGTGGTCGATGAATCCCTTGACGCGAATCAAGATCGTCTGCACGGCGCAAGCGTAACTTTCCGCAAAAGCGAACGCGTTGGCGCGCCAAAAGCGGAATGCCCGAGAAGCCGAACATGTACGACTCGCCACTCGATTACTGCCGCATTTGCAACAGCCATGTTGCGCTCGACCGGTCGCAGGCGGAGTGTGCCGGGTCCATCGATGTGGACAGACCAAAGATACCTGCCCGCTCGCCCGGTACCTCGTGGGGACGGGGCCTTCCGTCGCAGGTGAAAGCGCGGCAGAAAACGCAGAAGGACGTGCGGCATCGTGATTTCGATTGCTGCATCGCTGCGTTGTCGATTGCTCGCCGTCCTATTTGCGGCGCTCGCAGTATCCGTTGCCCAGCCTACCGGCGCACAGCCGTCGCAGGATGCGCAGGCCTATCCGCAGGACGAGTTCGATCAGCTGCTCGCACCGCGTCCGCAATGTCGCCCGAGATGCCGGATACGTCGAGAAGGCCGGATCGTTCGTAGAGCAGACGCTCGATCGTGTTCGCGGCACCTTCAACGCCCGGCTGCGACCATACCGGAAGCGTTCCATTGGGAATGCACGTAAAGCACGGCGACCGCGCAGCTCGCCATCCTGGCGCGCATGTTGTCCGCGCGGCTCGTCACGATGATCGGGACGCGGGCGCCCAACACGAGCCCGGCCGCGTCGGCACCGGCCAAGAACGTGAGCGCTTTCGCGAGCATGTTGCCTGCCTCGAGATCCGGAACGAGCAGGATGTCCGCGTCGCCTGCGACCTTCGAGTCGATGTGCTTGACCGCGGCCGCTTCGCGATTGACGGCATTGTCGAAGGCGAGCGGGCCGTCGAGCAGCGCGCCCTCGATCTGGCCGCGCTGCGCCATCTTGCAAAGTGCGGCGGCTTCGATCGTCGACGGGATTCTCGAGGTCACCGTTTCGACTGCCGACAAGATCGCGACCTTCGGCGTCTGCACGCCGAGCGCGCGAGCGAGGTCGATCGCGTTCTGCGCGATATCGGCCTTGTCTTCGAGACTCGGAAAGATATTGACCGCTGCGTCGGTGATGAAGAGCGGCTTCCGGTACGAGGGGACGTCCATGACGAAGACGTGGCTCATGCGGCGCTCAGTCCGAAGTCCGACGTCGGGATGCGTCACGGCAGCCATCAGTTCGTCGGTGTGGAGACTCCCCTTCATAAACGCGTCTGCTCGGCCGGCACGAACGATCTCCACCGCTTTTTCGGCCGACGCATGACTGTGAGGCGTCACCACCAGTTCGATCCGGCGGATGTCGATTCCCAGCGACCGGGCCAGCGTACGAATCCGTTCGCCGGGCCCGACAATGATGGGCTCGATCAGTCGCAGGGACGCCGCCTCGACCGCCGCGCGGAGCGACGTCTCGTCGCACGGATGCACGACGGCCATGCGAACGGGGTCGAGGCCTTCGCAGCTGTGGATCAGCGCGTCGTACTTCTCATGCTTGCGGGCTTCGGTCATGTCGTTGCCTGAACCACGGCTCGCTCTGCCGCGCGACGCTGCGAATCAGCTTACGAAAATGGTCGTGCGATTCAGACGATCGCCGCCGGGGAGGGTCGCTTCTCGGTCGGCGGCTTGGTCGGCTTCGCCATCGGCAAAGCGCGCTTTCTCTGTGGGGCGTGCGGGGCATGGTCGGGCTTTCTCACGAGAATGACTGGAACGGATGCCTCGCGCAGCACGGCTTCGGCGTCGCTGCCCATGACCAACCGCGAAAAGCCTCGTCGGCCGTGCGTTCCGAGAACGATCACGTCGGCCTTCGATTTGCGGGCTTGCTTGATGATCGCATGCGCGACCGTCTGGCCCTTGCTCTCGGCCAGGATTGGCGTGATGTCGACGCCCGCCGCTCGGGCGGTCGCCTGCGCCTTCGCGAGGATGGTCTCGCCGTTCTTGCGCAGCGACTCGTAGAGCGAATCGATGTAGCTCGCGGGCATATAGCCGTCCTGAAAGTTGACCGCCATGGCCGTGTCGTCGACGACGTGCAACACGACAAGGCTCCCATGCTGGTCGCCTGCGAGCTGGAGAGCCGACTTGAAACCGGCGTTCGATGCGGCGCTGCCGTCGAGCGCGACCAGAATACGTTGGAACATTGGGAGCCTCCGGAAAGTGGATACGGCCCATTCGGCCGCGAATGTCATTCGACCCGTCGACGGCTGGTCATGCATTGATCTGCATCAAGTGTTCCTCGGGCGGGCTGCGATGCCACGCGATCTTTCGTCGAGCGGTCGTCGCCCTCACAGCCTGCGGCGGCGATCGTTTGACCTGGCGCAATGGGTGGAACGGCGCCCCCTGTATCGCCCTGCGATGTGAGGGAGCAACGCATGCCAAGGATATTGCTTGCGGTCGACGGGTCGGAGTGCGCGTTGCGGGCACCGCGCAAGCTCATCGAAACGATCGCGGTCTACAGGGATGCGCCGGACGTCGATCTCGTCACGGTCCATCTGCCTGTGCCGCGCGTGCCCAACATGGGCCTTCTCGTCAGCGAGGAGATGATCCAGCGATATTACGAAGAGGAATGCACCAAGGACCTCCGGGCGACCCGGGCGTTGTTCGATGCAGCAGGGATCGCGTACAGCGTGCATTCGCTCGTCGGTCCAATCGCCGAGTCGATTGCCATGCAAGCGAGTCGCTCGAAGGCCGATTTCATCTACTTGGGCACGCACGGCCGCGGCGCCGTATCCAGCGCTTTTTTCGGTTCGGTCGTCATGGGGCTGCTGCACCGGAGGCCGTGTCCGGTCGTCGTCGTGCCCTGAACAGCGGGGCGTTTGCAGCAGGGTGCGCCGAATGGCGGTCGGCGCGCCCTCGTGCTTCAGGCGGCGGGACGACTCGCCGCTGGTGATGGTGCCCGTTTCGCGTGCCGGAGGGCTGGGCGGCGATTTGCCGAGGTCGAGTCGGCCTGCTGCGGCCGCGTGTGGCTGCTCGTGGGATGGCGGGGACTGCGCACGAGAAGCACGGGCACCGTCGCTTCGTGCACGACTTCTTCGGCGTCGCTACCCATGAGAACCCTGGCTACGCCGCGCCTGCCGTGCGTTCCCATGACGATCATGTCGGACTTCGTCGCCCGGGCCTGTTCGAGGATCGCATGCGCGACCATCTGCCCGCGGCTGTCGATCAGGAGCGGCGTCATCTTTACGCCCGCGCTCCGAGCGGCGGTCTGCGCTCGCGCGAGGATCGTCTGGCCGCGTCTTCGCATCGTCGCGTACAGCTTGTCGAAATACTTCGCCGGCAGATGTCCTTCCTGAACGTTGATCAGAATGCCTCGGTCGTCGATCACGTGCAGGCCGACCAGCCGCGCACGATGATCGCGTGCGAACCGCAAGGCGCAGTTCAGCCCGGCGTTTGATGTCGCGCTGCCGTCGAGGGCGACCAGAATGGACTCGAGCATCGATGCCTCCATATGCGTGAGCGCCTTTTGGCGCGCCATACATTTCATCGTCCCGCGGCTATCGGCGTGTTGATCTGGATCAACCCATCGTCGGGCGCCGGCGTCGGGCGGCGAATCGTCCGTATGCGACACCGAGCCCTGCCAGCGCGGTCCCAAGGAGCAGCGTCGCGATGCCGACAACCGCCGCATCGGACGGGATCGGTGCGGACATTCGAAACACCTGCCGCAGCGCCGGGACGGACACCACCGTCGTGTAACCGACCACGGCCGCGATCACCACGGCCCACAGCGAACGATTGCCCGCGATAACGTGGCGCAGGAATCCTCGCCCAGGCGAGCGCGCGAAAAGGATCAGGGAGAGGTTGGCGATCACAATCGCGGTGAACGAAAGCAGGCGCACCCGGGTTTCGGGGAAGCCAAGCGCCATTGCGATCGCGTATACCGACAGCGCGAAGGCCAGGGCAATCGCGCCCTCGAGGATCGCGAGCGCGAGAGGGCGTGCGCCAAGCAAGCGCCGCCGCGCGGTTCGCGGAGGACGCTGCATCACGTCCCGCTCGGCGGGTTCGGCTTCGAAGGCGATCGAGCACGCCGGGTCGATCACGAACTCGAGAAAGACGACATGCGCCGGAAAGAGGATCAGCGGCGCATTGAGGAGCACAGGCACGAGTCCAAGGCCCGCGATGGGGAGATGCACCGAAACGATGTACGACATGACCTTGCGCAAGTTGTCGAAAATCGTCCGTCCCTGCCGGATCGCCCTTACGATCGATCCGAAATCGTCGTCGAGCAGGACCAGCGCCGCGGCCTCTCGCGCCACGTCGCTTCCTCGCGCGCCCATGGCGATGCCGATGTCGGCCGACTTCAAAGCCGGCGCGTCGTTGACGCCGTCTCCGGTCATCGCGACGATTTCGCTGCGGCGCTTCAGCGCATCGACGATGCGAAGCTTCTGCGCAGGCACGACGCGGGCAAAGACGTTCACGTCTGGAAGACGTGCCGCGAGCTCGTCTTCGCTCATGCCCTCGAGCTCGTTGCCGGTAACGACCACCGGCAGTTCGGCAAGGTCCGCCTCGCGGGCGATCGCCCGCGCGGTGAGCGGAAAATCGCCTGTAATCATGATCACGCGGACGCCGGCGGCACGGCATTCGCGCATCGCCTCGGGGACCGAGGGACGCAACGGATCGGCAAGCCCGACGAGGCCCACGAACGCGAAGCGAAACTTGGCGGGGTCGTCGGGAAGCATGTTCGATCCGAGTCCCGCTTCCGCGACGCCGAGCACGCGGAGTCCCGACGCCGCCATGTCGCTTGCTTCCGCCATGACGGCGTCGGCTTCGTCGGAGCGAAGGTGGCACAATCCGACGATCGCCTCGGGCGCGCCCTTGGCCGCTGCTGTCTGCTTGCCGCAACGCGCGTCGCGCCACACGTGCGTCACCGCGAGCCTATGCGGCGCAAGCGGATAGCGTCGCAGCAGTTCCAGGTCACCGGCGGCTGCGCCATCCAGCTCGAGAAACGCGCGTTCCATGGGATCGAAGGGACGCGGCTCGCTCGCTCTCGCTCCGATTCGCACGACGTTCGCGAACGGTTCGGGCAGCGGGGATTCGGCGGGCGATCGAACGTCCAATCGTCGACCATCGGCGAAAATGCGGCGGATGCTCATGCGGTTCTGCGTCAGCGTGCCCGTCTTGTCGACGCAGAGCACGGTCGCAGCGCCGAGCGCCTCGATCGCCGCAAGATGCCGTGTCAGCACCTGAACGCGTGTCATCCGCCACGCACCTAGCGCGAGGAACACGGTCAGCACCACCGGAAATTCCTCGGGCAGAATCGCCATTGCGAGCGTCAGGCCGGCGAGAATCGCATCGAGCCATTGACCGCGATGCAGGCCGAGGATCGTCACCAGCACGCCGCACAGCAGGAACGCGCCCGCGGAAAACGCGAGCACCAGCTTCCGTACCTCGATCTGCAGCGCTGTTGGTTGCGTATCCAGCGATTCGATCGTCCGGCCGATGCGGCCGAATTCGCTTTGGCCGCCGACGGCCGTCACGCATGCGATGCCGTGGCCAGCCACGGCGAGTGTCCCCGCATAAATACGGTCGTTCTGCGGACCGTCCGATTCCGACGATCGCCGCGAACGCTTGGCGACAGGTAACGATTCTCCGGTCAACAACGACTCGTCCACGCGCAGGTCTGCGCTTTCGAGGAGCTGTCCATCGGCTGCGACACGGTCACCTTCGCGGATCACCAGAAGGTCGTCGATGACCACTTCGCGTCCTGGAATCCGTTGCTCGATGCCGTCGCGAATGACAAGCGCACGCGGTGCGGCAAGATCGCGCAATGCCGTAAGCACACGTTCGGTCTTGTGCTCCTGGTAGAGCGCGATCGCCATGATGACAACGACCGATGCCATGAGGAACAACGCTTCGACTCGGTCTCCGAGTGCGAAGTAGACCAGGGCGGCGAGGACCAGCAACCCGAGCATCGGCTCGGAAAGCGCATGAGCGGCACTCGCAAGCAACGAGCGGGTGCGACTTCGCGGCAACTCGTTCGGTCCATCCCGGGCGAGCCGCTGCCGGGCGACCTCGCTGCTGACGCCAGTGGGACCCCTTTGCGCCGGCAGCGCGTGATCCGCGAGATTCATCCGACTCGCCGGGTCCGGAGTTCAGGCGCGGGGGCGCGCTTGCGCCACCTCTCGTGTGCGCGGAATGCCCGCTTCTTGCATGCCTGTACCAGCGCGAGGTAGGCGACAACGAGCACGATCAGCACCGCGAAAAACATTGCAGGCAAAGGTACGAAGCCTACGAGCGGCGCGAGCGGCGAGAACGGCAGGGCGACCGCGATTGCCAGCACGGCGAGCGACGTCGCGGCGAGCAGCGGATGCGGGCGGCTGCGCAAGGGATTGTGGCGCGTGCGAATCACAAAGATGACGAGCACCTGGGTCGCGATCGATTCGATGAACCACCCGGTCTGGAACAGCGCGGGCCCGGCGCCGATCAGGAGCAGCACGCCGAACGTGATCAGGTCGAAAAGGGAACTTACCGGCCCGAGAACCAGCATGAAGCGCCGGATTTCGCGCACGTCCCAGACGTGGGGGCGCCGCAGTTCGGCTTCGTCCACGCGGTCGAACGGGATCGCGGTCTCGGAAATGTCGTAGAGCAAATTGTTGAGCAGAATCTGCACCGGCAGCATCGGCAGGAACGGCAGGAACAGCGTGCCGGCGGCCATGCTCAGCATGTTCCCGAAGTTGGAGCTCGTCGCCATCATCAGGTACTTCATGATGTTGGCGTAGGTGCGACGGCCCTCCATCACGCCATCGCGCACAACGCCGAGCCGCCGATGCGTGAGGATCACGTCGGCGGCCTCGCGCGCAACACCGGTCGCGCCCTGCACCGAGATGCCGACGTCCGCCGCGTGCATGGCGGGAGCGTCGTTGATCCCGTCCCCCATGAAGCCGACGATGCGGCCGCACGAGCGCAACGCGTGAATGATCCGCGTCTTCTGCGCCGGGGCGACCCGGCAGAAGAGCGTCGCGCGAAGCGCGGCCTTGGAGAGCGCCTCGTCGGACAGCGCATCGATCTCGCGGCCGACGAGCATTCCTGCGACGGCAATGTTCAATGACTCGCAAACATGCCGTGCGACGCGCTCGTTGTCGCCGGTGACGATCTTCATCTCGATGCCGGCGCTCGCCAGCGCGGCGATCGCGTGCGCAGCGTCGGCACGTGGCGGATCGAGGAAGGTGACGAAACCTTCGAACGCCAGGTCCGTTTCGTCCTCGGCATTCGCCCGCGTGAGCGATGCCGGAAGCTTGCGAGTGGCGATGGCGAGCACGCGAAAGCCGCGCTCTCCCAAAGCCTCGAAACGAGCGATCGCTGCGGTTATGTCGAGCGCCGCGATGCCGGGTCGGCTCTCGCCGCGAACCATCCCGTGCGTGCAGCGCGCGAGCACGTCCTCCGGCGCACCCTTGACGATCAGCAGGGTCTCGTCGCCTTCGGCAACGAGCACCGACACCAGGCGCCGACTGAAGTCGAACGGCAGCTCGTCGAGCTTGCGCCACCCGCGCGGCTCGGTCGTAGTGCTCGCGAGAATCGCGTCGTCGAGCGGGCTGCGAACGCCGGTGGCAAAGCGGCTGTTGATGGCAGCGATCGCGAGCACGCGATCGTCGGCGGTGCCGCTGGCGTCTTCCGATCCTGCGACGCGGATCCGCGCTTCGGTCAGCGTGCCCGTCTTGTCGGTGCAAAGCACGTCGATGCTGCCGAGGGCATAAATCGCGGACGGACGCTTGACGATCACGTGATGGCGCGCGAGGCGCAATGCCCCCCGCGCGAGTGTCACCGAGACGATCATCGGCAAGAGTTCCGGCGTGAGTCCGACGGCGAGCGCGACCGCGAACAGGAACGAATCGAGCCACGGTCGGTGAAACGCCGCGTTGACGAGCAGGACGAAGAGAACGAGAAAGAGCGTGAGGCGCAGGATCATCCCGCCGAACCGCCGCGCACCGGCTTCGAGCGGCGGCTCGTGACGCGTCGATGCAAGTTCGCCGGCCATCGACCCGAGCGCCGTCGAGGCGCCCGTCGCCTCGACGACGAAACGTCCGCTGCCGTTCGCAACCGAGGCGCCCATGCGCACGGTGGCTTGCGGCGTTTTTTCGACCGGAAACGACTCGCCGGTGAGTGCCGACTCGTCGACGAACAGGCGATCGGCTGCCGTGACGTGTCCGTCGGCCGCCACGACGTCCCCCGCAGCGAGCAGGACGAGATCGCCCGGGACGACTTGCGCGACCGGTATCTCGCGCCGCTCGGCGTTCCGCACGACCAGCGCAGTGGCGGCGATCGTCGCTTGAAGCCGCGCGAGCGACCGCTCGGCTCGATGCTCCTGGACGAAGTCGAGCGTCACGCTCGCGAGCACGATCGCGAGGATGATCGCCATGCTCGTCGTCTCACCCGTCCAGCCGAGGATCGAGCTGGCGGCGATCAGCAGAAGAACGAGCGGGTTGCGCAAATGCAGGAGGTACTCGACGACCACCGAGTGCCGCCTGCGGCGCAGGACGACGTTGGGGCCGTACTGCGCAAGGCGTGCGCGCGCCTGCGCGTCGGTCAGTCCGCGCTGCTCGGCGGACGCCTCGTCAACGGAGCCAATCAACGCGGACCCCAAGGCAGACCGCTAGGGTGCCCGCCGCGCGCTCGGTCGTCCAAAACACGCGCCCCGTGGCACGCTGCTGCCGAATATGTGGGTGGCCTTCATGACGGTCTCGAAGCCGAATCGTGAGACGGTTTCTGCATGGCTGCCTTGACCGGCATCAATGCGCTCGCAGCCGGCCGCCGGTGTATGCATTGAAACGCTCCAAGCACGCGCCTTGATCGCGATCAAGAACTGCCGTGTCGGGACAACTATGATGGTCATCGGCTGGCGAAACAGCTCGAAGCTGCCCGCATCGCGGCTCGATGCTCGCTGGACCAGACATTTCCTTCAAATCACGTGAAGAGGCGCACGATGGCAAACATCGCACGATTCAATCCGTTCGGCGAGCTGGCTCGCTTCGATCCGTTCCACGAATTCGACGATATGTTCCGGGTTCCGCGGTCGCTTCTGCGTCGCATGCCGGAGGAGCCGCAGATCAGGATGGACGTGACCGAGGACGAGAAGGCGTATCACGTCAAGGCCGAGATCCCCGGCGTGCGCAAGGAGGACGTCAAAGTGTCGATCGACGGCGATCAGGTATCGATCGGTGCCGAAGTCCGCAAGGAAAAGGAAGAGAAGAAGGGCGAGACGATCATCCGCAGCGAGCGCTACTACGGCAACCAGTTTCGCGGCTTCACGGTCGCCCAGCAGATCGACTCGACGAAGGCGGAGGCCAGGTACGAGAACGGAATCCTCGAGCTGACGCTCCCCAAGAAGGAACCCGGCAGCGCGAAGCAGATCGCGGTGAAGTAGGCGATTGGGAACGGTCGTCGCGTAGGCGCGACCGGCGCGTGCCGGTTGCCGCCCGCGACCCTATGGAGAATCTCATGCAAGCGAAGGATGTCATGACGCACTCGGTGGTGACGATCGCGCCCGAGGCGAACATTCGCGAGGCGATCGCGAAGATGATCGAGCACGGCATCAGCGGATTGCCGGTCGTCGACGAGGATGTCGGACTTGTCGGCATCGTGACCGAAGGAGATCTGATACGTCGAGCCGAAACCGGGACCGAGGCGCCGCGGCGGCGATGGCTCGAGCTCCTGCTCGGTGCCGGCGCGGGCGCCGACGCGTATGCGCGGGCGCATGGTCGGCACGTCTGCGACCTGATGTCGGCCGATGTCGTCACCGTCACGCGCGACACGCCGCTCGCCGACGTGGTGCGGTCGATGGAAGAGCATTCGATCAAGCGCGTTCCCGTCGTCGATGGCAAGCGGGTAGTGGGGATCGTCAGCCGCGCCAACCTGGTCGCCGCACTGAGCGAGCATCTGGAGCTTGCCGCACGAAGGCAGATGAACGACGACGAGATTCAGCGGCGAATCATCGCGCAGATGAAGCGCGAGCCGTGGTGCCCATCGCGCGAGATCACCGTGATCGTTCGCAAAGGATGGGTACGGCTCGAAGGCGTGATCTTCGACGAGCGACAGCGCAAGGCATTGCACGTGCTTATCGCGGGCGTGGTCGGCGTGAAAGGCATCGACGACCAGCTCGCGTACATCGAGCCGTTGAGCGGCACGCGGGTCGACGAAGCGCCAGCCAATCCCGTGCGGATTTCCGACTAGGAGAAGGCAGTGGGACTGGCTGTGCTGGAAAGAGATCAGTTCGCTGAGCGCCGCGAAGCGATGGTGACTCATGCGCTCGTGTCACGCGGCATCCGCTCGGAGCTTGTCCTCGGCGCGATGCGAAGCGTTCCGCGCGAGGCGTTCCTTCCTCCTGCAATGGCCGAGTTCGCCTACGAGGACACGCCGCTGCCGATCGCGGCCGGGCAGACCATCTCGCAGCCGTACATCGTGGCGCTCATGCTGGAGGCGCTCGATCTGCAAGGCGGAGAGAAGGTGCTCGAGGTCGGGACCGGATCCGGCTATGCCGCCGCTGCGCTGGCGCGCATTGCGAAGGATGTGTACACGATCGAGCGTGTCGGGCAGCTGGCCGAGAAGGCGGCGTCCACGCTCGCCGAGCTGGGAATCGTCAATGCGCACGTGCGTCATGCCGATGGGACCCACGGTTGGGCGGAGCATGCTCCGTACGACGCCATCGTCGTCGCGGCCGGCGGTCCCATCGTTCCGGAAGCACTCAAGCGGCAGCTTCGCATCGGCGGGCGGCTCGTGATGCCCGTCGGAAAAAATCAACGCGTACAGGAGCTCGTTCGCGTCACGCGAGTTTCGCACGACGAATACGAGAGCGAAGAGCTTGCCGATGTGCGGTTCGTGCCGTTGATCGGTGCCGAGGGGTGGCCGTCTTCCGAACGTCGGGAGCGCACGCGGAGCGAAGCAACGCGAGCGGCGCCGATCCGGAAGATCGTTTCGGCGCGCGAGCCTTTTGCGGCGATCGATTCGATCGATCTCGCGCCGCTGATGCGGCGCATCGGCGATGCCCGCGTCGTTCTGCTCGGCGAGGCGACGCACGGCACGTCGGAATTCTATCGTATGCGCGAGCGCGTCTCGCGCGAGCTGATCGAGAAGAAGGGATACTCGTTCGTCGCGATCGAAGGCGATTGGCCGGACGCTGCCCGGATCGATCATTACATCCGGCACGCCGAATATCCGCCTTCCGAATGGACGGCATTCGCACGCTTTCCGACGTGGATGTGGCGAAACGTCGAAGTCGCGGACTTCGTCGACTGGCTGCGCGCGCGTAACGCCGGCGTCGATCCGAAGCGACGCGTTGCCTTTCATGGTCTCGACCTCTACAGCCTGTACAACTCGATCCGCGAAGTTCTTCGCTACCTCGACGACGTGGATCCCCCGACCGCGCGCGTTGCGCGCCATCGCTATGCGTGCCTCACGCCCTGGCAATCTGACCCCGCGACGTACGGGCATGCCACGCTGACCGGGCACTATCGAAGCTGCGAGCGGGACGTCGTGGCGATTCTGTCGGACCTCCTGGAGCGCCAGCGCGCATATGCGCAGCACGACGGCGAGCGCTTTCTCGATGCGGCACAGAACGCTCGCCTGGTCACGAACGCCGAGCGCTACTACCGAATCATGTACTACGGATCGCGCGTCTCGTGGAACCTGCGCGATACGCATATGTTCGAGACGCTGAAGACGCTCCTCGCATTCCACGGGCCCGAGAGCAAGGCGATCGTATGGGCGCACAACTCGCACGTCGGCGATGCGTCGGCGACCGAGATGGACGCGCGCGGAGAGCTCAACATCGGCGAGCTGTGCCGAAAGGAGTACGGCAACGCGATGTACTCGATCGGCTTCGGTACCAACAGCGGCACCGTCGCGGCCGCGTCCGAGTGGGACGGAGCGATGGAGGTCAAGCGGGTGCGGCCGGCGCTCGAGGAAAGCTACGAAGCGCTATGTCATGAGGCCGGAGAGGCGCAGTGGCTGCTGCCCCTGCGCACGCCGCGCGACCCGGGCGTCGTGGCGGCGCTTTCCGTGCCCAGGCTCGAGCGTGCGATCGGCGTCATCTACAGCCCGCACACCGAGCGCGAAAGCCACTACTTCGAAGCAGTTTTGCCGAAACAGTTCGACGAGTACGTCTGGTTCGATTCGACGAGCGCGGTTATGCCGCTCGCGACCCGCGCGATTCACGGCCTTCCCGACACGTATCCGTTCGGCGTGTGACGCGTTTGCGGATCGCGGCCGCGCCCGGTGCGCGCCGGTATCCGCGAGCGCTGCGGAAAGATCATCGCGGTCCCTCGTGGCGCCAGACCCACTCCTTCGCCTTGGCGATCGCAATGCGGATCGCCTTGCCTTCTTCGATGCCGTCTTCGAGCAGCGCATTGGCGATCTCGATCGCCTTTTCGCGGACGGCGTCCGGCAGATGCTTCATCGAGTCGGGGTAATACGCGGAATTCCAAGGCATGGTCGAGACCTGTCATGGTGATTGCGTGCCGGGGCGTTCGAGCCACTCGCGCCATTCGCCCCCCATCGCGACGAAGAGCTGCGCGGTATCGGCATAGCGCTGGCCCCTGGCCTTCGCATAGCCGAGTCGGGCCTGCTCGAACAGACGCTGCGCCTGCAGGAGCTGCACCAGGTTCGCCTGGCCCGCGACGAAGCTCTGCTGCGTGAGCTCGAGCGAGACTCGAGCGGTCGCCAGCGCGCTCTGCTGCGCCGCAAGCGACTGCGCGTCGTGCTCGAGGGCATGCAGCGCATCGGCCACCTGGCCGAACGCCTGGATCACCGTTGCGCGATAGCTCGCGAGCCGCGCCGCATAAGCCTCGATAGTCGCCTCCCGTTGCGCTTCGAGCGTGCCGCCGTGAAACACGGGCGCGACGAGATCCGCCGCGAACTCCCACAATCCGGCCGGGCCGCTGAACAGCCGCCCGAGCGAGGCCGATTGCTCGGTCCACGCCGCGGACAACGCGACGTCGGGATAAAGACCCGCCGTCGCGATGCCGATCGCCGCGCTGGCCGCATGCAGTTGCGCCTCGGCTGCCAGAATGTCGGGACGTGCGCGAACGAGCGCCGATGGCATCGTGACCGGCAGCTCGGTCGGCAGCGTGAACGATGAAAGGTCGAACTCGGGTGCATGCAGCTCGCCGGGCGACGTTCCGCCCAGCACGGCGAACGCGTCCCGCGCGACGTCGAGCTGCTGCTGGAGCGGCGGGAGGAGCGCGCGGTCGTTGGCGAGCTGGCTTTGCGCGGCCAGCACGTCGACGTGCGCGAGCTTGCCCGCCTCCGTGCCGATCTGCACGAGCTCGACGTTGCGTTCATCGATGGCGACGATATCGTTGATCGCCTGCAACTGTTCCCTTGCCGCCCCGATGTCGATCGCTTGCGCGACGACGTTGCCGGTCAGCGAGAGATACGCCGCCGCAAGCTGATAGCGCTGGACGTCGGCGAGCGCGCGCTGCTGCTCGACCGTGCGCCGTTTCGCGCCGAACAAGTCGGGATCGAAGGCAAGGACGGGCCCAATCTCGTCGCTGTGCACGATCGCGTGCGAGCTCGCGCCCGACGCGATCGTCCTCGACGCTTGCGCCGACAGCGAAAGATCGATTTGCGGATAGAGCGCGCCCTGCGCGGCCGACACGAGGCGCTCGGCCTGCGCGACGCTCGCTTCCGCGGCTTCGAGCGTTGGATTGCGCATGAGCGCCGCTTCGATCGCTTCGTCGAGTTCCGCCGATGCGAACGCGCGCCACCAGTTCGCAGCGACGGCTTGGCCCGGCACGAGCGTCTGCATGCGGTCGGCCTCGCCCGCCGGTCCGATCCGGGTTTCGCGCGCGCTGTAGCTTGCCGTCGCTGATGCACCGGGCCGCGCGAAGTCGGGTCCCAGGGTGCAGCCTGTGAGGAGGATCGTCACGATCGCGCAGGCGCCCATCGACGTCGAGGAAATGCCCATGCGCATCGGTCACTCGTAGCGCAATGCCTCGATCGGATCGAGGTGCGATGCCTTGCGCGCGGGGTAATAGCCGAAGAAGACGCCGACGGCGGCCGAGAACAGGAAGCCGCCCGCGATCGCCGTCGTCGAAAGCTGTGTGGGCCAATGCGCGATCGTCGAAATGAGCTGCGAGGCGACGATCCCGGCCACGATCCCGGCCGCGCCGCCGATGACGCTCAGCATGACCGCCTCGATCAGGAACTGCAGGAGCACTTGCAGCCGTCGCGCGCCGATCGCCATGCGCAGCCCGATCTCGCGCGTGCGCTCGGTGACCGACACGAGCAGGATGTTCATGATGCCGATGCCGCCGACGACGAGCGAGATCGAGGCGACGGTGGCAAGCAGGAGCGACATGATCCGGCTGCTGCCCTCGGCGGCCTGCGCGATCTGGCTCAGATTGCGAACCGAGAAGTCGGACGGTTCGGCGGGGCGCAAGTGATGACGGCGGTTCAGGATATCCGTCACTTGCGTGATCGCCGTCGCGACGAGATCCGGCGCCGTGGCCTGCACGTAGATCTGGTTCACGTAACCGGTGATCCGCGGGGGAGTGCCGTACGGATTGGGCGGAGGCGGATAGACCGCCGCCAGCGGGGATTGCGCTTGCGACGGTGCGGCGACGCCAAGCACTCTTCGCTCGGCGAGCGTGAACGGCACGATCACGAGATCGTCCTGGTCCTGGCCGAACGCCGTCTGCCCCTTCGCAGCGAGAACGCCGATCACGCGCGCCGGCGACCCCTTGACGAGAATCGTCGCGCCGACCGGGTTCTCGCCGGGCGCGAAGAGCTGCTGGTAGACCGTCTGCCCGATCAGGCAGACGACTTCCGCGCCGGCGTCGTCGTTGTCATCGAATGCGCGACCCTGGCCGATCTGCCAATTGGTCGCGGCAAGGTAGCTCGGCGTGACGCCCTGGATGCCGGTGGTCCAGTTCTGGTTGCCGTATTGGATCTGTCCGAGCTGCCGGATCAGGTAGCTCACGTCGGCTACGGCAGGCGCCTCGCGCCTGATCGCCTGCGCGTCGCGAACGGTTAGCGTCGATGCACTGCCGAAGCCCGCGCGCACGCCGCCCGTCGTGGTGGCCCCCGGCAGCACGATCAACAGGTTTGTGCCGAGGCTTTCGATCTGCTTGCGCACCGCCGCATCCGCGCCGCGGCCCACCGCGACCATCGCGATCAATGCCGCGACGCCGATGAACACGCCGAGCACCGTCAGGGCCGAGCGCATGGTGTTCCGCGCGAGCGCCTGCGCGGCCGCCATCAGCGTCATCGATACGAATCCCCACGGGGAGCCACTGCGAGCGCCGGGCGCGACCCGGAGCGCCGCCCTTTCCGACGTCGTTGCGGCCGCCGCGGACGAAGCCGCGCCCGCCGCATTCGCCGTGTCCGATTGAATGCGTCCGTCACGCATTGTCACAGTTCGATCCGCATACGCGGCGATGTCCGGCTCGTGCGTAACGACGACGATCGTGACGCCCTGCCGTCGATTGAGTGCACGCAGCGTGTCCATGATTTCGTGCGACGTGCGCGTATCGAGGTTGCCCGTCGGCTCGTCTGCCAGGAGCAGCGTCGGATGGTTGATGAGCGCGCGCGCGATCGCCGCGCGCTGCTGCTGCCCGCCGGAAAGCTGCGCGGGCGTGTTCCGCTCCCGCTCGGCGAGCCCGAGCAGGCGCAGCGCCTCGCGCGAGCGCGAGAGCCGGTCCGCCCGGCCGGCAGGTCCCGAGGGCGTGTAGAAGAGCGGAAGCGCGACGTTATCGAGCGTGCTGGTGCGCGGCAGCAGATTGAAGCTCTGGAACACGAAGCCGATCTGCTCGCTGCGGATTCGCGCAAGCTCGGGCTCGCCGAGGTGAGCGATGTCGCGCCCCTCGAAAAGGTAGCGGCCGCTCGTTGGCCGATCGAGGCAGCCGAGCACGTTCATGAGCGTCGATTTGCCCGATCCTGACGAGCCCATGATGGCCACGAACGCTCCTCGGTCGATCGTGAGCGTCACGTCGTCGAGCGCGCGCACCTCCTCGCCGCCCAGGCGGTAGATTCGCGTAACGCCGCAAATTTCGATGACCGGCGCTGCCATGGGCGTCAGCGCGGGAGCAGTCTTGGCGCGGCGGGGTCCCGCGCCGACGTGGAGGTGCGCATGCCGACGACGACCTGGTCGCCGGGCCGAAGCGCGCCTTCGACCACCTCGGCATAGCTGTCGTCATCGAGCCCGGTCGTCACGCGCACCTGCTTCGGTCGCCCGTCGTCAAGCACGAAGACACGGCCGGCCGTCCCCCCCTGCGACGCGGGCTTCGTCGCCACCGGACCGAGGGCTGGGGCGCCGGGAGGCGTGAAGCGCAGCGCCTGGACGGGCACGCGAAGCACGTCGTTGCGCTCGGCGGTCACGATGCGCGTCGTCGCCGTCATCCCGGGTTTCAGCAACAGCTCGTCGTTGGCGACACCGATCACGACGTCGTAGGTGACGACGTTCTGCACGCTCTGCGGCGCCTGACGGACCTGAACGACCGTTCCCGGAAACACGCGATTGGCGAACGCTTCCACGGTGAACGTCGCGCGGTCACCTTGCCTCACCGCCCCGATGTCGCTTTCGCTGACATTCGTGTCGACCTGCATCTTCGTCAGGTCGGTCGCGATAAGGAACAGCGTTGGCGTCTGGAAGCTCGCCGCCACCGTCTGCCCGATCGTAACGTTGCGTGAGACGACCGTGCCTTCGACCGGCGACACGATATCCGTGTAGCCCAAGTTCACCTGCGCAGTCGCGAGTTCCGCGGCCCGCTGTTCGACCGTCGCGCGGTCGACCTCGATCTGCGCCTGCGCCTGGCCGTATGCGCTTTTCGCGCTGTCGACCGTGTCCTGTGAGACGATGCCCCGCGCGAGCAGGCCGGCGTCACGCTCGAAGCTGATCTTCGCGTACGCGAGTGTCGCCCGGTCCTTGACCAGCTGCGCCTTCGCGGTGGCGAGCGCGGCCTTCGCCTGGTCGACGGCGGCCTGGAACGGACGCGCGTCGATCTTCGCACAGACCTGTCCCTTTTTCACCCGCGTGTTGTAATCGCAGAACTGCTCGCGGATGACGCCCGAGACATACGAGCCGACGATGATCGTGAGCTCCGGGTTGACGGTCCCGCTCGTCGACACGACCCGGGTGACGTCGCCGCGGGTGACCGCCGCGCTCGTGTACGCGACCGGCTCTGCCCGCTGCCGCAAAAGCATGATCGCCGCGGCCATGCCGATCGTGGCCAACGCAAGCGCCGCGATCAAAACGGCCCAGCGCCGGGAGCGCGGCGCGCTGCGGGCGATCGGTTGCGATTCGGGTTTTGTCTCGATGCCCGTTGCCTTGGGCGCTGCGTCGTCGTTCATCTGCTGCTCAAGGCTCGCGTCGATTCGGCACGCCCGATCGATGATGACGATTTGCCGCGTGGACGGATTGATATCCGTCAAGCTTTCGCAAGAGAAGCAGCCTCGCTAGCGCAGCCGTAACGCGCTGAGCGCGAGCGTGATGGCTCCGAGCACCAGCATCATCGTGAACTCCACGCCGTGGCCCGCCACGCCGCCGCCTTTCAGGAAGATGTCGCGGATCACGACGAGGTAGTAGCGAAGTGGATCGATCCACGTCAGAATTTGGATGACGTCCGGCATGTTGCGAACCGGAAAGGCGAATCCCGACAGCACGGTCATCGGCATGATGAAGAACATCGCGGACAGCATCGCCTGCTGCTGCGTGCGCGCGTAGCTCGACACGAGCAGGCCGAGCCCTTGCGTGCTCGCGAGCAGGAACAGGCTGGCGAGAACGAGGCCGACCAAGTCGCCGCGCAATGGCACGGCGAACCAGGCGACGCCGACGAGCGTGATCAACGCAACGTCGAACATTCCGACGCACGCGACCGGGATCATCTTCCCAATCAGGAACTCGAGGCGTCCGACCGGCGTCACGAGCAGCCGCTCGAGCGTTCCCATCTCGCGCTCGCGCACCACCAGCATCGCGGTCAGCATCATCGTGCTGACGAAGAGCACGTTGGCCATGATGCCCGGGATGAAGAACCAGCGATCGTCAAAGTTCGGGTTGAACCACGCGCGCTCCTCGACGCCGACGGGCGGCGTGAAGGCGGCCGATGCGGCGGCGTAGTGCATCACGGCCTGCGAGATTTCGGCGATGACGAGCTGCGCGGTGTTCGAATCGGATCCGTCGGCGACGAGCTGGATCCTTCGGCTTTGCGAGAAGCGCGCAGGTATCTGGATGATCACGCTGACGCGTCCGGCATCGATCAGGCGGCTCGCGTCCGCCACCGACGGCATCATCCGCAGCGTGTAATGACGGGTCGCCGCGATCGCGGAGAGGAGCTCGCGCGCTTCCGGCCCGCGATCGTAATCGACCACGGCGACGTCGGCATGCCGTACGTCGAACGTCGCCGCGTACCCGAAGACGAAGAGCTGCATCAGGGGCGGCACGATCAGCGTGAAGCGCATCCGCCGGTCGCGCAGGAGCTGGACGAACTCCTTGCGCAACAGCGCGAAGAGGCGGCCGAGATGCAGCGGCATAGGCATCACGTGACGAGGTCCAGCCGCGCCGCGCGCCGGTACAGCAGCGTCGCGAGCAGGGCGAGCAGCGCCGCGAGCGCGGCGATCGCGGGCCAGAGGACGAAGATCGAGACGCCCTTCAGGAAGATCGCCTTCGATAGCGAGACGTAGTAGCGCGCGGGAAACGCGAGGGTCGCGTATTGCAGCCAGGGCGGCATGTTGCCGATCGCATAGACGGCTCCCGACAGCAGGAAGGACGGCAGGAACGTCGTGATCTGCACGAGCTGGCTCGCGAGCATCTGGTTGCCCGCGGATACCGAGATCAGCGCGCCCTGGCACATCACGACCACCAGGAAGAGGCCGGACGCGGCGGCGATCTCGGTGAGGGTTCCCTGCAGCGGGATGCCGAAGACGAGGACCGCCGCGCCGACGGCGGCGAGCACGTCGATCATGCCGATCACGAAGTAGGGAACCAGCTTGCCGATCAGGAACTCGTTGCGCGAAAGCGGCGTCGTCCGCAGCATCACGATGTTCCCGAGCTCGATCTCGCGCGCGATCGTCAGTGCCGTCATCAACGCGCCGACCACCGACATGACGAGCACGATCACGCCGGGCACGATCGCGTAGCGGCTCTCGTTCGCCTCGTTGAACCAGGTGCGGTTGTCGATCTCGATATGCGCCGCACTCGGCGCTTGCGACAGCGCGTAGTCGTTGACCAGCGCGAGCACGTAGTTGCGAACGAGCCGTGCGGTATTGGCGTCGGTGCCGTCGAGAATCAGCTGGATCGTCGCCTTTCCGGCTTCGAGGTCGTGCGCATAGTCGTTCGGAATGACGATGGCGGCCCACACGCGCCCGCGCCGGATGGCATCGGCGAGGCTGCGCCGGTCGGCGTAGCGCTCGACGACTTCGAACGCCCTGCTTCCGGTGAAGCGCGCGCCCAGTTCGTTCGATGCACCGTCCTGCGATTCCTGCAGGATCCCGATCGGCGCGTGCATGATGTCGAGCCGGATCGCGTAGCCGTAGAGGAACAGCATGATCGTCGGCATCAGGAACATGAGGCCGAGGCTGCGCGGATCGCGGATCAGGTGCCGGCCTTCCTTGCCAACGACCGCCCGAACGCTGCGCCAGTTCATGGACTCGCGTCCCGTTGCTCGAGCATGGCGACGACGATGTCCTCGAGATCCGCCGGTACCGACTCCGCGGTCGCCACACCGATGCTCTCTCGCATCGCCATGCGACGTATCGAGGCAACGACGGTATCGGCACTGCTTCCCTCGCGCAGCGTCGCGCGCAGGCGGCCGGCGTGCGGAAGGACTTCGATGACGTTCGGCTCGGCGCGAAGCAGCGCGAGACAGCGCGCGCTGTCGTTCGCCTCGACTTCGAGCACAGGAGTTGCGCGGCCGCGTTCGAGCAGATCGCGGGGCGTGCCCTCGGCGAGGATCGCGCCGGCGTGCATCAGCGCGAGGCGGTCGCAGAACTGCGCCTCGTCCATGTAGTGAGTCGTGATCAGCACGCCGGCGTCGTGCTCGGCCAATTCGTAGACGACCTCCCAGAGCTCGCTCCGCGCGAGCGCATCGAGGCCCGACGTCGGCTCGTCGAGGAACAGCACTTCCGGCTCGTGCAAGAGCGCCGCCGCGACGGCGAGCCGACGCTGGTATCCAAGCGGAACGAGCGCGGCCCTCGTGCTTGCAGAACCTTCGAGGTCGAACCGGCGCAACGCCCACGCGATGCGCTCGCGCGCGCGGGCGTTCGGCAGGTCGTAAAGGCCCGCCTGCAGCGTGAGGTTCTCGCGTACCGTGAGATCGCCGTACAGCGCGAAGCGCTGCGCGACGTATCCGATATGCCGGCGCGCTTCGCGCGCGCGCCGCACGACGTCGATGCCCGCGACCGCGATGCTCCCCGAGGTCGGCGTGAGCGTTCCGCACAGCATCCTGATCGCCGTCGTTTTGCCGGCGCCGTTCGCGCCAATCAGTCCGAACACCTCGCCGCGCCGAACCGAGAAATCGACGTTGGCAACCGCCACGAAATCGCCGAAGCGCCTCGTCATGCCGCGCGCCTCGATCGCGTTGACGGAACTGTCGGTCATTGCCGAACACCGGGCTCGGCGTCGAGCGCGGCGCGGACGTCCTCGCGCGGCGCGCGTGCGTGCGCAAGGTCGCGCATCGCGATGTCGTGCAGCGACGGCCGGAGGGTCTGCACCACGAGCATGGGTACCGTCATCGCGAGCGACCCCTCGAAACGCGGCCGGTCGTCGGCCTTGCGCAGCCAAACCTTGAGCGATTCGCCGATCGGGAACACGAGATCGACGCCGTCCATCGCTCGGACCCGCGCGCGTTGCGCACGCGCGTTTGGACCGGTCAGCGCGAGGAGCGGCGCACTGACGCCGCGAATGAGATCGAGCGGAGCGCCGGATCGCGCGAAGCGACCGCCGGACAGCAGGCCCACGCGATCGCAGCGCTCGGCCTCGTCGAGATTCGACGTCGCGTACACGATCGAAACGCCATCTGCGCGCACCTGCTCGAGGAGCCGCCAGAACGCGCGGCGCGAAACCGGATCCACGCCGGTGGTAGGCTCGTCGAGAAAAATGACTTCCGGCCGGCTCACCATCGCACAGGCAAGCGCGAGCTTCTGCATCATGCCCCCGCTCAGGTTTCCCGCCCTCCGGCCGGTAAATGGCACGAGACCGGTGCGCGCGACGAGATCGTCGATCACGCATTTCGCCTCGTCGCGCGCGAGCCCGTGAAGCTCCGCGAAGAAGCGCAGATTTTCGCCGACGGTGAGATCGAGGTACTGGCCGAACGACTGCGGCATGTAGGCGATGCGCGAGCGCAGCTTCGTCGAGCGCGCCGGCAAGTTGAGCACCGTGAGCTCGCCCGCCTTGGGCGCGAGCTGACCGATCAACAGGCGCAGCAGCGTGCTCTTTCCTGCACCATCCGCGCCGATGACCCCGAAAATCTCGCCTCGAGCGAGATCGAGTTCGAGTCCAGCGAGCACCGTGTGCGGACCATAGGCGAAGGCGAGGCCTCGCGCACGAACGATAACGTCGCTCATTTCTCTACGTCGAGCCGCACGTCGGCCGGCATGCCGATCTTCAGCGCACCGCCGGCATCGTCGACGTCGACCTTGGCGCGATACACGAGGTCGACGCGCAACGCGCGCGTCTCGACCGTTTTCGGCGTGAACTCGGCCTCCGGCGAGATGAAGGATAAGTGTCCGTTGAAGGCCTTCCCCGGGATGCCGTCGACGACGATCTTCGCCGGCTGCCCGAGACGCACTCGCGGCAGATCCCGTTCGTCCAGGTAGACACGAACCCATGGCCGGTTCAGTTCGGCGACCCGCAGCACGGCCTGTCCGGAGGCAACGTTCTGCCCCTGCTCGACGAGGCGCACGCTCACGACGCCGTTCACCGGGCTCGTAAGACACGCGTACGCAAGCTGCTGCTCCGCGATCGTCGCAGCGGTCTTTGCCGCTTCGCTGTCGGCGCTTGCACGTTCGATGTCCTCCTTGCGCGCGCCTTCCCGCAGCAGCGAAAGGGTCTGGCGCGCCTGCTCGACCTTCGCCGTCGCGACGTCGAGCTGATCGTTCGCGGTGTCGAGCTGCTGCGGCGGCGCGAAATGCTCGGCGACGAGCTTCGCCGTGCGCTCCTGTTGAAGGCGCGCAAGCTTCACGTCCGCCTGCATCTGACCGAGCGTCGCTTCGGCGGCTCGAATATCCTGAACGCGCGATCCCGCCAACAGCACCGCCAGCGCCTTGTCGGCGGACTTGGCCTGCGAGCGCGCCTTGGCGAGCGCCAGCTCGAAGTCGCGCGGATCGAGCTCTGCGAGCAGGTCACCCGCGTTGACGCTGCGCCCCTCGTCGGTATGGAGGCGCAGAAGGCGACCGCCGACCTGGAACGACAGATCGACCTCGTAAGTGTCGACGGTTCCCGACAGCGGGATTTCACTGCGGTCCCGGGACGACGACCAATACGAAACCGGGTCGCACCCGGTACAGCCGATCAGCAAAGCAGCGGCCGCAATGCGCAGCGTTGCGGCGCGAACGCGAGCCGCGAATGCAGCGGAGTCATGGAAAGCCGTGATTTGAATCACCTGGTGCATGTTTCGCCCGTCCCTCGCTGCAGGCTACGCGTCCAGTACGCCCATGCGCTTGACCGTGGTCAAGAACTGCTTGTCGGCGGAATCTCGGCGCACCCGATTGACCTTCGTCAAATGCTTCGCCGCGGAGCTGGCGTATCGTCGGAGCCATTGCCACGAAGCAAACGAGGTTTCGCATGTCAGTGAAAACACTGCTGGTCCATATCGACGACGCGGCAGGCGCCATAGGACGGGTCGAAGTCGCGGCCCGGCTCGCACGCGATGTCAGCGCACGCCTGATCGGCGCCTACCTCGTGCCGACCGCCGAGATCACGCCTTCGTTGGCCGCGCTGATTCCCGGCGACGTCCTCGCCCGAAGAATGAACGAAACAGGGCGGGCACAGGAGGCTGCCGAAACCTCGTTCAGGGCCGCTGCTTCGCGCGCGGGACTCGCGGCCATCGAATGGCGTGCGCCGGCCGGCGACGCCGTCGAGGAGGCTGTCGTACACGGCCGCTGCTGCGATCTGATGGTGCTGGGCCAGCCGGATGCCGACGAGCCGTTCGCCACATTCTCGAGCGAATTGCTGAACGCCGCGCTTCTTGGGGCTGGTCGGCCCATTCTTGTCGTGCCGTACATCGGAGCGCAGGCCTCGTTGGGAGAGCGGATCCTCGTCGCGACCGACGGGAGCCGGGAGGCGTCTCGCGCGATCGGCGACGCGTGGTTTCTCCTGCAGCGAGCGTCAGCGGTGAAGGTTGTGGTCGGCAGGTTGGACGATGCCGAAGCTGCTCGGAGCTTCACCCAGGTCAGCGGTCGACTTAAGGAATGGTTTCGCGATCACGGCATCGAGCCCGAAGTCGAGCGCTATGAAGCCGAGACCGGCGACCATGGCGAATGGCTGCTGTCGCGGGCGAGCGACTTCGCCGCGAGTCTCATCGTCATGGGCGGCTATGGTCATCCACGATTGCGCGAGCTCATGCTCGGCGGCATGACGAGGACGGTTCTAAAGGCTATGCCTATCCCCGTGCTGATGGCCCATTGACTGACGCTCGTTGCGACGGGGATCGATTGCACGCGAACGACCGCGGACCCTGATATACGCCGCCGGCGTTCGCGATCGACGACTCGTCACCGCATCATCACGTAGGTCCCCGGCGCATCGCCGAGCAGCGTATTGCGTCGGTCGGCACCTCCAATGGCAGGTGGCTCGACGGTTGCGGACGACGAGCGCGCCGATAGCCATTCCATCCACGCGTTCCACCACGAGCCTTCGCGTCTCACCGCCTTCCCGGACCACGTGCCGGGGTCGACGTATCGGCCGTCCGCTTCACGCCGTGCAATCCGATAGCTACGTCCTGCGTGGCCGGGCTCTGACACGACGCCGGCGTTATGCCCGCCCGTCGTCAACGCGAACGTGATGTCGTTGTCCATCAGAAGATGCATCTTGTAGACGCAACGCCAAGGCGCGACGTGGTCGGTTTCGGTCGCCACGGCGAACGTCGGCGCCTGCACGTCGGATAGCGCGACCGGGCCGCCACCGGCTTGCAGCCGGCCTTCCGCAAGATCGTTGTCGAGGAAGAGATGGCGCAGATATTCGGAATGCATCCGATACGGCATCCGGGTGGCATCCGCATTCCACGCCATCAGATCGCTCATCGATGCGCGATCGCCCATCAAATATTCGCGCACCATGCGCGACCAGATCAGATCGTTGGACCGAAGGAGCTGGAACGCGCCGGCCATCTGCCGTGAATCGAGGAAGCCCTGCTCCCACATCGTGTCCTCGAGAAACGCCACCTGACTCTCGTTGATGAAGAGCGTGAGCTCGCCCGCTTCGGTGAAGTCGAACTGTGCGGCGAGAAACGTGAGCGATGCCAGCCGATCGTCGTCGTCCCGCGCCATTGCCGCCGCCGCAATGGCGAGGAGCGTTCCCCCGAGGCAGTAGCCGCAGGCGTGAACTTTCGCGCCATTGGCGATGACGCAAACCGCGTCGAGTGCCGCCATGATGCCGAGCGTGCGGTAGTCGTCGAACGCGAGATCGCGATCCTCCGGTCCCGGGTTTTTCCACGAGATCATGAACACGGTGAAACCCTGGTCGACCAGATGGCGCACGAGCGAGTTGTGGGGCGACAAATCGAGGATGTAGTACTTCATGATCCACGCCGGGATCACGAGAATCGGCTCGGCGTGCACCTTCCCCATCGTCGCCGTGTACTGGATGAGCTCGATCAGCCGATTGCGATAGACTACCTTTCCCGGCGTGACCGCGACGTTGCGACCCGGCACGAACGCCTCCGCGCCGAACGGTTTTCGTCCCGCCATCGCGCGCTCGAGATCGTCGACACCGTTGTAGCAACCGCGCCCGAGATTCGCGCCGAGCTGCTCGCATGTCTTGCGGAGCGCCACCGGATTCGTCGCGAGGAAATTCGACGGGGAGAAGACATCGAGCCACTGTCGCGCGGCGAAAGCGACGAGCCGCTCGTGCTGCTTCGTCACTCCGCGTACCTGGGCCGTGGCGTTGTGCCACCACTGCTGGACGAGGAGGAATGATTGGTAGACGACGTCGAACGGCGGTGCCCGCCACGCAGGGTCATCGAAGCGGTGGTCCTGCGGCAATGGCACGATGCAGGGTTCGCACGATGCCGACCACGCGCGCCGTGCGGCGTACGACGAGAGACGCAGCGCCTTCCGCAGCGCCTTCTCGATCAGCCGCGACTGCTTGCCGGGGAGGAAAGCGAGATGCGTCGCCCAGTCGAGGTACGCCTCCGCGCATCCGATCGGTGAGATGCCGCCGGTAAGGCGAGCGAGCGCGGCATGCGTGGAGCGATCGATCGTTTCCGCAAATGCAGTCGTCGCGTACGAGTCGGGCTCCAGCGATTCGTCCTGCTCTACGCATCGTTCGGCGCGAACAGCTGGCGGTGCGATGGCGTCCTGCAGGCGGCGTCTCATGCCTTGAACCGCATCCTCATGAACCGCTTCTGCGTCAACGATGGTTCGATTGCGAAGGCATCAGAAGGCATCATCGGCGCATCGATCGCTCGAAGTCGCGCTCGCGGGCAACCAAATCGCAGAGGGCGAGCAGCGGCCCGGCAAGCTGGCGCAGGATGTCGTCGACGGCGATGATGCCCACCAGATTGCCGCCACGATCGACTACCGGCATCCGTCGGACGCCGTTGACCGACATGAGACGCACCGTTTCCGCATACCCTGCGTCCTCGACCACCGTCGTCACCGGCCTTTGGACGACCTCCGACACCTTGAGCGTTTCAGGCGCGACGCCGAGCGCAACGACTTCCATCGCGATGTCGCGATCCGTGAGCACACCGAGCGGCTTCCTGGCTCCGCCGCGATCGTCGACCATCACGACCGCGCCCACGTGATGCTGTCGCATGAGCTTGCTGGCCTCCACGACCGTTGCATCAGGGGCAACGGTGATGACTTGGCGTGTACAGAACGATCCGATTCCATTGGACATGAAAGGGCCTCTCCTTCGCTGGGCATGACGACGCCATTTCTCGAATCAGCGCCGCGCCGCCGACGCGGGCGCTTGGTCGAGCGACATGATGTAACGCGCCATCGCCCGGGCGTCGCGAGGCGACACCTCGGGATGCGGCGGCATGTGCCACGGCCCACCGCGACGCACGCCGCGCCGGATTTCGGCACTGATCACGGACACCGCGTCTCGCCTGGCATGAAACTGCGCGGCGACGTCCGCGTAGGCGGGGCCTGCCTTCGCTTCGTGATCGGCGTGGCAGATGTAGCACTTGTACTGGTGCAGGAGCCGCTGCGGATCGATCGTCTCACTGGCAAAAGAGAGAGATGCGCCGGATAAGAGGGCCACGAATCCGAAACTGGCCGCAAGCACAAGCGCAAGGCGACGCATTCGATGGAGATCGCCAAGCGTTGCGACTGAAGTTCGATTTCCCGTCTCGATCATTCGCTGCAAGATTCGTTCAAACCTCGTAGCGCATTGTAGGAGCGGCGTAAAGGGAAACATTGACCTGCGTCAAGCCAGGTGCGTCGTTCGGCGGAGAAGATATCTGCAATGGGTTTCTCCTTGAGCCGACGATGACCCGACAGGCAACCGCCGCGGCCCCGGCGACCACGGACGTTCTTTCGGCGACGCTCGATTGGTACGGCGTTCTCTCGCGTTCGGCCGAAATCGTGTGGACGCGTACGGCGGGTCGCGAAGCGATCGCCGCGGCGAGGCGTCGTCGCTTCGAGGAGATCGTGCGCTTCGCCCGCACGCACTCGCCGTTCTATCGCCACGCATGGCGAGGGCTGCCACAGCGCGATCTGTCCTCGCCTGAGCTGCCGGTCGTGACAAAGCGCAAGCTGATGGCCCGTTTCGACGAATGGTCGACGGACCGTGCGGTTACGACCCGAGGGGTAAACGAGTTCCTCTCCGACAAACGCCGGATTGGGGAGCGATTTCTCGGCCGATTCCTGGTGTGGAAGAGTTCCGGCACCAGCGGCGAATCGGGGATTTTCGTGCAGGACGACGAGGCATTGTCCTGCTACGACGCGTTGCTGGTGGCGCAGCTCCAAAACGCGAATGCCGCCATCGTCTGTCTTCGCAGCGGATTGACCTACGGCGGGCGGGCGGCCCTCGTTGCCGCAACGGGCGACCACTTCGCGAGCATCGCATCCTGGCAACGTGCATGCCGGTCGATGCCGTGGTCGCACGCCAGAGCGTTCTCGGTGATGGACCCGTTGCCGACGCTCGTTGCGAATCTCAACGATTACCAGCCGGGTTTTCTCGCGAGCTACCCGACGACGCTCGCGGCGCTGGCGGCAGAACAGGTCGCCGGCCGGCTGCGCATCGCGCCCGCATACATCTGGTCCGGCGGCGAACATCTCGCGAACGGCGTTCGCGCACGGGTCGAGGAGGCCTTCCGGGCGACGCTGGTCAACGAGTACGGGGCGTCGGAGTGCCTGAGCATCGCGTGCTCCTGCGCCTTCGGCGCGCTGCATGTCAATGCCGACTGGGTGATTCTCGAGCCCGCCGATGGCGATTACCGCCCTGTTCGGCCCGGCGAACGATCACACACCGTCCTGCTGACGAATCTCGCCAATCACGTCCAGCCGATCATCCGTTACGACCTGGGCGACAGCATTACGATGGATGGCATCGGATGCCGCTGCGGCAGTCCATTGCCGGTGATCAGGGTCGAGGGCCGGCACGATGACGTGCTTGCCCTTCGCACCCCTAGCGGCTCGTTCGTGCACGTATCGCCCTTCGCGTTGACCACCGTAGTCGAAGACGTCCTCGCATGCCGGCGCTTCCAGCTCGTGCAGACGGCACCCGCGCAGATCGCGGTTCGCATCGAAACGATCGATCCAGGCGAGCGACGATCGCAATGGGACGCGGCGAGACGCGCGCTTCGCAGCTACCTCGCGCAGCAATCGCTTGGCAACGTTCGTCTGGTTCTGGATTCGCGGTTTCCAGTGCCGGACGCGCAAAGCGGCAAGTTGCGAGAGGTGATCGCGAATGCAGGCGTGCACGCGGTTTGACGCCGATCAAACCGGGCACCGTTGATCCCATCAACAATGCCAATGCGCGCAACGATGGCGCGACCGAAAGGAGATCAAGATGACATCCAGCATCAACGACAGCGAGCTTCGGCGCACGGTCATCGCCGAGCTCGAGTGGGATCCGAGCGTCGACGCTTCCTCCATCGCCGTCGCGGTCAAGGA
>Ga0070731_10000976_pt1 | contig 32232 bp, 28 predicted proteins | sample Coa_R1_2_FD_66448 | JGI IMG/M metagenome (GOLD analysis project Ga0070731, IMG submission 66448) | Surface soil microbial communities from Centralia Pennsylvania, which are recovering from an underground coalmine fire - Coalmine... | ecosystem: Environmental > Terrestrial > Soil > Unclassified ... | reverse complement strand
GGTCGTCGCCCCGGGGGGCCGCCACGCGACACTGACACGCCTCCCAGCGCCCGCGCCCCTGCACCTCGCCGCCACTCTGTCGCGCTATCCGTTCCTGAGCCTCGCGGAGCGCGCCAGCGCCGCCCGCGCCATGCTCGCGCTGAGGCGGATCGACTTCGAGGATCCGCGCGTCGACGAGCGCTCGTTTGGTGAGTGGCTGCGCGAGCACCATCAGAGCCCGGCGGCGATCGACGCACTGTGGGGACTGATCGTCCGGCCCACGATCAACCTCGTCCCTGACGAGGCGTCGCTCGCCCAGGTCGCACAGGTATTCCAGGTCGGTCTGCTCCGCGATGCGAGCGCGGGCGACATCGGGTACGCGCGGGCTCCGCTCTCCGAGATCCACGACGTCGCCGCCCGGCGCGCGCTCCAGTCCCGCGGCGTCGATGTGCGCCTCCGCCACGGAGCGACCACGATCGTGCCGCTCGAGGCCGGGTTCCAGATCGAGATAAGCGGAGCCCCCACCGTCTCGGCCGACGTGGTCATCCTGGCCGTCCCGCCGGACCGCGCCGCGCGACTGCTGCCCTCGGGAAGCGGGATCACGCCGGGGCAGCTGACCGGCCTTGGCCGTTCGCCGATCGTAAACGTCCACGTCGTCTACGACCGCCCGGTCATGGACGAGCCCTTCGCGGCCGGGGTGCGGACGCCGGTCCAGTACGTCTTTGACCGCACCGACACGGCCGGGCTCACATCGGGCCAGTACCTCGTCGTCTCGCTTTCGGCCGCCGAAGCCGAGCTCGAGATGACCGGTGAGGAGCTCCGTGGCCGCTACCTGCCGGCGCTCGCGGAAGTGTTCCCGGCTGCGAGCGATGCCGGCGTCGAGTCGTTCTTCGTCACCCGCGAGCATTCGGCCACGTTCCGGGCCGCTCCGGGAGTCCGGGCGCTCCGACCCCAGGCCAGGACCGCTCTCCCCGGCCTGATCCTCGGCGGCGCCTGGACTGACACGGGGTGGCCGGCGACCATGGAGGGTGCCGTACGCAGCGGTCTCCTCGCCGCCCATGAGGCGTTGATGGCGCAGGTGCCAGAGCCTTCGACCGAGCTCACGACTGCCGTCGCCAGCGTCAACGGAAACGGCACCGGCCAGAACGGCCACGCCGTGTCGCGCAACGGCGGGCGGCCGCTTTCCGTCCCCGTGAAGGGGCGATCGTGACCGCGTCGGTTCACGCCCCCTCGCTTGCCGCCGAGCCTGACCTGCTCGTGCTCGCACCCCTGGCCCTCGAGGCCAAGGCCGTCCGCTCCGGAGCGCCGTGGGCGCACGTCGAACGGGTGGGGATGGGCCCCAAGCGCGCCTCGCGCTCCGCCGAGCTTCTCGACCACGGCGCGGGTTCGGCGGTTCTCATCGCGGGCTTCTGCGGCGCGCTTGACCCGGCGCTCGAGCCGGGGGATGTGGTGCTGGCGAGCGAGGTGCGCGGGCCGACCGGCACGACCGTCTGCTCGGATCCAGCGATCCTGGCCGGGGTCCTGCGCCGCGGTGGCCTGCGGGTCCATGTCGGGCCGATCGCCTCGAGCCAGCGGCTCGTGCTGCGCGACCGCCGGCGCGCGCTCCACCGTACGGGCGCTTTGGCGGTGGACATGGAGTCCGCATGGTTGGCGCCCGCGGCCCAGGGCCAGCCGTTGGTGACGCTGCGGGTGGTGGTGGACACCGATCGTCACGAGCTGCATCGTCCGCTGCGGACGGTGGCTGCCGCGGCGGCGGCGTATCGGTCGCTGCGCCACGCCTGCGCGCTGGTCGGCGAGTGGGCCCGCGCGCTTGGACCGCGTGAGGTCGTGCTGGCGGCGCCCCGGGCGTCCTGCGCGGGCGTCGAGCGGGCGGTGGAGGTTGTCGAGCGCACGCTCGAGGAGGTGGGACCGCCGGTCTTCGTGCGCAAGCAGATCGTCCACAACGCCCACGTGATCGCCGACCTCGAGTGCCGGGGGGCGGTGTTCGTGGACGAGCTGGATGAGGTGCCGGCGGGATCCACGGTGATCTTCTCCGCGCACGGCGTCTCGCCGGCCGTCCGCGCCCATGCCGCCGAGCGCGATCTGAACGTGATCGACGCCACCTGCCCGCTTGTCTCCAAGGTGCACGCGGAGGCCCGGCGCTACGCGGGGTCCGGATTTGACATCGTGCTTGTCGGCCACCAGGGCCACGAGGAGGTTGAGGGGACACTCGGGGAGGCGCCGGAGCGCACGCACGTGATCGCCGGCGCCGACGAGGTGGCAGGTCTCGAGATCGAGGATCCTGAGCGCGTGGCCTACCTGACCCAGACCACGCTCGCCGTCGATGAGACGACCGAGGTCGTCGACGCCCTGCGTGAGCGCTTTCCCGCTCTCGTCGGTCCGAAGGCCTCCGACATCTGCTACGCCACCCAGAACCGCCAGGACGCCGTGCGGGCGTTGGCCAGCGACTGCGATCTCGTGCTCGTCGTGGGCTCGACCAACTCTTCCAACTCGCGCCGGTTGGTTGAGGTGTCCGAGCGAGCGGGTTGTCCCGCGCTGCTCGTGGACGATGCGTCGGAGATACCGCCCGAGTTGCTCGTCGCCGTGAGCCGGGTAGGTCTTACGGCGGGTGCCTCGGCGCCCGAGTCGCTGGTTCAGGGGGTCGTGCGGGCGCTGGACGGGCTCGGGGGAGCCAGCGTGAGCGAGCGAACCGTGGCCACCGAGGACGTTTACTTCAAACTTCCCCCAGAGCTGAAACCAAAGAGGTAGATCGTTATGTCAGTCCCGTTGCGACAGTCGGCCCGCGTGGCCTCCTATTTGCTCAAGCAGAAGCTCCGCGGCCGGGACAAATTCCCCCTGCTGGTCGAGCTCGAGCCGCTGTTTCAGTGCAACCTGGCCTGTTCGTTCTGCGGCAAGATCCAGCATCCGGAGCACATCCTCAAGCAGCGGATGCCGGTGGAGCAGGCGTTGGCCGCAATCGAGGAATGCGGCGCCCCGATGGTCTCGATCGCCGGCGGCGAGCCGCTGGTGCACCCCGAGGTCCACGTGATCGCCGCCGAGCTTCTCAAGCGCAAGCGCTTCGTGTTTCTGTGCACGAACGGGATCCTGTTGAAGAAGAAGCTCGACAACTTCACCCCGTCGCCGTACTTCACCTGGGTCGTCCACCTCGATGGCATGCGTGAGCGCCACGACCAATTCGTCGAGCGCGCCGGCACCTTCGACAAGGCGGTAGAGGCGATCAAGGAGGCCAAGGCGCGCGGCTTTCGCGTCTCCACCAACACCACATTCCTGACCACGGACACGCCCCAGACGGTGCGTGACGTGCTCGACTACCTGAACGATGAGCTCCAGGTCGACCAGATGATGATCTCGCCGGCCTATGCCTATGAGAAGGCGCCTGACCAGGGCCACTTCCCGGGCGTCACGCAGACCCGGGCGCTGTTCTCGTCCGCGTTCGCCGACGGGGCACGGAAGCGTTGGCGCCTGAACCATTCCCCGCTCTTCCTCGATTTCCTCGAGGGCAAGGTCGACTTCCAGTGCACCCCGTGGGGCATCCCCAGCTACTCGCTCTTCGGCTGGCAGCGCCCCTGCTACCTGATGTCCGACGGCTACGCCAAGACCTATCAGGAGCTGATCGATACGACCGACTGGGACGCCTACGGCCGCGGCCGCGATCCACGCTGCGACAACTGCATGGCCCACTGCGGCTACGAGCCGACCGCGATGCTGGCCACCACGAAGTCGCTCAAGCAGTCGCTGCGCGCGCTGGTGAGCTGAGGTCCTGAGGGCGGCGCGTGGCGGCGCTGATCCTCGCCAACTTGCGCCGGCGGACGGCGCGGACCGCTCTGACGGCAGCCGGCATCGCCGTCGGCGTGGCCGCGATCGTGGCCCTGCTCGGCCTCTCCAACGGCTTGAACCGAACCGCGGGTCAGCTGATCCACCTGGGCCGGGCCGACGTCGGCCTCTTCCAGCGCGACGCCGGCGATCCCACGACCTCGGTCCTGCCGCTCTCGCTCATCTCTCGCCTGCGGGCCAAGCCATACGTGGCTGCGGCCGCGCCCATCCAGCTCGCCGTGGGCGTCGTCCCGAGTGCGCCCTCGGCGATCGTTTTCGGAATGGACCCCGGCACCTTCGTGGCCCGACGGCTCGTGTTCACCTCAGGCCAGGCGCCCGCGGCGGGCCAGGCGGCGATCGGCGATCTCATGGCCGCTCAGTTTCACCTGACGCCCGGCGATGAGCTTCGGCTCGGCCACCAGCGCGTCCGCATCGCAGGGATCTACCACTCGGGCACGGCCTTCCAGGACCAGGGCGTGGTCACCGACCTGGCCGAGGCCCAGCGGCTGGCCGGGCGCACGCCGCAGGAGACGACGACGATCGCGGTTCGCGTCCTGCCGCAGGTTCCCGTGGCCAGGGCACAGGCCAAGCTGCTCCGAGCCTTCCCCGGCCTTCAGGCAATCTCGACTCCCGACGAGGCGCTCCGCGCGGGTGCCAACAGCCAGCTCATCAGCAAGGCCGTGGTCCTGATCGTCGTGTTGGCCCTGATCATCGGCGCGCTGGCGGTGGCCAATACGATGCTCGCCGCGATCCTGGAGCGCCGGCGAGAGCTCGCGCTGCTCAGCACAATCGGATGGAGCGCGCCGCAGTTGGCGGGGCTCGTGCTCGGCGAGGCGGTGGCCGTCAGCGTCATCGGGACGGCGGTGGGCCTCCTCCTCGGTTACCTAGCCGCCGGACTGCTCCCCGGGGCACTCGGGCTTCAGAGCTTCATCTCGCCTGTCCTCACGGCTTGGACGCTCGGGCGGGCAACCCTGATCGGGGTGACCATCGGTGTGATCGGCGCGATCTTCCCGGTCTGGCGTGTCGCGCAGATGTGGGGGGCCGTGGGGCTGGCCCAGACCTAGGGCAGCTGGTCCACGACCTGCCCGTCCACCAGGTGAACCACACGATCGGCGCGGGCGGCGACGGCGGGATCGTGGCTGACCACGATGACGGTCATCCCGTGGCGATCGCGCAGCGAGGCGAGCAGATCGAGGGCACGCGAGGCGCTTCGCGAGTCAAGCGAGCCGGTCGGCTCGTCGGCGAGCAGCAGACGCGGGCGGTTGGCCAGCGCGCGGGCGATCGCGACCCCCTGGCGCTGGCCTCCCGAGAGCTCCGAGGGCAGATGCTGGGCGCGGTCGGCGAGCCCGACCTCGGCCAGCAACTCGGCGCCTCGCTCCCGCCGCTCCCGACGGCCCGCGTGGGTCGAGATCAGGGCCGCCTCGACGTTGGCCTGGGCGCTCAGATACGGAAGCAGCAGGTTGTCCTGGAATACGAAGCCCACCACCTGGCGGCGAAACTCGACCGCGTGTCGCGGGTCAGGCACCGGGACGCCCCCGACCGTGATGGATCCCGAGTCGGGAGGCTCGAGGCTGCCGATCAGGTTGAGCAGCGTGCTCTTGCCAGAGCCCGAGGGCCCGTTGATCGTCACGAACTCCGACGCCTCCACCGAGAGTGAGACACCGCGAACGGCCTGGATCGGTCCGAACGATTTCGTCACCCGGTCGACGACGACGTCGGCGCCGCCCGCCGCGCCGGCGGGCCGCGTCGGCGCGTCAGCAGCCGGGCGAGTGCTCAGCCGACCGCCCTCCAGCTCTGGCCGGTGCTCGGGTCCGACCTGAGCATCAGCTTCACTTCACCACCTTCACGGCCCAGCCCAGCGTGACGCTGCCGAGGTGCGTGTGGATCACCGTCTCGAAGGTCACCGGGACTCCGGCCGACTGGGGTGGAAACACGATGACATCGTGGAGGTGCCCGTCCTTGAGGTGGTGGGTCGGCGGCGTCTCGTGGCCCACCACCTGTCCCGCCACGAGGAACTGGCTGAACACGGTGCCGGAGAGCGGACGCCCGGAGCTGTCGCTGGCGGTGACCGTGTAGGACCAGTTCTTCTTGATCACCGGGCGGTGATTCTCGGCGCGCAGGGTCGCGTGGATGGACCCGGTTGTGATGGCCGCGGGCACGCTTCCGGCGCTGGCTCCGCCCGAGGTCGCGGCGGTCGCCGTCGGCGGCGGTGTGGAGCTCGTCTGCGTCGTATGCGAGCCGCCGCCGCACGCCGCCGCGACCAGCGCGCACGCGGCGATCGCCAGGGCTGGGGCGAGCCGTTTCATCGACGCGCTGATCATAGGCCGCGTCAGACTGTGATCTGGTCAAAAAACCGGGGTATAGTCGCCATCAGACCCCGGCAGGGGTGGCGTCGCCTGCCCGACGATGACATCAAATGATGTACCATCGATTGATGTTACGGTCGCGGGGGGAGCGGGTACAACCGGAGCGAGAGGCGACCCATGCCCGAAGTAGGCGCGAAACCGAAAGTTCCGAGGCTTCAGCGCGCAGCTCTGCGCGCCGTGCGCGCGTTCAGCACGCCGCTGCTTCCGGACGACTACCTGGAGCTGATCAACCCGCTGTGGTCGACTCGCGAGCTGCGCGGGCGGATCGAGCGGATCGACCACGTGACCAAGAACGCGGCCACCGTCATGATCAAGCCGGGCTATCGCTGGGAGGGACACACGGCGGGCCAGTACTGCCGGATCGGGGTCGACATTCGCGGCGTCCGGCATTGGCGCGCCTACTCGCTCACCTCCGAGCCCAATCGCCCCGACGGCTGCATCTCAATCACGCCGAAGCTCGTCGAGGGCGGCGTCGTCTCGCCGTACCTGGTCCGCCACGGTCGCCCGGGTGCGATCGTTTCCCTCGGCGGCGTCGAGGGCGACTTCATTCTCCCCGACCCGCTCCCGGAGAAGATGCTCTTCATCAGCGCCGGCAGCGGCATCACCCCGATCATGAGCATGCTCCGGGAGCTCGCGCGCGACGACGAGCTCACGGACTCGGTGCTCCTTCACTCGGCGCGAGATCCGGAGGACGTGATCTTCGGGGCCGAGCTTCGTTATCTCGACCGCTGCTTTGACGGCTTTCATCTCCACGAGCAGCACACCTCGACCATGGGCCGGATGGCGCCCGAGCATCTGGACGAGCTCTGCCCGGACTGGCGTGAGCGTGAGGTCTTCGCCTCCGGCCCCGGAGACATGCTCGATGCGCTGACCGAGTACTTCGACCGTGAGGGGCGTCTCGAGCATCTGCACATGGAGCGCTTCCAACCCAAGATCGGCGGCGGTGAGACCGGCGAGGGCGGAACCATCACGTTTCTCAAGAGCGACTGCAAGGTCGAGGCGGACGGCACCAAGCCGATCCTCGTGGAGGGCGAGGAGGCGGGCCTCGAGCTGCCCTTCGGCTGTCGCGAGGGCATCTGCCATACGTGTGTGGGAACCCTTCGCACCGGGAAGATCCGTGATCTGCGCAACGGTCAGGTATCAGGACAGGAAGGGGAGACGGTCCGAACCTGCATCAACGCCCCCGAGGGCGCCGTCGAGATCGAGCTCTGACCAAAACCACCTGGGAGAGAAATGGCTACCAACTACCGGACGCACGACCACAACGGGACGCCCAATCCGCTGGCGCGGCTCTCAGATGAGCAGCTCGCGGCGATCGGCCGGGAGTTCGATCAGCTGCACGAGGAGGTCAAGGCCGACCTGGGCGACCGAGACTCGCGCTACATCCGAGGCATCATCGCCCTCCAGCGGCGGCTGGCGCTGATCGGCCGCGCGGAGCTGTTCGCCAGCCGGTTCAAGCCCGCGTGGTGGCTGGGCATGGCCACGCTCTCGACGGCCAAGATCCTCGAGAACATGGAGATCGGCCACAACGTCATGCACGGCCAGTGGGACTGGATGAACGACCCGGTGATCAACTCCCAGGTCTGGGACTGGGACACCGCCTCGACCAAGGAGGCGTGGAAGCACTCCCACAACTACATCCACCACACCTACACGAACATTCTCGGCAAGGACAAGGATCTCGGCTACGAGATCATGCGGATCGACCCGCATCAGAAGTGGCACCCGGTCTACCTGCTCCAGCCGATCTACAACGTCCTGCTCATGCTGACCTTCGAGTGGGGCGTAGCGCTTCACGACATGAACTTCGAGGCCATCCGCTCCGGCGAGAAGAGCCAGAAGGAGGTCCTGAACGATCTCAAGGGGATCGCCGGTAAGGGCCGTCTGCAGATCCAGAAGGACTACATCGCGTGGCCGCTGCTCAGCGCGGGCGTCTCGACCGCCGTCCGGGCGGGCATCGATGCCTTGTCCCGGCGTCGGCGTTCGCGGTCCCGGCGCGGCCTCGACGCGCTCCGTGATCGTCTGCCGCTGCCCGGGCGCGGACCCCGGGAACAGGCGCGCTTCAACGCGGTTGAGGCATTCCGCGAGGCCTACGTCGGGACGGTGAAGGCCAACGCCTGGGCCAACGTGGTCCGCAACGTGTGGTCGAACGCGATCATCTTCTGCGGCCACTTCCCGGATCAGACATACGTGTTCAGCGAGGAGGAGGTCCGTGACGAGCAGCCGGGTGGCCGCTACGTCCGTCAGCTCATCGGCGCCGCCAACATCAACGGCAGCCCGATGTTCCACATCATGAGCGGCAACCTCGGCTACCAGGTCGAGCATCACCTCTATCCGGACATGCCCTCGAGTCGCTACGGCGAGATCGCGCCCCGCGTCCGCGAGATCTGCAAGAAGTACGGGCTGCCCTACAACACGGGCCCGTTCATGAAGCAGTGGGGCGGCGTCCAGCGCACCATCCTCCGTCTCGCCTTCCCAGGTGGCAAGCCGCGGCCGAAGCCCGGCCCCTGGAACGGCGAGACCTTCATCTCACGAGGTGAGCGTGAGCTCGCCGTGGCCGCCGAGGCGGCACGGGAGCGCGAGGCGGCAGCCGCGCAGAGCTAGCCGGCTGCCCCCCGGAGCTAGCCGGCTGCCCGCAGAGCTAGCCGGCTGCCGAGCGCGTTCTTCTCAGGCGATCGGGTAGAGCGCCGGCGGGAGGTCCTCCGCCGCCTCGGGGACAGGCCTGGGATGGGCTGGTGCGCCGATCGCCAGCATGCTGTCCAGCAGCTCCAGCACCTCGGCGTGCGTCTCGTCGGTGTGCTTGGGGATCGCACGTACCGCGAAGGTGCCGACGGCGTGCGCGGAGGGCTGGCGCCGGAGGCTCGCCATCCGCAGCCTCGCCAGCGGCAGGTAGCGGCTCGTCCAGTGGCGGCGCTGCACCTCGACCGCCCACTGGGCAAGCCGCTCGGCGCGGTCACGCTGGACGCTGACCGAGGCGCGGCTTCCGACCACCTGGGCGGCGTAGGTATAGAGATCTTGCCGGCGCTCGTCGTCGATCGAGTCGTTGTAGGCCCGCAGGAAGGACCCGATGACCGGGCAGACCGAGGCTGGATGGTCGCTGAACGGCTCGCCGGCGAGCATTGACGCCAGCTCCATGACGCAGGCGCCGTCGTCCGGCGACGAATGCTTCCCCTTGCTCAGCTTGATCGTTTGGTACGTGGCAGGTGACATGCGACTTCCCCGTGTTGGACTCCTGGGCTCTCACGGTCACAGATGCTCAGCGGTTGCGGACGCCAAACATCGACCGCAGGGCCTGGTTGCTGATCACACCGAATGGTGACGCCCAGGCCTCCTGCGGTCAATCCGGTTGCTCATCATCACCACCGCAGGCGCCGGGCGGCCGGGCCGTGGGGTGGACATCGCTTTGAGCTGAGTCCGCCCGGGTAGCCTGGCGCGATGCGTTGGTTCCCCGGCTACTCGCCGGACAAGCCCGTCGCGATGAGCGGCCACGCCGTCCTCACCGGCGCCTTCAACGCCTCTGTGGCCGCGTTCGCGCTCGCCCAGCGTCGCTCGGGGCAGGGTCTCCCTGAGCGCTACGGCGCCGGCGACCTGCTGCTCCTCTCGGTTGGCACCTACAAGCTCAGCCGGCTGATCGCCAAGGACCGGATCATGAGCTTCGCTCGCGCGCCCTTCACGCGCCTTCAGGGCGAGTCCGAGCGACCCGGCGAGGTGTCCGAGGAGCCGCGCGGCTCGGGTCTACGCCACGCCGTCGGGGAGCTGTTGGTGTGCCCGTACTGCCTGGGCCAGTGGATCGGAACCGGCTTTCTCATCACCTACATCCGCGAGCCGCGTCTGGCCCGAACCGTCGCCGCCGCGTTCGCGATCGTGGCCGGGTCAGATCTCCTCCAGGAGACCTGGGTCGCCGTGGACAAGCGGGCTTAGGCGCGGCCCTTCAGCTTCGCAAAGCCGGCGCCCAGCAGTCGCTCGGCCTGGTCGATCGTGTCCGCGGAGTGGAGCAGGACCACGCCCAGCCAGGCCTTCCCGCGTCGCGCCGTCGCGACGAGGCACGGCCCGGAGGCAACCGTGTAGCCCGTCTTGACGCCGTCCGTGCCCGGGTAGCGCATGATCAACAGGGGGTTGTTGTTGTAGAGGTAGAGCTTTCGTGCCTTGATCGGGAACGGGAGGACGGCGCTCGGGCTGGCGACGATCCGAGCTAACAGCGGCTGCTCCAGGACGAGGTGCGCGATCAGGGCGAGGTCGGCGGCGCATGAGTGGTTTCCCTGATCCACGATGCCTGAGACGGTCGTGAAGTGCGTGCAGCTCAGGCCGAGCTCGTGGGCCCGGGCGTTCATCATCCTGATCAGGCCCTGCTGGGTGCCGCCCGCGTGCTGGGCCAGCGCGATCGCGGCGTCATTGCCGGAGGGCAGGAGCAGGCCGTAGAGGAGGGCGAGCTCCGAGACGTGCTTGTGCACGGGGAGCAGGCCGACGCCCGAGCCTGTGAAGTGCACCGCGGCGCGCGTGATCAGCACGCGGTCGCTCGGCCGCGAACGCGCGAGCACGACCAATGCCGTCATCATCTTGGTCAGGCTGGCGATCGGAAGCACGCGCATTGGATCGCGCTCCCACAGGACCTGGCCGGTCGAGACGTCAAACAGCATCCCGCTCCGCAGCCCGCGCCTGAGCCGTATGTTCACCCGCTCGGCAGCCGGCGCGGGGACAGTGCCGTACGGGCTTCGTACCGGGGCGGTCGACACCGCGCGCTTGGGGGGGTGGGGGACGACGATCCTCGTCGGCCCGGTGGCGCGCGCTGCCATCAGCCCGAGCAGAACCGCGCCGAGCACCAGCACTCCCACGAGCGAGAAACCGACCCGCCGCCGGAGATGCCCTCTCTCCCGCCCCGCCGTCCCTCGCCGCCCTCCCTGTAGGGCTCCGTAACTCACTTACGTGGAGGATGCAGCAAAGCGCCGAGGACGCCAACTCCGCACACGACCAGGACGATCAGGCCCAGCACTCCGACGACGGTCAGGCCGTTGCTCGAGAGGTAGAGAGCGGTGAGCAGCCCCAAGGCGCCGATGAACACCACCGCGGCCGCGAAGACGACGTAGCGCACCCGATCAGTACACCGGATAGCGGCTGGCGGGGATCTGTTTTCGCCGCGTGGCGAGCAGACGCACGGTCAGGAGTCCGAAGACGAACCCGCCGACGTGCGCGAAGTACGCCACGCCACCACCTCCACCCGTGGGGGTGGTCAGGTTGGCGGCGCCGAACAACGCCTGCTCGGCGAACCAGATCCCGAGGAAGATCCACGCCGGGAGCTCGATCACGGTGAAGAAGAAGATGATGATCACGAGCGTCAGCACCCGTGCGCGGGGATAGAGCACGATGTATCCGGCCAGCACGGCGGCGATGGCGCCCGAGGCGCCAAGCGTCGGCACAGATGAATTCGGCCCGATCGCGACCTGGAGCGCGAGCGCCGCGATCCCGCCGAGGATGTAGAAGGCCAGGTACTTGACCGGCCCCATCGCATCTTCGACGTTGTTGCCGAAGATCCACAGGAACAGCATGTTGCCGCCGATGTGCAGGATCGAGGCGTGCATGAACATCGCCGTGAAGACCGTTTCCCAAGACGCGATCGTCCCGCGGGCCGGTACGTGGGCGATCGACCCGTCGGGCAGGTGCTGACCGCTGCAGAAGATGCCCACCGATTGGGGGCCGCTCAGCGTCTGGCGCGCGAACTCTCCACAGTGCGCGCCCGAGTGCGTGAGCGAGTAGGGGACCGCGCCGTACTTCAGGACCTCCTGCGTGTCGGGACCGCTGATGAACGAGCCGCCGTGGCGGACGGCCAGGATGTAGACGATGAAATTGGCCAGGATCAGCGCGACGGTTACGAGCGGGAAGCGATCCGTCGGGATGTTGTCCTTGATCGGGATCACGCGGGCACGGGAGCTTAGGCTGGGGCGCCTGGGGGCGCGCCTATAGCGAGGCTAGGTGGCTAGCGCGACGGGGCGACAGCCGAAATCCGCCACGGCTGCTCGGCGTCTCCGTCGAGGGCGAACGTCCAGCGTTCGGTGAAGCTCGTCCTGCGGTCGCGGCTCCCGGAGATGACCGCCGCCGTCCGACGGTCCTCGAGGTAGCGGTAGCCCTCGACCTCGACCTCGACGGTCATCGTCGGCGGCCGGGCCGCCGGGTCGAGGCCCGTGATCTGGATCTCCTTGACGTGAGGCCCGCGCACGACGATGCGCGTGCTCTGCGCGGCGTCGTCCGGGTGTAGCAACTCCGCGATTGCCGCCGGGTCGGCGATCTCCCGTAGCTCCTGCTTGCCGCCATCGACGGCTCGGGCCCACGCGGCCACCGCGCGGCGTGCCGCCACCTCGAGCACATCCGGGGCAAAGCGCCCGTCGGCCAGGCTCAGATCGAGCGCGGCGGCGCGGGCCTCGCCGTCGAAGTCGAGTTTGGCCACCTCGGTCACTGCGACGTCCTCGGGGAGCGCCTCGGCCACTGCGCCCTCAACCAGCGCCTGGTCACGCATGCCCTGCTCGTCGGACCATGGCGTGGCGATGATCTGATCCTCGAGCGAGTGCGCCCCTTCCGCCCCCTGCTCGATCGAGGCCAGGATCCAGCGGCCGGCGTCGTCCCGGCGCAGGGTCCAGAACTCCCGCATCGACACGATTTCGCTCATCCGACCGCGGCGCTTGATCAGGTTTCCATAGGCGTCCTGGACGACGTCGCGCAGGCGAGCCTGGATCCGCACGACGACCGTGTCGCGCGTCTGATCACCGTGATGGCTGAGGCCGACGTACTCGACGACTGGCTCATCCACGACCTCGACGCGGTTGCGCCAGCCTCGCCGCTCGAAGTCGGCCAGGCGAACTTCCCACTCGCGCAGCAGCTCGGGGGCGACGAGGCGCCTCAGGCGCACCCGGTCAGCCGCGTCCCAAGCCGCCTCGATCTCCTTGAAGAGACGTGCGGCGGCGGGACGTACGACGTCCGGCGAGAACGCCGGATCGTCTTCCGCCGCCTCCGCCGCAGCCAGTGTGACCCTGCGCTCACGGCGCTGGGTCCGCCGCCGGGCAGCCGGACCCTGGGTCTGCTGGCTGGCCCAAGCCGACTGCGCGCGAGGTGCGAGCCGCGTGAACAGGAAGGCCAACACGATCAGGCCGATCAGGATCAGAGCACCGAGCCCGTGCCCGAAGATCGCGATCCGGATCAGGATCTGGATGAGGATGTAGAGGCCCGCACCGCGACCTCCGCCGCCACCACCGCCGAACCCCGAAGACCCCCCGCCGGCCCCCGCCAAGGCGTCGGGCGCGACGAGGAGCGTAACCGCTACGGCCGCGAGGAGGATGAGGGTGAGCCGCCGGCGAGTCATCAACGGGCGAGGTTGGCCAGGGGGCTGGGTTCCGGTTGGTGCTTGCGGTCGGCCAGCGGCCCCTCTCCCGGCCGGTCCTGGCGAACGTGCTCGTCAGCGTGGTAGCTGCTTCGCACCAGCGGCCCGGCCGCGACGTGCTCGAAGCCGAGCTCGTACGCCGCGCGCTCGAGCTGGGCGAACTCATCCGGGTGCCAGTAGCGGACGATCGGCAGGTGGTTTTCGGTGGGGCGGAGGTACTGGCCGATGGTTAGGACCTGGACATGGTTCTCCCGCAGCCCGCCGAGGGTGTCGACCATCTCCTCGAAGCTCTCGCCCAGTCCCACCATCAGGCCTGACTTCGTGATGACCTCGTCGCCGGCCATCTCCTTGGCGGTGCGCAGGACCCGGCACGAGCGCTCGAATTTCGAGCCGCGTCGGGCCACTGGATACAGGCGCGGCACGACCTCGACGTTGTGGTTGAAGACATCGGGTCGCTCGACGATGACCTTGGCGAGCGGCATCTCCTCACCGCGGAAGTCGGGCGTCAGAACCTCGATCTTGCAGCCCGGCGCCTGGTCGCGGATCTGCCGGATCACGCCGACGAACGCCGAGGCGCCGTAGTCCGGGAGGTCGTCGCGGTCGACGCTCGTGATGACCGCGTGACGAAGCCCCATCCGGGCCACGCTCCGGGCCACTCGCGCGGGCTCGAGCGGATCGTTCCACGTCGGCTTTCCCGTCTTCACGTTGCAAAAGCCACAGCGGCGCGTGCACGTGTCTCCGAGGATCATGAAGGTGGCGGTCCCCCGCTGCCAGCACTCGCCGATGTTGGGGCACGCGGCCTCCTGGCAGACCGTGTGCAGGTTCTCCTCGATGATCAGTCTCTGGAGCTCGCGATAGCGAGGGCCTCCGGGCGCGGGCACCTTGAACCAGGGTGGCTTGCGCCCCCGGTGAGGCTGCACATCCGGCCCGAGGATCTCCAGCACGTTCGCGATCCCCCCCGGATGCGCGCGCGAGCGGGTGGGTGAACCCGGGGCGCGTGGTTGGGCCGACCCGGTTTCGGGGTTACGGCCGTTATGTGATGCCGTCTCCGCGGCGCGGCCCTCGAGCGGCGCCGTTTCCGCGGCGCGGCCCTCGAGCGGCTCTATCTCCGCGGTGCGGCCCTCGAGCGCCGCCGTTTTCGCGGCGCGGCCCTCGAGCGGCCCAGGATCACGCTCTCCGTTCACGATTCAAGGCTACTCCGGAGCACAGTTGTCACAGCGCGTTGCCCACGGGTGACGAAATCTGCTGAAAGATGGCTGGATGGGCGAACCTGGGCGAAATGGCGAACTGACAGGTGGCTCGTTCGCCCAGGTCCGGGTTGACGACGCGATCGTCGCTTTGGCGGTGGCCCAGCACGACGTATTCAGCATCGCTCAGCTGAAGAAACCGGCCTGAGCTCGCGGGCCGCTCAGGCGCGTGCGAAGGCGTCTCGGCTTCACCGCATCAGCCACGGCGTGTACTCACTCGTGCCGGCTGAGCTTCTGACCCGGGAAGGGCGCTGGATGGCGGCTGTGCTCGCGTGCGGGCCTCACGCCGTGGTGTCCCACCGCACCGCCGCGGCGCTCCTCGGGCCGAGGCCGACCGAGCGCACCAACATCGACGTGACCGTTCCGGGGCGATCGAGAACGACGCTGGATCAGGCCGAAGTCATGCAGGTGTTCGACCTCAAGGCCCTGGATGACCAGCTGGCGCGCAATCCGCATCATCCGGGAGCGCGGTTGCTGCGCGCGGTCCTCGAAGACCACTACGTCGGCAGCACGCCGACCGAGAGCGAGCTCGAGGAGGCTTTCCTCGCCCTCGTCCGCCGTCTGCGACTACCCGCACCGAAGGTCAACCGCTGGACTCGCTGCGTGATCAGCGGGCGATGCGAGCCGGCTGGCGCCCGCTCAGGACGACCTGGCGCCAGGTCATGCGGAGGCCGTGGGAGCTCGAGCCGACGCTGCTGGTCTTGGTGGGGTCGCCGGTTCCACTTCGGTCTGGGACCGCAACATCTGCGACGGCGGACCCGTCTCCTCCGCGGGACCCATCGCCGCCTCCAGCCGCCCCAAGCTCACGATCCGCTGGCGCCGTCCCAAGGCCTCGGCCACGCAGTAGGCGACGCGCCGGCGTACGCAGGGCATCTGCCCGGCAAGTCGACGCGTCTCGCTGATGAACGAGGTCATCCGTACCCCCTCCAGTCCGCATGGGACGATCCAGCTGAAGGGCTGGAGGTCGTTCTCGACGTTGAGCGCGAACCCATGGGTGGTGACTCCGCGCGCGACGTGCACGCCGATCGACGCGATCTTCCGGTTCTCGACCCAAACGCCGGTGAAATCAGGCCCGTCCTCGGCACGGGCCCGGGCCGAAATGCCCTCCTCGCCCAGGGCGGTGACCAGCGCCTGCTCGAGCGTGCGCACGTAGGCGACCACGTCGTCAACCCGGACGATCGGGTAGCCGACGAGCTGCCCGGGACCGTGGTAGGTGACCTTGCCACCGCGATCGGTCTCGACGATGTCGATCCCCTGCAGGCGGTACCACTCCTCGCCCATCGGGAGCTCGCCCGGGGCCGAGCGCCGCCCGCGCGTGTACACGGGCCAGTGCTCGAGGAGCAGCATCACGTCGGGAACGTCATCCTGCTGGCGCGCCCGCCGGACACGCTCCTGAAGGGCGAGCGCATGCCTGTACTCGACGGTGCCGAGCTGGCACACCCAGAGCTCGGGGATGGAGGACCGCATACCGCTGATCCTAGGGCGTGACGACACCCTCCAGATGACGTTTCACGGCGGCCAGGAACTGGGCGGAGAGAGCGCCGTCGAGGGCGCGGTGGTCCCAGCTCAAGCCCAGGATCGTCATGGCCCGGATGGCAATCGAGTCATTGCCGTCGGCGTCGGTGACCACAACTGGTCGTTTCACCGTGGCTTCGAAGTCGAGAATTCCGACCTGGGGCAGATTGATGATCGGGGTCGCCATGATCGAGCCGAACTGACCTGGGTTGGTGATCGTGAACGTCCCCCCGCGCACCTCATCCGGAACGAGCTGGCGGCTGCGGGCCCGCCGCGCCAGGTCCTTGATCCGAGCCGCCAAGCCCTCGACCGAGAGCTCGTGGGCGTTGTGGATTACCGGGACGATCAGCCCGTCCTCGCCGAGCGACACCGCGATGCCGAGATTCACTCCCTGATGCTGGGTGTACTTCTCGCCCTCGAGCCAGGCATTCAGCTGGGGGTACTCACGCAGCGCGTCAATCGCCGCGCGGGACACGAAGGCAAGCGCGGTGACGCCGAGCCGAGCCCGGGCCGTCTCCACTCGCGTCATGTCGACCTCGATCCACGTCGTGCACGTCGCGGTCGTGTCCAGCGAGCGCTTCATGTGCTCGCCGATCTGGCGCCGCATGCGTGAGAGGTCGGCCCCGGTCGAGACGACAGCCTCGCCGGATCCCGATCCAGCCGTCGTCGGAACCGGGTCGGGCCGGTACGGGCTCTCGATATGAAGCGGCGCCTCCTCCTTGGGACTGGACTCGATAAACGTGAGCACGTCCTGCTTGCGCACGCGACCACCGCGCCCGGTTCCGGGAACCTGATCGAGATCCACCCCGTGCTCGGAGGCGATTCGCTGAACCACGGGGGAGTAGCGGCGCGCGCTGCTCCCATCCGAGGGGGTTGCGCCGTTGTCTTGATGCACCGGCGCGCTCGCCGTCGCCTGCGCCTTTGTCGGGTCAGGCGCCGTGGTGTCCGGGGAGACGGCGGCGGGCTCGTCCGCGGCGGCCTCCATCTCCTGGGTCGAAGGCGCATCAGCGACCGTCTGGTCGGAGCCGCCGCCGGTGGAGATCCGGGCCAGAACCGTGCCCACGTCCACCGTGGTATCCACCGAGACCAGGATCTCGGTCACCACACCGCTCACCGGTGCCGGTACCTCCGTGTCGATCTTGTCGGTCGAGATGTCGCAGATCGTCTCGTCGGCGGCGATCGGGTCGCCGACCTCGACGCGCCAGGCCACCACCGTCCCCTCGGCCACCGAAACCCCCATCTGCGGCATCGTCACATCGACGAGGGTGGCCGCCCCACCGGACCGCGCCGCCCCTGACCCCGGCTCAGTACGCGAGGAGCTCACGGCAGGCCTCCTTGACTCGCTCGACAGATGGCAGCACCGCCTGCTCGAGCGGTGGCGAGAACGGAATCGGCACGTCCGGCGTGGCCACGCGAACCACGGGGCCGTCGAGAGACTCAAACCCCCGCTCGGCGATCAGCGCCGCCACCTGGGCTCCCGCGGCGCACATCGAGTTCGCTTCATCGACGATCACGACCTTCGAGCAGCGCTCGACGGAGTCCAGGATCGCGTCCTCATCAAGCGGCACGAGGGAGCGGAGGTCGAGCACCTCGACCGAGGCCCCGTCGATGTCCTCGGTGGCCTCGAGCGCGGTGTGCACCATCGCGCCGTAGGCGATCACGACGAGGTCCGATCCGGACCGGGCCACCCGTGCTGTGAGCGGGGTCTCGAACACGCCCTCGGGCACCTCGCCCTTGATCCGGCGATAGAGGTGCTTGTGCTCCATGAAGCAGACTGGATTGGGGTCGTGGATCGCGGTGTGCAGGAGCCCCTTGGCGTCCTCCGCCGTCGACGGGGCGACGACCTTGATCCCAGGCGAGTGCATGAACCACGCCTCGGGATTCTGGGAGTGAAACGGGCCGCCCGAGAAGCCACCCCCGGAGGGCAGGCGCACGGTGATCGGGACGGCCAGGCCCTGGCGGTAGTGCATCTTCCCCGCCACGTTGACCAGCTGGTCAAAGCCGCACGAGATGAAGTCGGAGAACTGCATCTCGCAAACCGGGCGCATACCGACGACCGCGGCCCCGATTGCGGTGCCGATGATCCCGGACTCGGCCAGCGGTGTGTCCATCACGCGGTCGGTGCCGAACTCGTCGACGAAGCCATCGGTGACTTTGAAAGCGCCGCCGAACACGCCGATGTCCTCGCCCATCACGAGCACCCGCTCGTCCGCCCGGAGCTCATCGCGCAGGGCTGAGGAGATGGCCTGGAGGTAGGTCAGCGTGCTCATGACGACGCCCCGTCAGTCGCGGTCGCGAACCCGCTCCACGGCGCCTGGCCATCGAGCAGCGGCTCCGCCTCGCCGGAGCAGAACACGCCGTCCGCGGCGGTCGCGGGGTCGGGCATCGGCGAGGCAAGCGCCTCCTCGGTGGCGTCATCGATCTCAGCTTTGATCTCGGCACGCAACGCCTCGACGTCCACTCCGAGCTCCCGCAGCCGACCTTCTTGACGGTCGATCGGGTCACGCTTGCGCCATTCCTCGACCTGTTCCTTGGGCACATACTTCATGTCGTCGTGGGCGGCGTGGCCGTGCATGCGCATCGTCACCGCCTCGATCAGCGTCGGGCCACCGCCCTCGAGTGCCCGCTCGCGCGCGGCCCGCGTGGCCTCGAACATCGCCTCGGCGTCGTTGCCGTCCACCGTCACCCCGACAAACCCATACGCGGCTGCGCGCTCCACCGGGTCAACGGCGAACTGCTTGTCCAGCGGCGTCGAGTAGGCGTACTGATTGTTCTCCAGGACGAAGATCACCGGCAGCTTCTGCACGCCGGCCCAATTCATCGCCTCGTGGAAGTCGCCCCGTGAGGTCGAGCCATCGCCGAACCAGGTGAGCGCGCAGCGACGCTCGCCGCGCAGCTTGAACGCCATCGCCATTCCCGTAGCCACGAGCATCATGTCCGGCAGCATCGAGACCATCCCCACGCAGCCCAGACGCCAGTCGCCGAAGTGCACGTTGCCGTCCCGGCCCTGCGTGATCCCCGTGGCGCGCCCCATGTACTGAGCCAGGATGCGGGCCGGCGTAACACCGCGGATCAGGTGCGCCGCGAGATCGCGATGCAGGATGCACAGCCGGTCCTGCGGCCCCATCGCGAACGCTGCCCCGGCTGACACGGCCTCCTGCCCGTATCCGTCGTAGAAGGAGCCGGGCACCTTGCCCTGGCGGTACAGAGTCATGGCGCGCTCCTCGAGCCCCCGCATCAGAAGCATCGCCCTGAGTAACCAGATCCGGTCCTCGAGTTGGAGATGAGCGCTTTCGGGGGCGGCCCCAGCCGCGCTCGGCTCAGCGATATTGGTCGCCATTACAGTTGTTCTGTCCCTTCGCTCTGGCCGGCTCGGGATCTCCGTCCGGCTCGTTTGAGAACCGCGCCGGGATCTCCGGTTCGGCCCTGTCTCCAAGGGTCGGCCGAGCTTACTCCAACACCCGGCAACGGCTCGCAGCACCGCCACCAGAGAGGGCCGACTCGACACGGCCGAGGGCACTGAATCGACATGGACGAGGACAACATCGGCATTAGCCTTTCGAAAATGGAGAGCGGGTGGTTGCAGCGCGTTCGCTGGCGCCGCCGCGGCGCATGGCTGTGGCCGGTGTTCGTGGTCGCAACCTTCGCCGATGCCGTGCTCGAACATCTGCGTCCGCCGGCGGGTGTCACGCAGTCGGTCGCGTCCGCCGCGCTGGTCGGCCTCGTCCTCAACCTGCTCGCGGTGCTCCTCCTGTCACGACCGCTGGGGGCACTCCTCCGTCGCCTCCGGGGTGATCTCCCCAGTGTCGTGGCCCGTAACTACGCCGGCACCGCGGTCGTGCTCGCGGTGTCGGTGGGCCTGCTTGCGGCGGGCCTCGCCCATCACTCTTCGGTCGTGGCCAACGCCCAGGCCCTGCGTGACGCGACGATCCGCGCGGAAGCATGGATCGGCGATCGCGCGCCGGCCGAGTTTCGCGACCACGTGAACATGCCGGACACGTTCGCGATCGTCCCAGGGAGCATCTATCGCACGTGCGTTCCGAGCCGGGACTTCACGCGTAGCTATTGCGTCGTCGTGCGAACCGAGTTGCCCTTCGACCGATCAGTTCGCCCTGACGGCCATACCCCCAATGCGATCTTTGCGCGGGGAGCCGGGTAGGCCCCGTTGGCCGGCGCCGGGGCTCAGACGAGCGCGACGAGCGTGAAGCGCATCGCGCTCGTCGCCGCCATCCTCGGCTCGGGGGTGGTGTTTCTCGACGGCACGATCGTCAATGTCGCGCTTCCGGCCATCCGCCAGAGCCTGCATGGAGCGCTGGCCGAGCAGCAGTGGGTCGTCGAGGCGTACCTGCTGACGCTGTCCTCGCTATTGCTGATCGGCGGCTCGCTCGGCGATCTGTTCGGTCGCCGGCGTGTGTTCGCCACGGGCCTTGCCGGCTTCGGTGTCTGCTCGCTCGTGTGCGCGGTCGCTCCGAGCAGCGGCGTCCTCATCGGCGCCCGCGCGGCTCAGGGAGTGGCCGGCGCGCTGCTCGTGCCGAGCACGCTGGCGCTGATCATGGATAACTACACCGAGCACGAGCGCGCGGCCGCGATCGGGAGCTGGACCGCGTGGACGGGCATCGTCACCGTGGTCGGCCCCCTAGCCGGCGGCGTGCTCGTCCAGGTCGCCTCCTGGCGCTGGATCTTCGCCGTCAACCTGGTGCCGGTCACGGCGACACTGCTTCTGCTGCGGCGGCTACCTTCGGACCGCCGCAACCCAGGTCATGTCGACATCATCGGTGCGCTGCTGTGCGCACTCGGCCTTGGTGGCCCGGTGTTCGCGCTGATCGAGCAGCCCGTGTACGGCTGGGGGAGTGCGACCGTGGCGATCCCGCTCGTCGCGGGAGCGATCCTGTTCGCGGCCTTCCTGGTCTGGGAGCGGCGCTCGCCCCAGCCGATGATGCCGCTGCACCTGTTCGCGAGCCGCAACTTTGCCGTGGGGAACCTGACCACGTTCGCCCTCTACGCCGGCCTCGGGGTGGCGACCTTCTTCGTCATCCTGTTCATCCAACAGGTGGGGGGCTACACACCGGTCCAAGCCGGGCTGAGCCTGCTGCCGCTGACGCTCCTGATGTTCACCCTCTCGCGCCGGTTCGGTGCCCTGGCTGACCGGATCGGTCCCCATCGGTTCATGGCGGCGGGTCCGATGATCGCCGGCGCCGGCCTGCTGTTGCTGATGCGCACGAACGCCGAGGCGAACTATCTCAGCCAGATCTTCCCTGGGGTGTTCGTGTTCGGCCTCGGCCTCTCAATGACCGTGGCACCGCTGACGGCGACCGTGCTCGGGTCAGTCGACTCCGGGCACTCGGGGCTGGCCAGCGGCGTCAACAACGCTGTCGCCCGGGTCGCGAGCCTGATCGCGATCGCGGCGCTCGGGGCCGTGGTGGCGGCGAGCTTCCAAGGCCGGCTCGAGAGTCAGCTGCGCGGCCAGCGGCTGAGTCGGTCGGCGAGCACGGCGGTCGCGGTGGCCCGCACGCGCCCGCTCGTCACCCACGTCTCGGGCCTCCCGGCCCGAGAGCGGCCGCTGGTACACGACGCCCTGGTCGAGGCCTCCGTGCATGCGTTTCGGATCGCGATGGCGATTGCGGCTCTGCTGGCGCTGCTCGGAGGCGTGGCCTCGCTGATCGGGATCGAGAACCCGCGCCGCCACGTGCCCTCAGCGGACTGCCGGGGCGGCCCACTGGGGATCAACGCCGACTCCGCCCACGACGTGCCGGCGCCGGCGGCCGCCGGCGCGCTACGGGACTGAGTCAGGCGCGGAAAGCTCGAACTCGTCGTCGGGCGGAAGGCAGATCTGACAGAAGCCCTCGCCGAACGAGCTGAGGCGGATGCTGCGTTGAATCGTGCGCGCCCGGGAGGCATCGCGTACCGCGGCCAGGACATGCGGCTGGGCCTCCAGAACCTGATAGGCGATCGCGTCGCCGTGCGGTTCCGACGAGAAGCGAATCAGGCCAAGGCGGGTCAGGTTGGCGAGGTAGACCTCGACCCGCTCCAGATGGTGGACGCCGGCCTCAGCGCCGATCATGTTGAGGCCCTCGGCGACCACGTCGCCCCCGCGGACGAGCTGGGTTGAGCGGACATCGACCGCCGGCTGCGGGCCCTCCGTACCCAGCAAGCGCAAGATGCGTGCCTCGTCGGGTGCGAGCGCGAGGAGGATCTGCGCGTAGGCCGGATGCACATCTCCGTCGGAGCTGACATCGGCTGACCGGCGCAGGAGCGCGGCGCCCTCGGCGCGGAGCGCGGCGGGGTGAAGAGCGCCGTTACGGTCACGCTCCTCGACGGGCGCCGCGGCCGGGGGCAAGAGCCGCTTGATCCGCGCCTCGAGGCTGAGGTCCGAGACCCCGAGGAGGTCTCGGAACAGATTCTGCAGATCCTCGACCACATCGCGAGCCAGCTCGCGCGCGGCCGCGGGGTCACCCGTGGACCGGAGGAGCCGAACCGAGACTCCGAGCCCCCAGGCGGCGCCGCGCAGCCAGGCGCCCGCCGCGACTCGCAGGGCCTCGGTCAACCAGTCACGCGCGCCAGCGTCATCGCCGGTCCCCCAGCCGTCGCCGCGTCTGACCAGTTCCTGGCTCATCCAAATATCGCCAGGTGGACCAGGCCGCCAGCCAGCCCCAGCACCGCGCCATGCAGGAGCAGCAACCACTCGTCCTCGCGCGTGGCCGTCCGAAGCATCTCGCCGAAGTCGGCGGGCGGCATCTCTCGCATCCTCTCCGCGATCAGCTTACGCATCCTGGCGCTCTGCGTGCGGCTGAATTCGGGATCCGTCAGCGGCCCCATCAGCTGCCCGGCCGGCTCGCTGGCGAATGCGTCGCGGATCTCGTCGTATTGACGGTGCCCGACCGCCACTCGAACGGCGGGTCGCAGCGGCCCCACCGCCCGGTCAATTGCGGGCAGCATGGCTGACTCGATCAACACTCGGGTCCGGTCTGACTGGGGCCCTTCGAGGAGCTCGTGACCGAACTCCGACAGGGTGAGAATCTCATCGGCGACGATCGCCGCGTAGACCTCTGAGACCTCGGGCTGACGGCGGATGAACAGCCCCTTCCAGCGCACCGGCCCGTAGCGCCGCCACTCGGGCGGCTCGTAGATCATCCACAGCGCAACCCAGTTGGTGATGTAGCCGATCCCCACCCCGAGGATCGGCAAGAGCCACCAGAAGGTGAGGAAGTGCGTGAGCACGGCGACCGGGATGCCGAGGAGGAAGCCGAAGACGAAGCCGAAGTTCTGAATGAACTTGAGCTCCCGGCGGCCCATCTCGAGAAAGACGCGGTTCGCCAGCTCGGGGTCGAAGCGCTTGATCACCATCAGCTTGACGTCGATCAGGCGTTCGATGTGTTCGCCGATTTCGTGTGTGAGCTCACGGACAATCGACGGGAGCTGGTTCTGGACGCGCTCGATGATGAGTTCTTTGGCCTGGCGCGGCAGTTCGTCCCATAGCGCCGGGTCCTCGCGGCGGATGATCCCCTCGACGGTCCGCGGTAGCTCAGCGCGAGTCGAGACGAGGATCTGTTCGGCGATCTTCTCCGGCTCGAGCTGGTCGAAGAATTCCTTCGGCGTTCCGAGCTTGGCGATGCCGCTGTCCACGGCGAGGCTTCCCATCTTGGCCGCACGCGAGGGAACGATGCCCTGCCATCCGATCCCGCCGATCATCAGCCCCGGGATCTGGCGCACCTTGTAGGGCAGACGCCGGGCCAGGCGTTGGAGCCAGGGTGCCCGCCAGCCGCGGAAATGGACGGGGTAGAAGAGCATCAGGACGCCCGTCCAGTTGGTCGTGTAGCCGATCACCCCGGTGACGATGGGCACAGTGACCAGCGCGATCGTGCTCGTGCTCAAGGCTCGGCCCGGATTCCTCCCCGCACCTACGCAACGCTATCTGAGCCGATATAGGGTTGCGGCACTTTGGCCGAGCCGTTCGTAGCCCTCGTCACCGGAGCGTCGAGCGGTATCGGTGAGGCGACGGCGCGGCGCCTGGCGCGCGAACCAGATGCTCGGCTCATCCTCGTGGCCAGGCGGGAGGACCGTCTTCGGCAACTGGCAGGGGAGCTCGGCGGCGCGACCGTGATCGCCCAGGACCTCGTGGACGCCGAAGCCGCCGAGCGGGTCAGGGAAGTCGTCGAGCGTGAGCACGGGCAGCTGCATCTGCTCGTCAACAACGCCGGCGGCTCCTGGCGGGCGAGCTTCGCCGAGGAAGGCTGGGCCAACGTCGAGCGGCACATGAAGCTGAACTTCGAAGCGCCCCTCCGACTGACCGAGGCGCTGCTGCCGCTGCTGCGCGCGACGGCCCGGACGCAGGGCCGGAGGGTCTCCGTCGTCAACGTGGCCAGCACGGCGGGGCGAGTGTCCCGGCCGAGGGCCGGCGCCTACTCGGCGAGCAAGTTCGCGCTCGCCGGGTGGAGCGATGCGCTCTATGCCGAGGAGCGGCCGCACGGCGTGCACGTCGGGCTCGTGCTGCCCGGTTTTGTCGTCACCGAGGGTTTCCCCGCGCGTGAGTTGCGCGCCAACCCGCTGACCCGCTGGATCGTCTCCAAGCCCGAGGTCGTGGCCGACGCGATCGTCGCCGCCGGTCCGGGCGGAAAGCCTGAGCGCTACGTCCCACGGGCCTACTGGCTGGCGGCGGCGCTGCGCATCCTCGTCGGGCCCCTGGTTCGGAGGGTTGTGTCCGGGGGTTCGCTGACGACCTCCGTCGGCACGAATCGCGACTAAAAACTACGCCGCTGTAAATAATGGAAGGTGGAGGTTCGGCAACCCCGCCGTCTCCGCAGTGAGCATCCCCGGACCCAGGAGCTGCAGATGAACTCGTCCCGCCGCGTGGCCGTGCTCGGCGGCATCCGAATCCCCTTTGCCCGCCAGAACGGGCCCTACGCCCAGGCCTCGAACCAGGACATGCTGACGGCAACGCTTGACGCGCTGACGGACAAGTTCGGCCTTCACGGCGAGGTGCTCGGAGAGGTGGCGGCGGGCGCCGTGCTCAAGCACTCACGTGATTTCAACCTGACGCGCGAGTGCGTCCTCGGTTCCAAGCTCGGGCCCGAGACGCCCGCCTATGACGTGCAGCAGGCCTGCGGAACCGGTCTCGAAACAACGATCACCGTGGGCAGCAAGGTGGCGCTCGGCCAGATCGAGGCCGGAATCGCCGGCGGCGTCGATACGACCTCAGATGCCCCGCTGGCCGTAAACGAGGACCTCCGAGAGATTCTCCTCGAGGCCTACCGCGCCAAGTCCAACGTGCAGCGCGTCAAGGCGCTGGCCAAGATCCGCCCGCAGCAGCTCGTCCCTGAGATCCCACGCAACGCGGAGCCCCGGACGGGGCTGTCGATGGGCGAGCACACGGCGATCATGGCCAAGGACTGGGGCATCGGCCGCGCTGAGCAGGATGAGCTGGCGGTGGAGAGCCACCACAAGCTCGCCGCCGCCTACGACACCGGTTGGCTCGATGACCTTGTCATGCCCTACCTCGGCCAGGAGCGCGACCAGAACCTGCGAGTGGACACGAGCCTCGAGAAGATGGCCAAGCTGAAGCCGGTGTTCGGCGGCGAGGAGGGGACTATGACGGCCGGGAACTCGACGCCGCTGAGCGACGGCGCCTCGGCGGTGCTTATCTCAAGCGACGAGTGGGCGACCGAGCGCGGGATCCCGGTCCAGGCCCACCTGGTTGACGCGCAGACGGCCGGCGTCGACTACGTACACCGCCGCGAGGGTCTACTGATGGCGCCCGCCTACGCGGTGCCGCGCCTGCTCGCCCGTCACAACCTCACGCTCCAGGACTTCGACTTCTACGAGATCCACGAAGCGTTCGCCGCACAGGTCCTGTGCACGCTGCGGGCTTGGGAGGACCCCGTGTTCTGCCAGGAGCGCCTCGGTCTCGACGAGCCCCTCGGCTCGATCGACCGCGCCAAGCTGAATGTCCACGGCGGCTCGATCGCCGCGGGTCATCCGTTCGCGGCCACGGGCGGGAGGATCGTCGCCACGCTGGCCAAGGAGCTCCACGAGAAAGGGACCGGCCGCGGGCTGATTTCGATCTGCGCCGCCGGCGGGATGGGAGTCACGGCGATCATGGAGGCAGCGTGATGGCCGACCGCTACCAGCAGCTCGTCAACACGCCGATCGGGAAGATCGTCTCCAAGCAGATCGGGCTCCCGGCACCCGTGCCGCTGAAGCGCTACGAGCCGGGCCAGCCGGTGATCGAGGGCAGAGTTCTGTTCGCGGCCGGACCGGGAGCGACGCTCGCCCCGGCGATAGCGCGGACCCTGGCCGCAGTCGAGGCTGAGGTGAGCACCCCGCTTCAGGAGGAGGCCCGGCAGGCGGCGGCCGACGCCGGCGTCGAGGCGGGAATCTTCAATCCCGAGGTGGCCGGGGAGGAGGACCGCTTCCAAGCTCTCGTCTTCGACGCCAGCGGGATCGTCGACACCTCCAGCCTGTACGAGGCCTACGCGTTCTTCCATCCCACGATCCGGCGCGTCCGGGCCAACGGGCGCGTGATCGTCCTGGGGCGAGTGCCCGATCAGCTCGAGGATCCCGAGCGCGCCGTAGCCCAGCGGGCACTCGAGGGACTCACCCGCTCGATCGGCAAGGAGGTCCGCCGCGGTTCGACCTCGCAGCTGGTCTATGTCGCCGATGGCGCCGAGGGGCAGATCGAGTCCACCCTTCGCTTCTTTCTCTCTCCCAAATCAGCCTATGTATCAGGTCAGGTCGTGCGAATCGGCGCCGCGGTGGCGCAATGGGACGGGATCGACTGGGAGCGGCCGCTGACGGGCAAGGTCGCTCTGGTCACCGGCGCCTCGCGCGGGATCGGCGAGTCGATCGCCGAGGTCCTGGCGCGGGACGGCGCCCATGTCGTCGGCGTCGACGTCCCGGCTCAGGAACGCGAGCTCGAGAGCGTCACCGGCCGTCTCGGAGGCTCCGCGCTGACCGTCGACATCACCGATCACGACGCGCCGGAGAGAATCGCCAGTCACCTCCTCGAGCATCACGGCGGGGTCGACGTCGTCGTCCACAACGCCGGCGTGACCCGCGACAAGACGCTCGGACGGATGAACGAGGACCACTGGCGGATGGTGATCGACATCAACCTGCGCGCGCCACACCGCATCGACCGTGAGCTGTTCAGCCGCCAGGCGGTGCGGGATAACGGTCGTGTCGTTTGCGTGTCCTCGATCAGCGGGATCGCCGGCAACGCGGGCCAGACGAACTACTCGACCTCCAAGGCCGGGATCATCGGGATGGTCCAGGCGTACTCAGGTCCGCTCGCGGCGCGACAGTGCACGCTCAATGCCGTCGCGCCCGGATTCATCGAGACCCAGATGACGGCGGCCATGCCGGTCGCCACCCGCGAGGCGGGCCGGCGCATGAACAGCCTCCAGCAGGGCGGCCTGCCGGTCGACGTGGCCGAGACGATCGCCTGGTTCGCCAGTCCGGCCTCGGCGGGCGTCAATGGGAACGTCACCCGCGTATGCGGCCAGAGCCTGATCGGAGCCTGAGCATGGCTGAGCGTGTTCTCTCCAGTTCCCCGAGCATGCTCCGGCTCTTCGCGCGTGCCGGGGCGGCGACGATCCCCGGTGCGTCGCGGCTTCCCTTCGTCGGTTCGCACGAGGGCAGCGACGAGCTGCCTGACCTCACGCTCGTGCTCGAGAGCGCGACCGTGTCGCGAGAGCGCCTGGCCGACTACGACCGGGTGTGCAAGTTCCCGTTGCGCGACCAGCTCCCCGCCACCTACCCCCACATGCTCGCGTTCCCGCTCCACCTCTCGCTCATGACCGACCCGAGCTTCCCCTTCCCGGCGCTCGGGCTCGTGCACATCGCCAACCGGATCGTCCAGCGCCGTCCGATCCGGATCACCGAGGAGCTCGACATCAGGGTCTGGGCGACCGACCTGAGGAGCCATCCCCGGGGCAAGCAGTTCACCCTCCGTTCGGAGGCCACGGTGGATGGGGAGTTGGTGTGGGAAGAGGACTCGACGATTCTCAAGCGCGGCGGCTCCTCGGACGGCGCCAAGCGCGATCGGGGGGGTGGCGAGGAAGGGGAGGCCCCACTTCCGGTCACCGCCACCTGGCGGCTGCCCGGAGACCTAGGACGCCGCTACGGCTCGGTGTCAGGCGACCTCAATCCGATTCACATCCATCCCCTCAGCGCTCGGCTGTTTGGATTTCCGACCGCGATCGTTCACGGAATGTGGACCAAGGCCCGCTGTCTGGCCGCGCTCGGCCCGCGCCTCCCCGACGCCTTCACGGTCGAGGTGGAGTTCAAGAAGCCGATCCTGCTCCCGGCGACGGTCGAGTTTTTCGAGCTGGAGGAGGCCGGGCGGATCAGGTTTGCCGTGCGCGGGGCGGGCAAGGGCACGCCGCACCTCGACGGGCGGGTCGCCCCCGCCTGAGGCTCAGGGCTCGGCTTCCGCGAGCTCGTCGAACATCGCGCGCAGCGCCTCCAGAACCCGCGCCGTCGTGCGCAGTTCGTCCTGGCTGAAGCCCGCCAGGGCGGAGAGCCAACGCGGCTCGTAGCGCGCCCGCCGCTCATCCACCACCGCCTTGCCGCGTTCGGTCAGCGAGGTGAGCACGATTCGCTTGTCGTCGGCCGAACGCGAGCGCCGCACGAGCCCGGTGGCGGCCAGCGAATCGAGCATCTCGGCCGCCGTGGCGGCGGAGATGTCGGCGGCAAGAGCGAGTTCACGTGAGGACTTGGCCTCCCCGTCACATAGCGCGAAGAGCAGGCCGTACTGGGCATAGCTGAGCTGACCGGGGCGATGCGTCTCCCGGCCGCGCATGCGGCGGACCGCGGCCAGAGCCGCCTTGAACGCGCGCCCCAGCGCCTCGGCGGTCTCGGTGCGGCTTCCCGGTCTTGCTTCGCTGCGCCCGGCCGGCTTGGCTTCACGCGCGGTGACGCTCATGCCGCCGCCGCCTCCAGAGCGGCCTCGGTCGAGGCCTGCGCCGCACCGGGGTGTCGGGCGCGGGCCGCGCGCTCGGCACGGAGCAGGATGATGCACGGGATGACCGCGATCGCGGTCAGAGCCATGGCGGCCCAGAACGCCGTCCCGTATCCCGAGGCGGCCGCGCCGAGGCTATGGGCGCCGCTCAGCGCGCGCTGAAGTACGACTGCCAGCAACGCCGTCCCGAGCGAGCCGCCGGTCCGCTGGACGACGTTGAGCTGGGGGGTGGCATCGGGCAGCTCGGATTTCTCAAGCGCGGCGAAGGCGGCGGTCATCGCGGGCATGAAGGAGAAGCCAATTCCCATGCCGCGGGCCAGGAGCACGAAGGAGAGCCACACGAGCGAGGTATGAGCGCCCACCAGGGCGAAGGGAATCGTGGCGAGCGTTGTCACGGTCACGCCGAGGAGTGCCAATGGCCCGCCTCCGACACGATCGGTGAGCCGTCCCGCGAAGGGCATCATCAGCGCCATCCCCAGCCCCTGAGGAGCGTTGAGCAGGCCGGTGTCGACAACGCTCTCGTGGCGGACGTTCTGGAGGTAGAGCGGGAGCAGGATCATCCCGCCGAACATCGCGGCACCCAGGAAGAAGGTGGCGGCCGATGCCGTGGAGAAGGTGGGGCGCTTGTAGAGCCGCAGGTTGAGCAACGGGTTCGGGACCCGCAGCGCGTGGAGGATGAACGTCGTGATCAGAGCCAGGCCGGCGAGGCAGGGGACGATGACCTTGGTGGAGCTGAAGCCGCCGGTGCTCCCGACCTCGGCCAGCCCGTAGGTGAGGAGCGGGAGACCCACGGCCAGGTAGCCGAGCCCACGGTAGTCGAGTGCGCGCGGCGAGCCCGACTTCCCGTGCGGGAGGATGCGCAGCGCCGCGACCACCGCGATCGCCCCAATCGGAACGTTGACGTAGAAGATCCACCGCCAGGAGATGTTCTGGACGATCAGCCCCCCGATCGTCGGGCCGAGGATCGGCGCCAGCATCATCGGCATGGAGACGATGCTCATGACCCGTCCCATCCGCTTGGGCCCGGCGGCTCCCGCCATCATCATCATGCCCAGGGGCATGATCATTCCGCCGCCGACGCCCTGAAGGACGCGGAAGATGACCAGCTCGGTCGTGCTCGTGGAGAGCCCGCAGAGCGCGGAGCCGGCGGTGAAGAGGATCAGCGAGATGAGGTACATCCGCCGGGTTCCGAACCGTTCCGCCGCCCAACCGCTGAGCGGGATCACGGCGGCCAGGGCAAGCATGTAACCGGTGACCACCCACTGGATCTGGCTGATCGTGGCGTGAAGCTCCCGGCTCAGCGTGGCCAGCGCGACGTTGACAATCGTGGTGTCGAGGATCGACATCGCGGAGCCGAGAATCACGACCCCGCTGATCAGCCAGACGTGGCGCTCGATGCGGTCGCTTGCGGCAGCCATCAGTGCGGCGGGAGGCGGTCCGGCTCTGATGGCGGGAGGCGGTCCGGCTCTGATGGCGGGAGGCGGTCCGGCTCCCGAGACGCGGGATTGCGACCGAGCCCCGGATAGTGGGACTTGTTTCGGCTCCGAATCATTCGGTACCGAACGATAGCGCGACACGGCTATCTTGCAAGGCGTGACGACGCTGCAGCCGACGAGCACCTTCGCCGAGCTGGGTCTGGCTCCGGAGATCCTCGAGGCCCTCCACGAGGTGGGCTACGAGGCACCGAGCCCGATCCAGGAGCAGGCGATTCCGCCGCTGCTCGAGGGCAAGGACGTGATCGGTCAGGCCCAGACGGGATCCGGCAAGACGGCGGCGTTTGGCCTGCCGATGATCCAGTACGTCGATCCCCAGGAGGACGAGGTCCAGGCGCTGGTGCTGACGCCGACCCGCGAGCTCTGCATTCAGGTCACGCAGGCCTTGCGCGCGTACGGAGCCCGCCGCGGCGTTGACGTCGTGGCCGTGTTCGGCGGCGCGCCGATTCGTTCTCAGCAGAGCCAACTCCGGGCCGGAGGTCACATCGTGGTCGGCACGGTGGGGCGGGTCAAGGACCTGATCTCCCGCCACACCCTGCTCCTTCACTCCTGCCGCTTCGTCGTCCTCGACGAGGCCGACGAAATGCTCGACCTGGGGTTCATCGAGGACGTGGAGCAGATCATGGCGCTGACGCCGTCGAGCCGGCAGACGGCGCTATTCAGCGCCACCATGCCGCCGCCGATTCGTCGCCTGGCCGAGAAGTACCTCTATGACCCGGTTACCGTCAAGGTGGAAGCGGCCACGCTGACCGTCGACACCGTCGAGCAGTTCGCGCTCGAGGTCCCGGCGCGTGAGAAGACAGACCGGCTGATCGAGGTGCTGCAGGCGGAGCGGCCGAGGCAGGCGATCGTCTTCGTACGCACCAAGATTCGATGTGAGGACCTCTACCGCAAGCTCCGCGACCGGGGGATGGACGTCCGCGCGCTTCACGGGGACATGACGCAGGGTGCCCGGGACGGAGTGATGATTTCGTTCAAGGAGCGGGGCCTGACGCTGCTCGTGGCGACCGACGTGGCGGCCCGGGGTCTTGATATCTCGGACGTCTCCCACGTCATCAACTACGACGTCCCGACGTCGCCCGACGTATACGTGCACCGCATCGGGCGTACCGCCCGAGTCGGGCGCAGCGGACGCGCGATCACGCTGTATGAGCCGAGGCAACGTCGTGACATCGAGGCCATCGAGCGCCACGCGGGGGTGAGGTTGGCGCCTTGGGCCAAGGACGCGCATGTTGCCCCCACGCCGGTCAAGCCACGGCCGCGGCGTCACTCCAAGCCGCACGATCCGCCCGATGGCGACGGCAGCGCGCAGAAGCTGATCATCTCGGCCGGCCGCGCGGCGGGCCTCGAGCCCTCGGATGTCATCCACGCGATCACCTCGGCCACCGGGCTCGACGGTGAGGCGGTGCGGAATGTTCGCGTGCTCGAGCGCTTCGCTTTCGTTGAGGTGCCGGCCCACGAGGCGGAGCGGGTCATCGAACGGGTCAGCGGGACCGAG
>Ga0070731_10000975_pt1 | contig 32315 bp, 24 predicted proteins | sample Coa_R1_2_FD_66448 | JGI IMG/M metagenome (GOLD analysis project Ga0070731, IMG submission 66448) | Surface soil microbial communities from Centralia Pennsylvania, which are recovering from an underground coalmine fire - Coalmine... | ecosystem: Environmental > Terrestrial > Soil > Unclassified ... | reverse complement strand
AACGGCCTCGGCATCTGCGCCCCATCCTCCCAATCGAAGTGGACGCAACCGCCTTCGCCACCAACCAACAGGTCCCTTCTTTATGAAAGGCTCTCTAAGGAGGTCGCGGAAACTGTTTCGTCGCTTCGCGGCGAAACAGTTTCAAGGACGCGGGTTCAGAGCGGGGTAGAGCGCCTTGAAGCGCGCGTAGGCATCTGCGTAGACGCTGGTCCAGGCCGGCTCCGGCTCGACGGTGCCCGTCACGCGGACGCACGTCTCGACCGCTTCGCCGACGTCGGCGAAGATGCCGGCACGGACGCCCCCGAGCAGCGCAGCGCCGTACGCGGCGCCCTCCTCGACGGCCGTCCGCTCGAGCGGAAGATCGAGCACGCTGGCGACGATGCGGCACCACAATTCGCTGCGGGCACCGCCGCCCGAGATGCGGCCGACGCTCGCCTCGACGCCGACGGCGCGCAGCAGCTCGAGGGAGTCGCGCAGTCCGTAGGCGACGCCCTCCATCACCGCGCGTGTCAGCGCGCCGCGATCGTGACGGACGGTGAGTCCGGTGAACGACGCCGTCGCATCCGGGTCCGCGTGCGGAGTCCGCTCGCCGGTGAGATACGGAAGGAAGACCACGCCCTCGCTGCCGGCGTCCCACGTCTCCGCCTCGGCGACCAATGTGTCGTAGGGCGCCTGCAGCGCGTGCTGCAGCCACGCGAATGCGCCGGCGGCGGAGAGCATGACGCCCATCGCGTGCCACGTCTCCGGCACGGCGTGGCAGAAGGTGTGCAGGCGTGCCTGCGGGTCGGCCTCGAAGCGGCGCAACACGCCGAACACGACCCCTGACGTGCCGAGCACGACCGACAGGGGGCCCGGCCGGTCGACGCCGACGCCGACCGCGCCGGCCGCCTGGTCGCCCGCTCCTCCGATCGCCGTCGACTCGAAAACGGGTGGGAGCCACTCCGCCGGAAGCTCGAGCAGATCGAGCAGCTCGTCGCTCCAGCGGCGGTGCGCGACGTCGAACAGCAACGTCCCCGACGCGTCGGCCGCGTCGACCGCGCGCTCGCCCTCGAGTCGCAGCCGCACGTAGTCCTTCGGCAGGAGCACGTGACCGATCCGGGCGTACGTCTCCGGCTCGTGCGTGCGCAGCCAGAGCAGCTTCGGTGCCGTGAAGCCCGGCAGCGCGCGGTTGCCCGTGAGCCCGACGAGCCGCTCGAAGCCGACGGTCCTCTCGATCTCGGCGCACTCCACGGCCGTCCGCTGGTCGTTCCAGAGGATCGCCGGGCGAAGGACCCGGTCCGACTCGTCGAGTGCGACCAGGCCGTGCATCTGTCCCGAGAGGCCGACCGAAGCGGGCTCGACGTCGAGCTGCGCGAGCGCGGCCTGCGCGGCCCGCCACCAGTCCTCCGGATCCTGCTCGGCCCACCCCGGGCGCGGCGTCGAGAGCGGGTAGCCGTGCTCGGCGCGCGCGAGCACCGATCCGTCCGCCGCCGACACGGCGATCGCCTTGACGCCGGTCGTGCCGACGTCGAGACCGACAACTGCGTGGCTCACGCGCCAAGCGCGGCGTAGACGAGCTCGTACGCGCGGACTGCGTCCTTCGCCTGTTGTGCCTCGCGGAGCGCGTCCTCGTCGATGCGTGCCGCGACGCCGTCGATGAAGCGCCACTGCAGCACCGACCGCTTGACGGCGGCCACCGCATCCTCGGTGTACGGGTAGAGGTCGAAGCCGAGCCGCTCACCTCGCTCGCCGTAGCCGGCGCGGCGCAGCTCGAGCGCGAGTTCGAGTGTTTCCATGAATGCGGTCGCACCGACCATGTTGTCGTCGTCGAAGGTTCCCCAGCCGGAGTTGGCGTGCTGATGGCCGAGCAAGCCCGCCGCGGCGAGCAGCGCCGCGTACTCGGCGAGGTTCTCGCCGTTCATGATCAGGTGCTGCCAGTCCATGTTGACCTTCACGTTGTCGATGCCCTGCGCGCGTAGCGAGTGGATGACGTGGAGGGTCATACCGATGTTGCGCATGAAGATCTTCATCGCCGGCTCGGAGTTCTTGTGCTCGAGGAAGAGCGTGACGCCGCGTTCCGCGCAGCGGGTTGCGACCCGGCCGACGCCGTCGATGAAGCGCGACCACGATTCCGCATACGGCGTCTGGAACGGATAGTTGTAGCCCTCGACTCCGGGCCAGAGGATCATCTGCGCGCCGAGGTCGCCCGCGAGGTCGGCAGCCGCCAGAGCTTCTGCGAGCGCATCCGCCCGGACCGCGTCGTCGGGCGATGAGATGCCGCCCTTGCCGTAGCGCGGGTTCAGATGCGTTCCCGTCGCGACCGCGTAGATGCCGTGCCCGGCGAGCGCCTCGCGCACCTGGTCGAGGTTGTCCCGGTTCAGCTCCTGCGGATAGTGGAACTCGTAGTCGTCCATCAGGTCGCCCAGGCCCTCGACCGCAGTGCGCACCTTGTCGGCCGTCGACACGCCGGCCAGCTGCGGCTTGTAGCCGCCCGGGTTGAACCGCGTCGCCATCGCCCCGAATGCCCAGATCCCCAAGCTCGTCTTCATCGCGTCTCCTCTCTCGACCGGCGGAACCATGCCGCGGTGCCGGGCTCGAGCACATCCTCGACCGGCTCGCTGGCCAGCAGCAACTCCGCGTCGGGCCCTGGCAGCGGCGGCCCGGCGACGTTAACGATGCAGAGTGTGTCAGCGCGCGTGAACGCGAGCGTGCCTTCCGGGCTCTCCTGCCATGCGAACTCGCCGTGCGGCCGCAGGCGAAGGGCGCGACGCACGAGCGCCAGCGTCGAACGCGGGTCCTCCTCCTGTGCCGCGACGCTCAGCTCGCCCCACCCGTCGGGTATGGGGAGCCAGGGATCGCCCGTCGTGAAGCCGTAGCCGTCGCCGCGGGTCCACGGGAGCGGCACGCGGCAGCCGTCGCGTCCGAGCCGCGCGCCGTTCGTGCGGTGGAAGACCGGGTCCTGCCGGAGCTCGTTCGGGAGCTCGACCTCGGGGAGGCCGAGCTCCTGCCCTGCGTAGAGGAACGCGGTGCCCGGGAGCGCGAGCAGCATCAGCACCGCCGCCCGTGCCCGGCGCGCGCCGCGCGCCCCGCCGCCGTAGCGCGTCGGCAGTCGCGCGACGTCGTGACTCTCGAGCACCCAACTCGGCGTCGCGTCGATCGGGCCGAGGGTCGCGAGCGTGCGATCGATCGCGTCACGGATCGCGTCCACATCCCACTCGACGAAGAGCAGGGTGAAGTTGAAGACCAGGTGCAGCTCGTCGCGCCTGACATATGCGGCGACACGCTCGGGATCCCGGAAGAACACCTCGCCGACGAGGAAACGACCGCCGGGGTATCCGTCCACGAGATCCCGCCAGCGGCGATAGAGCGGGTGCAGCTCGGGCCGGTCGATTGCGCGACGCCGGTCGAACGAGTGCAGCTCGGCGCCCGGCACGGGCTCGGCCTCGTCCGCGAGCCCGGGGTCCTTGAACAGCCCGTGCGCGACGTCGACGCGAATGCCGTCGACGCCGCGGTCGAGCCATGAGCGGAGGATCTGCTCGAACTCCGCCTGTACGGCCCGGTTGTGCCAATCGAGGTCGGGTTGCTCGGGCGCGAACAGGTGGAGGTAGTAGCGGCCGCGGTCCTCGTCGAAGGTCCAGGCCGGGCCGCCGAACACGGACAGCCAGTTGTTCGGCTCGTCCGCCCAGACGTAGTAGTCCGGATGCTCCGTGAACCACGGATGCTCGATCGACGTGTGGTTCGGGACGAGGTCGATCACGATGCGGAGCCCGAGCGCGTGCGACTCGGCGACGAGCGCGTCGAAGTCGGCAAGCGTCCCGAGCCGCGGGTCGACGTCCAGGTAGTCGGCGACGTCGTAGCCGTGGTCGGCACCGGGCGACGGATAGAAGGGCGTGAGCCAGATCCCGTCGACGCCGAGGTCGCGCACGTAGGGCAGCCGCGCGCGGATGCCCGGCAGGTCGCCGATGCCGTCTCCGTCGGAGTCGGCGAAGCTGCGGACGTAGATCTCGTAGAGGACGGCGTCGCGCCACCACGCCGTCATACGCGGGCCGCCACCGCATCCCCGACATCGCTGGTGGACGCTTGGCCGCCGAGGTCTCGAGTCGCGATTCCCTCGCGGCACGCGGCCTCGACGGCGGCGAGCACGCGTGCGGAGGCCTCCTGCTCGCCCAGGTGGTCGAGCATGAGCGCCGCGCTCCAGATCGCCCCGACGGGGTTCGCGATCCCCTTGCCTGCGATGTCCGGTGCGGAGCCGTGCACCGGCTCGAACACCGCGGGCCCCGGAGATCCCGGCGCGACGCTCGCACTCGCGGCCATTCCCATGCCGCCCTGGAGCACCGCTGCGAGGTCGGTGAGGATGTCGCCGAACAGGTTCGACGCGACGACGACGTCGAGACTCTCGGGCTTCGCGACCATTCTCGCGGCGAGCGCATCGACGAGCACCCGCTCGTAGCGCACGTCAGGATGCTCGGCGGCGATCTCCGCGGCGACCTCGTCCCAGAGGACGTATCCGTAGCGTGACGCGTTCGACTTGGTCGCGCTCGTAAGCACGCCGCGGCGCTGTTCGGCGAGCCGGAACGCGTAGGCGATGACGCGCCGGACCCCCGCACGCGTGAAGACGCCGGTCTCGATGCCGACCTCGAGCTCGAGCCCCTGGTGCGCGCGGCCGCCGACGCCGGAGTACTCACCTTCCGTGTTCTCGCGGACGAACAGCATGTCGACGCTCGGCCGCCCGGCGAGCGGGGAGGGGACGCCGTCGAGCAGGCGGGCAGGCCGCAGGTTCGCCCACAGGTCGAGCCCCTGGCGCAGCGGGAGCAGGAGACCCCACAGCGTGACGTGGTCGGGGACGGAGGGATCTCCGACGGCGCCGAGCAGGATCGCGTCGTGCGCGCGTGCGACGTCGAGCGCGTCCGCGGGCATCATCGTCCCGTGTGCGTGGTGGTGCGCGGTGCCCCACGGCAGCTCCGTCCACGCGATCTCGAGGGCAAGGGCGTCCACGACCTTCCGCGCCTCCGCCACCACTTCCGGACCGGCGCCGTCGCCCGGAATGACCGCGATGCGGTGCGTCATACGAGGCTCCCTTCGAGCTCGTCGCGGGTCGGCGCCGCGGAACGGCCGTCGAGCGCGCGGCACGCGAGCGCCGCGGCCGTGTTCGCGGCGCGCAGTGCGTCGGCGACGGCTGCACCGCGCACGAGGTACGCGACGAGCGCACCGTGGAAGACGTCTCCTGCGCCGAGCGTGCTCACGACCGGGAGCTCGACGCCGTCCGCCTCGACGACGTCGCCGTCTCGGAGGTAGGCGACGCTGCCGCGGGCGCCGCGTGTGGCGACGACGAGCTCGGCGCCCGCGTCGAGTGCCGCCCGTGCGTTGCCGAACTGCGTGCGCAGGGCGTCCTCCGTCGGCGCGTAGACCTTCACGCCGCGCAGGTCGAGGTCGCCGATCGGGTTGCCGGCATCGACGCTTACGGCCGTGTCCGGGGACAGTCCCCGGACACGGCCGAAGCCGACATGGTCGACGTGAAGCCAGTCGGCGTCGACGTCGCCGTCGGGAAGCCGCGCGTCGCCCGGGTGATGGACGATCGCGCGCTCGCCGGCGGGGCCGACGAGGACGGTGCTGCGCGGCGAGACCGCGCCGGGGACGACCGCGACCCCGGCGACGTCGACACCCTCCTGCGCGAGCCCGGCGCGGATCGCCTCGCCTTCGACGTCGTCGCCGACCGCGCCGACGAAGGCCGCGTCGAGGCCGAGACGCGCGAGCACGACGGCCGCCGTCGCGGCGGGGCCGCCGCCCGCCACGACCACCTCGGTTGCGAGTACGCGGCCGTCCGCGGGCGGCAGGCTCGGCACCCGGAAGATCGTGTCCAGCGTGGCGAGCCCCGCACACACGACGCGTGTCATCGCACGACCACCGTGAGCACCTCGTGAGGCCGGAACGGGACGACGAGCACGCCGCTCTCGACGGCGACCTCGTCGAGCTCGTCTTCGAGCGCGTTCGCAAGCCGCGCCTCGACGAGCGGGACCGCGAGCCGCACGCGCGCCACCCCCCGTCCGCCGTGAGCCTCGTACAACCTGAGCACAAGCGCGTCGGAGCGCTCGGCCCGCTTGATCGTGTCGAGCACGAGATTCGGATCGTCGACCGAGGCGAAGGATCCCGGGGGGACGCCGTGAGTCCACCGGATGGGCGCGTTGAAGAGCACCGCCTCGCGCAGGACGCCGGAGTCGCGCCAGCCGCCCGCGTGCGGCACGAGCGCGTACGCGAACTCGTGACGTCCCATGTCCGCGTCCGGATCAGGGCTCTTCGGCGCCCGCAGCAGGCTGATGCGCAGCTCGTTGCCGTGGCAGCTGTAGCCGTACTTCGAGTCCGTCAGCAGCGAGGCGCCGAAGCCGTGCTCGGACAGATCCGCGAAGCGATGGCCCGGCACCTCGTAGCGCGCGCGGTCGAAGCTCGTGGAGAAATGCGTCGGGCGCTCCGTGTAGCCGAACGGGGTCTCGTACGTCGCGCTCGTCGCCCGCACCTCGAGCGGGAAGCACACCTTGAGCAGCGTATGGGCCTCATGCCAGTCGACGGTCGTGTGGAATTCGAGGCGGCGTGAGCCGGCGTCGAGGCGGACGATCTGCCGCATCGTGCTGGCTTCCCCGAGGCTGCGCTCGAACGCGATCTCGCCGCGCAGAGGCCCGCGGCTCAGCACGTGCCACTCGTCGGCAGGCGAAGCGTCGCGCCGTGTCTCGAGATGGAACGGATCGATGTCCCATGCGTCGAACGCGACGGGATCGTCCTCGTACAGCTCGAGGCGGTTGCCCGGGGCCGCCAGCGTCTCCCGGTTCGCAGCTTTCTCGACGACGCTCCCGACGGAGCCGTCGGCGCCGAGACGCACGAGGAGATGCGCGTTCTCGAGCGTCAGCTCGCCGACGTGAACGGCGTCGTCCGGCTCGACGATGCGGGCAGCGCCGTACGGCGGCGCGTCGACGAGACGCAGCTCGCCCGCCGGGCCGCCGACGACCTCCTTGCGCGCGAAGCCGACGGTGTTCACCGGCACGTCGCCGTCGCCGCACACGGCCGCGGCTGCGGCCTCGATCTCCGCGAAGTCCCGCGCCGAATCCTCGTACACGAGGCGGATCGACGAGCCCGGAAGGATGTCGTGGAACTGTTGCAGCAGGAGCAGCTTCCAGAGACGCTCGAGCTCCGTGCGCGGGTACTCGCCGCCGCGTGCGCACGAGAGGAACTCGGCGTCGTGGAGCAGCTGCTCGCAGCGGCGGTTCGCACGCTTCGTGGACGCCTGCGACGTGTACACGCCGCGGTGGAACTCGAGGTAGAGCTCCCCCACGACCACCGTGTGCTCGGCTCCCTCCGCCTCGAGTACAGAGAAGAACTCGTCGCTCGTCGCCGTCCGCGTGCGCGGCAGCCCTTGCAGGTCGCGCGCGCGCCGCAGCCATTCGAGCATCGAACGCGTCGGACCGCCGCCGCCGTCCCCGTAGCCGTACACGAGCAGGCTGGTGCTGCTCGCGTCGTGGTCGCGGTACGCGCGCTGCGCGCGCAGGAGCTCGGGGATGCTCGCGTCGCTCGAATAGGTGTCGGCCGGCGGGTAGTGCCCGAGCACCTCGCTTCCGTCCAGGCCCTGCCACGTGAAGGTGTGGTGGTCGGGCTTGTTGAATCGGTTCCACGACAGCTTCTGCGTGAGAAAGCGCGTCATGCCGGCGAGCCCGATCAGCTGCGGCAGCTGATTGCAGTAGCCGAACGCATCCGGCGACCAGAACTCGCGGCAGCGGATCCCGAACTCGTCTTCGAAGAAGCCCTGTCCGTGCACGAACTGGCGCAGGAGCGACTCGCCGGAGGGGATGTTGCAGTCGGGCTCGACCCAGCTGCCTCCGACCGGCACGAACTGCCCGGACCCGACCTTCGCGCGAATGCGCTGCCAGAGGTCCGGGTTGCGCTCCTTGATCCACGCGTACTGCTGGGCCTGCGAGCACGCGAAGCGGTACTCCGGGTAGTCGTCCATGTAGCGGGTCTGGCTGCTGAAGCTGCGGACGGTCTTGCGATACGTCTCCGCGAGCGGCCACAACCAGGCGGTGTCGATGTGCGCGTGTCCGACCGCTGCGAGCTCGTGCGCGCGCGTGCCGTTCCGGTGCGCGTAGAGCGCGGCGAGGATCGCCGGGTCGCGCTCGTTGCAGAAGCGGTTCAGCCCGGCTTGCAGCTCGCCCGCCCAGCTCGGCTCGAGCTGGTCGGACGCTTCGAGCGCGCGTAGCGCCTCGAAGTCGTGATACAGCGTCCAGGCGTCCTGGTCGAAGAGCGCGAGCTCGCACCGTTCGAGCTCGGGAGGCTCCGCCTTCGCGCCGAACATCCCGTTGCACGCCAGCTCGATCTCGAACGTGACCGTCTCTCCACCGGCCGCGGGGTCGAGGAGCACGGCGTCGGGCCGCTCACCGCCGCCGCCCGAATTCAGCCCCTGAACACTGCGGCCGTCGATCCAGAGCGTGGACTCGGATCGGGTCACCCAGAGCAGATCGACGCGTCGTCCGCTCCACTCCGCCGGTACCTTCGCCCGCACGCGAAACCAGAACGTCGCCCACAACGGCCCGAACCGCTCGCCGGCGACCGCGGGCCGGTACTCCAATCCCTCCGCCTCGTCGACCCCGATCCGGTCGACGGGACCGGCGACGAGCAGCTCGGCCGGCGGGCGCGTCTCGGGATAGACGGCCGCCCGGAGACGCTCGGACATTCGCGCCAGGCGGGCGCGTGTGTACTCGGCATGGCGGATCACGCGTTGAAGCTAACTGCTGCGCTCTACGAGGCTCTCGCCGGTCCCCGGCGAGAAGAAGTAGAAGCGCGAGGGATCCACCGCGAGCCGGATCGTGCTGCCGACGCGGGCCTTGGTGCGCGAGTCGACGCGGGCGGCGAACAGCGCGCGGTCCTGCGCGGCGGCGAGCAGCCCGGCGATGTCCTCTTCCTCGTCTGAGATCGCGTCCTCCACGACGACCTGCTGGGCGTCGACCTCGAAGAAGACGTACGCATCGGAGCCCAGCTCCTCGAGCACCTCGACGCGCACCTCGATCTGAGGAAGATCCTGCGCCGCGAACGCGACGTCCTCGAACGCCTCCGGCCGGACTCCGAAGATGATCTCGCCGTCCGGCAGATGCGCCCGGTCGGTCGACTCGTGGATCGGAACCGTGAAGCGGCCGAACTCGACCGCGCCGTTCACCTGCGCCCGCACGAGATTCATGGCCGGCGAGCCGATGAAGGCGGCGACGAACAGATTCGCAGGCTGCTCGTACAGCCGCTGCGGCACGTCGATCTGCTGGATCTTTCCGTCGCGCATCACGGCGACGCGCTGTCCGAGCGTCATCGCCTCGACCTGATCGTGCGTGACGTACACCGTCGTCACCCCGAGCCGCGAGTGCAGCTGTTGCAACGACGTTCGCATCGTCACGCGGAGCTTCGCGTCGAGGTTCGACAGCGGCTCGTCCATCAGGAACGCCTGCGGCTCGCGAATGATCGCGCGGCCCATCGCGACGCGCTGCTGCTGCCCGCCGGAGAGCTGCCGCGGGCGGCGGTCGAGCAGCTCGTCCAGGCCCAGCATCTTCGCCACCTCGCGCACGCGGCGCTCGCGCTCGGGCCGGCGCACCTTTCGCACCCGTAGGCCGTACCCCAGGTTCTTCCGCACGGACATGTGCGGATACAGCGCATAGTTCTGGAAGACCATCGCGACGTCCCGCGCTCCGGGCGCCGCCCGCGTCATGTCGCGCTCGCCGATACGGATCCGCCCGGCGGTTGCCGTCTCGAGGCCGCCGATGGTCCGGAGCAGTGTCGTCTTCCCGCAACCCGAAGGCCCGACGAGGACGACGAACTCGCCGTCCGCGATCGTCAGCGAGACGTCGTCGACCGCCCGGACGCCTCCCGAGAACTCCTTCGTGATGTGGTCGAGGACGATCTCCGCCACGGATCGGAAAAATAACCGGGCCGGGCCGGGTCTGCAAACGTTGCCACATCGCGGCCTCGACTCCTAGACTTGGGCGGTGGTCGAGGAGGTCGTGCCGGGAGTCGTCCTGGTCCGGGACACGTGCAACGTGTACGTCCTGCGGTCCGGCCGCGAGGCGCTCGTGGTCGACTGGGGAAGCGGGTCCGTGCTCGATGTGCTCGGCGAGCTCGGAATCGAGCGCGTCAGCGACGTCCTGATCACGCATCACCACCGCGACCAGGTCCAGGGGCTTCAGCGGGCCGCGGACGCCGGCATCCGGATCTGGGTTCCGCCGGTCGAGCGCGAGCTGATCGACCGCATCGACCGCCACTGGATCGCGAGGCCGCTCGACAACGACTACGACCTCCGCCAGGACCGCTTCTCGCTCCTCGATCCGGTCGCCGTGACGGGGACCGTTGCCGAATACCGGCTGCAGCGGTACGGCGCGTTCGACGTCTACACGCTGCCCACGCCTGGGCACACCGTCGGCTCCGTCACCTTTCTCGTCGACGTCGACGGGCGCCGGCTCGCGTTCACGGGCGACCTGCTCTACGACCGCGGACGGGTGTGGTCGCTTGCGGCGACGCAGTGGACCTACACCGGGACCGAGGGACAGATTGCGACGAGCATCTCGTGCGCGCTGCTCGCGGCCCGCGATCCCGACGTCGTCCTTCCCTCGCACGGCACCCCGATCCGCGAGCCGCGCGCGGCCTTCGAGCTGCTCAGGGAGCGACTCGCAGAGCTGATCGCGTTGCGGCGCGAAGACGCCTGGGGCTTCGACGAATGGTTCCGGAATCCGTGGCAGGAGCTGTCGCCCCACCTTCTGCGCAGCCGCGCGAGCATGGCCACGTCCTATGCGCTGCTGTCCGACTCCGGTCGCGTCCTCCTGATCGACTGGGGCTACGACCTCTGGACCGGCTCACCGCTCGGCGCGGACCGGGCCGCGCGGCGTCCTCTGCTCGGGACGCTCGACGGCCTCGACGTCGAAGTCGTGGTTCCCACCCACTACCACGACGATCACGTCGCCGGGATCAACCTCCTGCGCGACGTCACCGGCGCCGAGGCGTGGATCGCCGAGAACTTCGCGCCGGTCTTGCGCGAGCCGCACCGTTTCGACCTTCCATGCCTCTGGTACGACGCGGTGCCGGCCGATCGCGTCCTGCCGCTCGAGCAGCCGTTTCGGTGGCGGGAGTACGAGCTCACGCCGTACCCGCTCCCGGGGCACACGCTCTATGCGGTGGCGATCGGGTTCGAGGTCGACGGCCGTCGCGTGCTGGCGACAGGCGACCAGCAGGGATCTGCGCCCGAGCTCGTCCTCAACTACCAGTACCGCAACCGCTTCCGGATCGACGACTACGTCGCGAGCGCGGAGCTGTACGCGCGACTCCGCCCGGACCTGCTGATCGGCGGCCACTGGGCGCCGCAGGAGGTCGACGACGAGCTCTTGCAGCGACTGCGCGACGACGGCGCCCGGGTCGCCGAGCTGCACCGGTCGCTGCTGCCGCTGGAAGACGCCGATTTCGGCGCGGAGGGATTCGCCGCACGGATCGAGCCGTACCGGTCGGAGGTCTCGGCCGGGGAGGTCTTCGAGCTCGCCGTGTCCGTCGCCGCGGGGCCGGCTGCGGTCGAGCTCGTCGTGCCCGCGGGCTGGACGGTGGAGCCGGCCCGGGCCGAGCTCGCGCAGCCGGGGGTCGCACGCTTTCGGCTGACAGCCGGCGCAGGACCGGCAGCGCGCGTCCGCGTCGCCGCCGATGTGACGGTCGACGGGCGCAGGTTCGGCCAGCAGGCGGAAGCGCTGGTCGACGTCGCGTGATCGTCGAGACGGAGACGTACGCGCTCGCCGTCGGCGACCAGGGCCTGACCGCGGACCTCCTCTCGCCCGCGGGAGATCTCTGGCTGCGGCTGAGGCCGCTCGCCGCGGTGGATGCGGCCGACGCGCCCGACGAGACGCTCGCCGTCGATCCACCCGTGCGGATCGCCGAGAACGCCGTCGAGGTACGGAGGCGTTCGACCCGCTGGGACGACGCCGTGGTGCGACTGGTCTGCGCCGGCGACGGCCTCGAGGTCCGCACGAGCGTCCGCGGCCGCGGTGCGCTCGCGACCGTCCGCCTGCTGGCCGGGCGCTCGTTGCTGCGCGGGCGTCCGACGGGCGTGCTGCCGAGCGGCTCGACGTTCACCACCCTCTTCAGCCCGAATCCCGACGATCCGCAGCGCGTCGTGCGCCCGGCGTCGGAGACCGCCGTGATCGGCGTCGTCGGCGACTCGGAGCCCGGCCGCGGCCGCTGGTTCTTCACGCCCGCGCCCCTGTACTTCCTGCTCGGCCACGTCGGGATCTCGGTCGTCGCGCCCGTCGACGAGCTTCGCTTCCCGCAGCTCGTCTACGAGGGCGGCGACCGGTCGTTCGCGCTTGCGCTCGAGTACGAAGGCCACTCGCAGGTCGACGGAGACCTGGAGCTTCCGACGCTCGTCCTCACGCCGGGCACGACCGATCCGTACGGCGGCGTGCGCGCGCATCGCGACGTTCTGGTCTCGCGTCGGGCCGCGCCGCCGATTGCGAAGCGGGAAACGCCGGGCTGGTGGAGCGAGCCGATCTTCTGCGGCTGGGGCGCGCAGTGCGCGCGCGGCGTCGAGCTCGGCAGGCCGGCCCAGGACTTCGCGACTCAGGACGAGTACGACCGCTTCCTCTCCGTTCTCGAGCGGGAGGGCGTCGTGCCGGGGACGGTCGTGATCGACGACAAGTGGCAGGCGACCTACGGCGGGAACGAGCCGGATCCCGGGAAGTGGCCCGACCTCCGCGCGTGGATCGCCGACCGCCACGAGGACGGCCGGCGCGTTCTCCTGTGGTGGAAGGCATGGGATGCCGAGGGCCTGCGGCAGGAGCTCTGCGTCCGGAACGGCGCCCGCGAACCTCTCGTCCTCGATCCGTCGAATCCGGATGCGCAGGCGGCGCTCGCCGAGATCGTCACCCGCATGCTCGGAGCGGGCGGCCTCGACGCGGACGGGCTCAAGATCGACTTCACCGCCCGTACGCCGAGCGGGTACGCCGCCTCGAGCGCATCGGGCTCGTGGGGGATCGCCCTGCTCCACGAGCTGCTGAGCGTCGTCCACGCGGCGGCCAAGGCGGCGAAGCCCGACGCGCTCGTCGTGACGCAGACGCCGCATCCCGCCTTCGTCGACGTCGCCGACATGATCCGGCTGAACGACATGCAGAGGCTGAGCGACGGATCGGCGCAGGAGTCGGTCGTCCCGCAAATGCGGCACCGCGCCGAGGTCGTGCGCGCCGCCTGCCCCGAGCTCCTGGTCGACACCGACGACTGGTCGGTGCCGAGCCTCGCAGCGTGGCGGGAGTATCTCCGCGAGAAACCCCTGTTGGGCGTGCCTGCCCTGTATTACGCTGAGACGCTGGACGGGTCCGGCGAGCGTTTCGGCCCCGAGGAGTACCGGGCGTTGAGGGAGACATGGTCCGCTTGGCGGGTGCATCGGGCGTGAGCGCGGGGCCGCTGCGCGACGAATCGCAGGCGGTGACGCTCGCCGACATCGCGCGCGAGGCCGGCACGTCGCTGTCGACGGCGTCGCGGGCCCTGAGCGGCCGCGGGTACGTCGCCGCCCACGTCCGCGAGCGGTTGCTCGAGACGGCCGACCGGCTCGGATACGTGCCCAACGCCTCGGCCCGCACGCTCAAGCAGCAGACGAGCCGAGTGGTCGGCGTCGTCGTGTCGGATCTCGGCAACCCGTTCTACGGCGGTCTCGCCGCCGGCATCGAGCAGACGCTGCGCGAGGCCGACTATCGAATGATGCTCGTCGGGGACAACAGCGAGAGCAGCGAGGAGATCGCCGCGGTCCGCACGTTCGTCGCGATGCGCTCGCCGGGCGTCGTGTTGACACCGGTCGGGCACGACGCGACGTCGTTCCTCGCGCGCCGGGGCGTCCCTGTCGTCGAGGTCGACCGCCGCCTTGCAACCGTCCCGTGCGACGCGGTCGTCATCGACAACGTCGGCGGCGCGCGCGAGGCCGTGCGGCATCTGCTCGAGCTCGGACACCGCAAGATCGCGTTCGTCGGTGTCGACACGACGTGGACGAGTGACGTCGGCCGGCTCGACGGCTATCGCTCGGCGCTCGCCGATGCGGGCATTGCGGTGGACGAGCAGCTCGTGCTGCGCTTCGCGTTCCACGACGCCACCGCGGAGTCCCGGATCGACGATCTGATCGAGCGCGAGGCTCCGACCGCGATCTTCGCCGCCAACAACCTGCTCGCCGAGCAGGCGTGGCGCGTTCTGCGTGCCCGCGGCCTGGTGCTCGCACGCGACGTCTCCCTGGTCGGCTTCGACGACGTCCAGTGGACCGACATGGTCAGCCCCGGGATCACGGTGGTCGCCCAGCCGACGATCGAGCTCGGCCGCAGGGCGGCCGCGCTGCTCGTGCGGCGCATCGACGAGCCGGGCTCGAGGCCCGCGGTCGAGCTCCTGCAGCCGCGTCTCGTCGTCCGTGGCTCGACCGGCCCCGTCGCCGGGTAGGGGGCCTAACAACCGGCGCCCGCACGCGTCTTGAACTGGTGGTGTCGATGTGGTTACGTTCCCATGTGGTGACGTTGCCACACGGCGTTCAAACCGGGGCTCTGCCCCCACTGTCTTGGAGGGGTGTTCATGTCGCGTAGGTGGAAGGGCGTCGGCAGTCTGGTCGCCGCCGTGGCGCTGCTACTCGCCGCGGTCGCCGGAAGCGCTGCGGGAGCACACAAGAGCGGAGCCGCGAGCGGCACGCTCAACATCATGGGATTCGGCACGAACGGCGATGACGTCGCGATGAACCGCTTCCACATCGCGCAGCAGGCTGTGGCGCCGGTGAAGGTCAACGCGCCGAACGGCGGGTTCAACGAGCAACAGTTCCTCACCGACATCGCGTCGAAGCAGGTCCCGGACCTCGTGTACTGGGATCGCTCGTATGTCGGCACGTATGCCGCGAAGGGTGCGCTGCTGCCGCTGACGAACTGCATCAGCAACCAGCACATCGACATGAGCCAGTACCGCCAGGCGGCGCTCGGGCCCGTGACGTACAAGGGCGTCGTCTACGGCATTCCCGAGTTCTTCGACGTGCGCACGATCATCGTCGACACGAACGTCGCGGACGACTCCGGTGTCACCGGCAAGATGCTGAACACGCAGAACACCGCGACGCTCAAGGCTGCGGCGCTGAAGATGTACAAGCACAACGGCAGCCAGGTGACGCGGATCGGCTTCGACCCGAAGCTGCCGGAGTTCTTCCCGCTGTGGGCGAAGGTCTTCGGCGTCGACATCCTCGGCAAGGACGGTGTCACGCCGCATCTCAACGACCCGCGCGCGATCGCCGCGCTGACGTATGCGAACAGCCTCATCCAGGCGCAGGGCGGCTACAACGCGTTCCTCGCCTTCCGGAACACGTGGGACTTCTTCGGCGGTGACAACCAGGTCGACAAGAACCAGGTCGGCGCCTGGCCGATGGAGGAGTGGTACTACAACGTTCTGGCATCGGCCTCGCCGACGGTGCACGTTGCTGCGATCCCGGTCCGGAACCACATCGGCGGGATCATCAACTACTCGACAGGCTCCGCCTGGTCGATCCCGAAGGGCGCGAAGAACGCGGCCGCGGCGTGCAAGTGGATGAAGGCGATGACCGCGACGAAGACGTGGGTCACGGTTGCGAACATCCGCAAGGCCAAGTACGCGCAGAACCATCAGTTCTGGACGGGGCTCTTCACGGCGAACGCCAAGGCGGACGCGATCATCAACAAGCCGACGGCCGGTGAGCCGAAGCAGTGGTCGAGCATCCTCAACACGGTCGAGCACGCGGAGAAGTACTCCTTCGCGATCCCGGCCTCGCCCGCGAGCGCGCAGTTCCAGACGGCGTGGACGAACGCGGTGAACAGGGTGCTCCAGGGTCAGCAGACGCCGAAACAGGCCCTCGACCAGGCGCAGGCCGAGGCCGTCGCGGCGATCAAGGCCGCAACGAAGAAGTAGGTTCGAGCCGGAAGCCTGTTGGCGACCGCGGCAGTAAGGACGACGCGCACGCCGGGCCCTGGAAACAGGGCCCGGCGCTGGGCGTCGGGGTTCCGCGAGCGGGACACCTGGTGGGCCTATGCCTTCCTGGTCCCGTGGATCTTCGGCTTCATCGTGTTCACGGCCGGGCCGATGGTCTGGGGCGCGATCCTCTCGTTCACGAACTACAGCGTCGTCGCGCCGTCGCACAACGTCGGCCTTGCGAACTACCGCGCGATCGCCAGCGACCCCTACGCGCTGCTGGCCCTCAAGAACTCGTTCGAGATGACGGCGATCTACGTCCCGTTCGAGATGGGGCTCGCCCTGCTGTTCGCCAGCATGCTCGCCCGCCTTTCGCGGTTCGACGGGTTCTTCCGCACGATCTTCTATCTGCCGGTGATGACGCCGACCGTGGCGATCGGCGGCATGTACCTGCTGCTGTTCAACGGGCCGTACGGGCTCGTCGACCAGTTCCTCGGGTTCTTCCACATTCCTGAGCCGTACTGGCTGACGGACCCGAACTGGATCAAGCCGGGCATCGCGGCGATGCTCGTCTGGCAGGTCGGCGGCAACACCGTGCTCTACCTCGCGGCGATCAAGAACGTGCCGCAGCAGCTCTACGAGTCGGCGGCGATCGACGGCGCGCCGGCGTGGCGCCGGTTCAAGGACGTGACCTTGCCGATGATCAGCCCGACCCTGTTCTTCACGTTCATCATCCTCACGGTCTACGGACTGCAGGTCTTCGACCAGATCTACACCGCCTTCTACAACCCGAGCAACGCGAAGATCTCGTCCGACACGTCGCTCATGTACGTGATCTACCTGTTCCAGCAGGCGTTCCAGTACCTGCACATGGGCTTCGCGTCCGCCATGGCGTGGCTGCTGTTCGGGATCATCATGGTTATCACCGCGTTCCAGATCCTCGTCAGCAAGCGCTTCGTCTACTACGAAGGCGAACAGACCCGATGACCAGCATCTCGGCCGAGCGCGCGGGGACGCCGAGTCCCGACATCCCTCCGGTCACGCTCGGCCCGGAGCAGTCGGCGTGGCGGCGACGCCTGCCGTTCCTCAAGCAGGTGCCCTTCATCGTCCTGCTCGCCGGGTTCAGCGTGCTCTTCATCTATCCGTTCCTCTGGCTGGTCAGCGCCTCGCTCAAGTCGCGCTCGGAGGTCTTCAACAACAAGCTGATCCCGTCGACGTTCGTGTTCCACAACTACGTGAAGATCTGGGACGTCGCTCCGTTCCTGCGCTGGTTCGGGAACAGCATGTACATCTCGGTCCTCGCCGCGGTCGTCGTCACGTTCGCGAGTGCGCTGACGGCGTTCGCGTTCGCGTACTTCCGCTTCCCGCTGCGCAACTTCCTTTTCGGCTGCGTGCTGGCGACGATGATGCTGCCGGGCGTGGTGACGATGATCCCGGTCTATCTGATCTGGCACCACATCGGTCTCTCGAGCTCGCAGATTCCGCTATGGGCGCCGAATCTGTTCGGAAGCGCCTTCTACATCTTCCTGCAGCGCCAGTTCTTCATGGGGATACCGCGCTCGTACTTCGAGGCTGCGCGCATGGACGGCGACAACTACTTCACGATGTTCTGGCGGATCGCCATGCCGCTCGCGAAGCCGGCGCTGATCGTGACGTTCCTCTTCGAGTTCAAGGCGAAGTGGAACGACCTGATGACGCCGCTCATCTACCTGCACGGCTACCACCAGTACACGATCCCGCTCGGCCTCTACGACCTGCTCGGCGTGTACTCGCCGTCGGCGGGAGGCAGCGGTGACTACGAATGGCTCATGGCGGCGTTCGTGCTCTCGACGGTGCCGCTGCTCCTCATCTTCGCGTTCGGTCAGCGCTACTTCGTGCGCGGCATCACCCTGCAGGGCTACAAGGGCTAGCCCTCGTGCAAGGAGGCAGCCACACTCCGGTCCTCGCACTGGACATCGGCGGCACGAAGCTCGCCGCGGGCGTCGTCGACTCCGACGGCGTCGTGCGCTCGTTCGCCGCGGTGCCGAGCGAGGCGGACCGGGGGCCGGAGCCGACGCTCGCCCGGCTGTTCGATCTCGGCCGGGCCGCGGTCGCCGAGGCCGGGATCCCGTGGTCGCAGATCGAGGCGATCGGCATCGGCTGCGGAGGGCCTCTCGACGCGGAGCGCGGCGTGCTGATCGTGCCGCCCCATCTCCCCGGCTGGCGCGACGTTCCGGTGACGGATCTCGCGGTGCGCGAGTTCGAGCGTCCGTCCGCGCTCGAGAACGACGCGACGGCCGCCGCAGCCGGCGAGCACCGGTGGGGCGCGGGCGCCGGGACTCGCAACATGGTGTACCTGACGATCTCGACGGGTGTCGGCGGCGGCGTCGTCATCGACGGGCGCCTGTACCGGGGCGCCGGCGGAAACGGGGGTGAGCTGGGCCACGTGACGGTCGACTGGCGCGGCCGCCATTGCCGCGGCTGCGGTCGCCGCGGCTGCCTCGAGGCGTACGTCTCGGGGACGTCGATCGCCGAGCGCGCGCAGGAGGCGGGCCTCGAGGTCGCCGCCGCGGAGGAGGTCGCGGCGGCGGCGCGCGCCGGCGACCCGCGTGCGACCGCCGTCTGGGACGAGACGCTCGAGGCGCTCGCCTGCGGCGTGACGTCGATCGTCAACCTCTTCGAGCCGGAGCTGGTCGTGATCGGGGGCGGCGTCAGCCGCTCGGGCGAGCAGCTGCTCGGGCCGGTGCGCGAGCTCGTCCGCCGTGACGCGATGCGTGCCGCTGGCGAGGTCGTGCGGATCGTCCCGTCGGCGCTCGGCGATCACGTGGGTGTGGTCGGTGCGGCCGCGATCGTGTACGAACGCATCGAGATGGACGTGCATGCCTGACGCACGGCGGGCGATCGGCGAGCACCTCGAGCTCGCCGGACGCCTCGAGGAGCTCTTGCCGCGAGTCGACGAGGTCGTTCGGGCCGTGATCGGCTGCTACGAGTCGGGCGGGCGGGTGTTCACCCTCGGGAACGGCGGGAGCGCAGCCGACTCGCTGCACTTCGCCGAAGAGCTCGTCGCGCGGTTCCGGCGTGAGCGTCGTCCCCTGCCCGCGCAGTCGTTCGCCGCAGACCCGACCGTGTTGACGTGCGTCGGCAACGACTTCGAGTTCGCCGATGTGTTCGCGCGGCAGGTGCGCGCATTCGTGCGCGCCGGTGACGTGGTGGTCGCCTTCACCACCAGCGGCCGGTCGCCGAACGTCGTCAACGCGCTTCGAGCGGCGCGCGAGGTGGGCGCGACGACGGTTCTCTTCGGCGGCGGGGACGGCGGCGGCGCCCTCGAGCACGCCGATCTGGCGCTCGTCGTGCCGGCGACGTCGACCGCACGCGTCCAGGAGATGCACGTCCTGCTGCTGCATCTCGTGCTGGACGAGGTGGACGAGTGGGCGGCGTGAAGCTCCTCCACATGATCGGCAACGCGCACATCGATCCGGTGTGGCTCTGGCAGTGGCCCGAGGGCTATCAGGAGGTACGGGCGACGTTCGCCTCGGCGCTCGACCGGCTGGACGAGTACCCGGAGTTCGTGTTCACGTCGACCTCCGTCGTCTTCCTGCAATGGGTCGAGGAGCACGATCCGGAGCTTCTCGCGCGCGTCCGAGCACGCATCGTCGAGGGGCGGTGGCAGGTGATCGGCGGCTGGTGGCTCGAACCCGACTGCAACATCCCCGCCGGCGAGTCGTACGTACGCCAGGCGCTGTACGGGCAGCGATGGCTGCGCGAGCGGTTCGGCATCGCCGCGACGACCGGAGCGAACCTCGACTCGTTCGGCCACAACGCGTCGCTCCCGAAACTCCTCGCGGGCAGCGGTCTCGACTCGTACGTCTTCCTGCGTCCCGGGCCGCACGAGAAGGCGCTCCCGGGGCCGATCTTCCGCTGGACGGCTTCGGACGGGTCGGCGGTGCTCGCGTATCGGATCCCGCACGAGTACTGCAGCCCGGGCGGCGACCTCGGCAACCAGATCGACAAGGCACTCGCGCAGCTTCCGGCCGACGAGCCGGAGCTGATGGTCTTCTACGGCGTCGGCAACCACGGCGGCGGCCCGACGAAGGCCAACCTCGACTCGATCCGCCGTCTCGACGCGGCAGGGACGCTGCCGAGGCTTCGCTGCAGCTCGACGCGCGCGTTCTTCGATTCGGTGTCGGCGAACGACGGCATCCCGACCGTGGCGGGCGACCTGTTGCACCACAGCCCCGGCTGTTACACCGCTCATTCCGGCATCAAGCGTTGGAATCGCCGCGCGGAGAACCTCCTGCAGCGTGCCGAGAAGTGGGCGGCGGTCGCGGCGGCGAACGGCGGGCCGGACTACCCGCTGGCCGAGCTGACCGAGGCGTGGAAGCTGCTGCTCTTCAACCAGTTCCACGACACGCTCGCGGGAACCTCGATCGCGCCGGCCTACGAGGATGCGCGCGACCAGATCGGCTATGCGTCCGCGGTCGCGTCGCTCGTCTTCAACCGCGCGATCCAGTCGCTCGCGCGCCGGATCGAGATCCCGTTCGAGGACCAGACGTCTCCGGTCGTCGTCTTCAACGCGCACGCGTGGCGCGTGTGCGCGGACGTCGAGCTGGAGTTCCAGGGTTTCGCCGGCGACGAGCCACGCGTGCTCGACGACGAGGGTCGAGAGGTTCCCGTCCAGAGGACGCGCAGCTACTCGACGGTGGGCGGCTCCCGCGGCCGCTTCGTCTTCCCCGCCGACCTCCCGCCGCTCGGATTTCGCGTCTATCGGCTGGCGCCCGGGGGTCAGGCACGTGCCAGACCCCAAACAGAAGTGTCACGGCTCGAGAACGACCATCTGCTGCTCGAAATCGAAGCGTCCACGGGGCGCATCGCGCGGCTCGTCGTCAAGTCGACCGGGCGCGATCTCGCCGCGCCGAACTCGAAGCACGCGGTCGTCGTCGACGACCCGTCCGACACGTGGGGTCATCGCGTACGCGCGTACGACGACGAGATCGGCGAGTTCCGGCCGACGTCGGTTCGCGTGCTCGAAACCGGCGCGGTGCGCACGATCCTGCGCGTCGAGAGCAGCTTCGGCGCGTCCATGCTCCGCGAGGACTACGTCCTCGGAAGCGACGCGCGCCACGTCGACGTGCGGGTGACGCTCGACTGGCACGAGCAGCTCAAGCTCCTCAAGCTGCGCTACCCCACGAGTGTCGACACCGCGACGGCGACCTTCGAGGAGCCGTACGGGCACGTCGAGCGGCCCGCGCGCGGAGACGAGGAGCCGGGGCAGTCGTGGCTCGACGTGTCCGACGCCCACGGCGGCCTTGCCGTCCTGAACGACGCCAAGCACGGTTTCGACGTCCGCGGCGGCGACATCGGCGTCACCGCCGTGCGCAGCCCGGTGTGGGCGTGGCACGAGCCGCGCGAGCTCGAGCCGAACGGCGACTTCGAGTTCATGGACCAGGGCCGCCAGCAGTTCACGATCCGACTCGTCCCACACGCCGGTGACCGGCGGGATGCAGATGTGCCGCGGCTCGCCGCAGAGCTGAACCAGCCTCCGTTCCCTCTGCTGGAGTCGTTTCACGCCGGCGACCTGGCCCTGCGAGCCACGTTCGCAGACGACGGCGGCGAGAACGTCGTCCTCTCCGTCGTCAAGGGCGCCGAAGACGGCGACGGCGTCGTCGTGCGCGCGTACGAGGCCGCGGGGCACGAAGCGACCGCGCGTCTCGAGGTGCTCGGCCGCGAGTTCGACGCGCGGTTCGGCGCTCACGAGATCAAGACCTTCAGGCTCGGCGACACCGTCGACGAGGTGAATCTGATCGAGTGGCCCACGTAGGCCCCTGGCAGATACGCGGCTGCCTGGGGGACGAGTGGCAGTGGCACCTGACGAAGCCGTGGGATGCGCCCGGCTGGCTGCCGGCCCGCGTACCCGGCAGCGTCATCGACGATCTGCTGCGCGCGGGCGAGCTGCCCGACATCTACTTCGAGCGCAACACCCTCGCCGCGGAGTGGGTGCCGGAGCGCGCCTGGGTCTACCGCGCACGGCTCGACGTCGGGGAAGCTTCGCTCCTCCGCTTCGAGGGTGTCGATCACGAGGCGACGGTTTTCGTCGACGGCCACGAGGTCGCGCATCACGTAGGTGCGTTCACGGCCTTCGAGGTCGAGATCCCTGTGGGCGAGCACGCGCTGGCGGTGGTCGTGCATCCGGCGCCGCCGAGCGAGCCGCAGGTCGGCAGGACGAGCCGCGTGCGCGTGCACAAGCCGCGCATGAACTACGGCTGGGACTTCTGCCCGCGCCTCGTCCACCAGGGCATCTGGCGCCCCGTGACGCTCCGGCCGGCGGGAACGGCGGTGCCAGGCACGTGCCAGACCCCGGCGACGCCGCGCGCGAGGCTGACGGAGGACTACAAGCTCGACGCGGGCGGGCAACGGACGGTGGTCAAGGGCTGGAACTGGGTTCCCGTCGACGCGCTGTACGGCGTACCGCGCCCGGGGAAGGTGGAGCGACTGCTTCGCCTCGCAGCCCAGTCCGGCGCGAACCTCATCCGCGTCTGGGGCGGCGGCCTGCTCGAGAGCGACGCGTTCTACGCTCTCTGCGACGAGCTCGGGCTCGCCGTCTGGCAGGAGTTCAGCCAGTCGAGCTCCGGGATCGAAAGCATCCCGTCGGACGATCCGGCGTTCGTCCAGACGATGGCCGACGACGCGCGCCAGATCGTCCCACGGTTGCGGTGTCACGAGTCGCTCGCCGTCTGGTGCGGCGGCAACGAGCTCGACGGCGACGACTCGACACCTGTGCTCGCCGCTCTCCACGACGTCGTCCGGGAGCTCGACCCGCAGCGGACGTGGCTGCCCACCTCGCCGCTCGGCGAGGACGTCCACGGCCCGTGGGAGCACCAGGGCCTGCGCGACCACTACGCCCTCTACGACGACGGCAAGCCGTGTCTTCTGCACAGCGAGTTCGGTGTAGAGGGCATGACGAACCGGCGCGCGCTCGAGCGGCTGATCGGCGACGAGCACCGGTGGCCGGCCGACAGGTCGAACCCCGTCTACGAGCACCTGGGCGCCTGGTGGAACAACGCGCCGCTCGTCCAGGAGTGCTTCGGGAACCGCATCGTCGACCTCGAGACCATGCGGCGCGCGAGCCAGTGGCTGCAGTACGACGGCCTCCGCTACGCCGTCGAGGCGCGGCTGCGACGCGCAATCGGCGTGATCCCCTGGCAGCTCAACGAGTCGTACGCGAACGCCTGGTGCACGGCCGTCGTCGACTGGCACGGTGAGCCCAAGCCCGCGTACTACGGCGTGAAGCGCGCGTATCTGGGCGCGCCGTCGGCTCGGTTCGCGACCTGCGCGTGGGGAGGGGAGGACGAGGTGCGCGTTCGCGGCTCGGGCGCGCTCGTCGACCTCCGCGGTCGCGTCGTCGCCGAGGGAGACGGCGAGATCTCGGCTCCGCTCGACTCGATCGAGACGGACGTCTTCCTCGTCGACCTGCACGGTGCCAACCGGTACGTGATGACGAAGACGGACGACCTGGCACCCCTGCTCGACCTGCCGCACGCGAGCGTCGAGCTGCGTGACGGCCTGCTCCGCAACAGAGGTGACGTCGCCGCGATCGGAATCGTGCTCGGCGACGTGATCGATCTTCTCCCGGGCGAGGAGCGGCGCGTCGACGTCGACGGCCCGGTCGAGGGCTGGAATGCGTAGCGCGTACGCGCTCGCGCCGGACGGCACGCGCGTCGACGGGTTCGCGTTGGAGGGCGACACCGTCACCTGGAACGGCGAAGGGCCGGTCGACGCGGGGATTCGCGTCGAGCTCGCGCTGCCGCCGACCGACGATCCTCGGTGGCTCGTGCCCGGCGTCTTCTACGGCGAGAACCGTCCTGAGACGTGCACGCGGATGTACCCGCGGTTCACGCCCGGCCGGGTGGACCCCGCGAGGATGGAGTCGGATTCCTGGTCGTTCCGCGCCGATCGTTGCGCGACCCCCGCGGTCTTCTCGGGCGATCGCGGCCTCGTCACGAGCGAGGTCAGCCCGGTCGGACAGGCCGGCGTGGGGTTCGCGCTGCGCGACGGGCAGCCGGTCGTCTGGCTCGACTTCCCCTACCGCGAGGAGCCGCTGCGCTACGACGGCAGCGAGAGGCCCGCGCCGTCCGACGTTCGCACGCACAGGTGGCGGCCCGGCGAGAGCGCCACGTTCGACGTGCGCGAGACCACCCGCACGGGGCTGCGGCCGGGCGATCCGTTCGTCGATCCGTCCTGGGTATCGGTCGAGGAAGCGGCCGCGCTCGCCGCGTGGGGCCTGTACCGCTGGCACTACCGTGCGGATCCGCCGCGCCTCGTCGAGACCGCGGCGTTCGACCGCGGGTGCGGCGACCGCGACCACATGCACGTCTCGTGGGTGAGCGGCGTGCCGTATGCGTACGCGCTGCTGCGCCACGGCCGCCGCGTGGGCAACGACGACTACGTCGCGGCCGCAGAGTCGGTGCTCGACCACGTGTCCGCGAACCGCGCGCCGGGCGGGACGTTCTGGGCCCAATGGACCGACGAGCGCGGCTGGACGACGGGCTGGCACCCCGACCGGACGCGTCTCCACGCACGCACGCTCGCCGACGCGGCGCTCTTCATGCTGCGCGCCGACGGGCGCTGGGCGGAGTCGGGTCGAGCGAACGTCGCGGTTGCACTCCGCACGCAGCGCGCGGACGGCGCGCTTCCGGCCGCGCACCACGTCGAGACCGGCGAGGCCGTCGCATGGGAGGGCACCGCGGGCATTGCGTGGGTACCGGCGCTCGTCGCGGCGGGAGAGATCGACGCCGCGCGCCGCGCGGGCGCCTACTACCGGCAATTCGACACGTACAACGGCGCGCCGGAGGACGTCGACCTGGCACCGACCTCCGAGGACGGCTACGCAGCCGTCAGCGCGTTCGTCGCGCTCGAGGACTGGGACGCAGCACAGCGGGCGGCCGACTGGATGCTCACCTTCCGCTACACCTACGACGTCGACTTCCCCGAGACCACGCTGCTCGGCCGCTACGGCTTCAAGACCCGCGGGGCCGATCAGGCGTCTCCGGCGAATCAGCACCTGCACGCGTTCGGCCTCATCTGCCTCCCGGAGATGATGCGCCTCGCGCGCGCCACGGGCGACTCCTGGTACGAGCAGACGGCGCTCGAGAACCTCGCCTGCTTCCGCCAGTTCATCGCCCGCGAGGACGGCGACTTCGGCGCCTGGCGCGGCATGGCGGCAGAGCGTTACTTCCAGACCGACTGCTTCGCTGCGAAGGGAATGCTCGGTCCGCTTTCGCACGCGTGGTCGATCGGCGTGCTCCTCTATGCGTGCGAGGAGTTGCTCGCGTGACATTTCTGTGGGGTGCCGCCTCCTCCGCGTTCCAGATCGAGGGCGCGCTCGACGCCGACGGACGCGGGCCGTCGATCTGGGACGACTTCGCCGGCGAGCGCGGCGAGACGGGTGCGGTCGCTTGTGACCACTACAACCGCTGGCACGAGGACCTCGATCTGCTCACGGAGCTCGGGCTGAATGCCTATCGCTTCTCGCTCGCCTGGCCGCGCATCTTCCCCGACGGCCGGAGGCTCGAGCGGCGAGGCCTCGACCACTACGACCGCGTGCTCGACGCGCTGCTGGAGCGCGGCATCGAGCCGGTCGTGACGCTCTATCACTGGGATCTGCCCGCGGCGCTCGACTGGCGGCTCAACGAGACTGTCGAGCGGTTCGCCGACTACGCGCAGACATGCTTCGCCGCATACGGCGACCGCGTGCGCTGGTGGGTGACGATCAACGAGCCGTGGATCGTCGGCGTGCTCGGGTATCAGCTCGGGATCCACGCACCGGGGATCAGGGACCTACGCGCGTCGGTCGAGGTGATGCACAACCTCCTGCTCGCACACGCACGCGCGACCGAGGCCCTCGGTGACCGCGGGCACGCCGGGATCGCGTACAGCCTCTTCCCGCACGATGCCGAAGGGCCGGACGACGTCGAGGCCGCGCACCTCTCCGACGGGTACGTCAACCGATGGTTCCTCGACGCGTCCCTGAACGGCTCCTATCCCGCTGATGTGCGCGCGCTCTACGAGGACCGGGTCGGCCCGCTCGACCTCGGCGGTGACACTCGAGGCGGCGACTTCGTCGCCGTCAACTACTACACGCGTCGCGTCATCCGCGCAGCACCCGGACACGAGCCTTTCCCGTGGGACGTCGTGACCCCCGCGGGTGTCGAGCTCACCGACGGCGGCTGGGAGGTCGCACCAGGGGCGCTGACCTCGCTGCTGCTCCGTCTGAAACACGACTACGGCAACGTTCCGGTCATCGTCGCGGAGAACGGCTGCATCGTCGACGAGCCGTTGCACGACGACCGCCGGACCGCGTTCCTGCACGCGCACGTCGCGGCGGTGCAGGCGGCACGGGAGCAGGGTGTCGACGTCCGCGGCTACTTCCACTGGTCGCTGCTCGACAATTTCGAATGGGCACTCGGCTACAAGCCACGCTTCGGGCTGGTGCACGTGGACTACGAGACGCAGGCCCGCACGATCAAGGACAGCGGCCGCGCCTACCGGCGCCTGATCGAGGAGAGCGCGTGAAGCTCGCCGTCGTCGGCGCGGGTTCGACGTACACGCCCGAGGTGGTCGACGGCCTCGTCCGCCTGCGGGAGCTGCTCCCGGTGGACGACCTCGCGCTCTGCGACCCCGCCGCAGAGCGCCTGCACGTGGTCGGCGGGCTCGCACGGCGCATGCTGGCCCGCGCGGGGCATCCCGCGCACGTCGTCGAGACCGCCAGCCTCGATGAGGCGGTCGAAGGTGCCGACGCCGTGCTGATCCAGATCCGCGTCGGCGGCCAGGCGGCGCGCATGGTCGACGAGTCCGTGCCGCTCGCCTGCGGCTGTCTGGGGCAGGAGACGACGGGTTTCGGAGGGCTCGCGAAGGCGCTTCGAACCGTCCCCGTCGTCCTCGAGATCGCCGACCGCGTGCGCAGGCGCACCCCGGACGCCTGGATCGTCGACTTCACGAATCCCGTCGGCGTCGTGACCAAGGCGCTGCTGGACGAGGGCCACCGCGCCGTCGGGCTCTGCAGCGCCGCCGTCGTGTTCCAGAAGCACTTCGCGCGCGTCCTCGACGTCGAGCCGGCGCGGATCGAGCTCGACCATCTCGGCCTGAACCACCTGACCTGGGAGGTCGGCGTGCGCCTGGACGGAGGCGACGTCTTGCCGGAGCTCGTCGGCAAGCACGTCGAACGCGTCGCGCCGGCGACGGGACTGCCTGCCGAGCTCGTGCGTCGCCTCGGCGTCGTGCCGTCGTACTATCTCCACTACTTCTACGAGCACGACGCGGTCGTCGAGCACCAGCGGGCGTCGAAGTCGCGCGCCGCGGAGGTCGCCGAGATCGAGGCGGAGCTCCTGCACCTGTACGCCGACGAGTCGCTGGCCGAGAAGCCCGAGCTACTCCAGCGCCGCGGCGGCGCCGGCTATTCGGAGGCTGCCGTCGAGCTGCTCGCGAGCCTGCTCGGGAGCGCGGGGGAGGGGCGTCACGTCGTGAACCTGCGAAACCGAGGTGCGCTGCCCTTCCTGCCGGACGACGCGGTGGTCGAGGTGCCCGCGCGCGTCGCACCCGGCGGTGTCGAGCCGGTCGAGCTGCCGCAGCTCGATGCCGTGGCACGCGGGCTCGTCGTCCACGTGTCGGCCTACGAGGACCTCGCCCTCGACGCCGCGCTGCGCGGCGGACGCGAGCGCGTGTTCCGCGCGCTGCTCGCACACCCGCTGATCGGCCAGCACGCCGTCGCGGACGTGCTGACGGACAGGCTGATCGACGCGAATCGCGACTACCTGACCTGGACGTGAGCCTGGTCCTCGGAGCCGACGGCGGCAACTCGAAGACCGAGCTCGTCGTCGCGACGACCGACGGCGAAGTGTTGGCGTGGGTCGGCGGTCCCGGCTCGAACTCGCACGGCGTGGGCGCCGAGGGCACCGCAGACGTTCTCGACGCGCTCGTGCGAGAGGCTTCGCCGCCGGTTCGGCCGAAGTACGGCGTGTTCTTCCTCTGCGGTGCGGACGTCGCAGACGACATCGTCGAGCTGACGGCTGCGGTCGAGCGACGCGGCTGGGTGCGGCAGGCGGTCGTCGACAACGACACCTTCGCCCTGCTGCGTGCCGGCTCCGACGGCGCCGATGCCGTCGCCGTCGTCTGTGGAGCCGGCATCAACTGTGTCGGCAAGGCGGCCGACGGCCGCGTCGCTCGATACCCGTCGCTCGGCTGGGAGACGGGCGACTGGGGAGGCAGCGAGATGCTGGGGCGCGCCGTGCTCTTCCACGCCGCACGGGCGGAGGACGGCCGCGGCGAGCCGACGGAGCTCGTGGATCTCGTCCGCACGCATTTCGACTCCGAAACCGTCGCCGAGATCGGTGAGGCGATCCACTACCGGCGCATGCGCGACATGCGGCTCGGCGAGCTGGCTCCGGCCGTCGTCGAGCTCGCGGCGACGGGTGACGCCGTCGCGCGGAGGCTCGCCGAGAGGCTTGCGGGGGAGATCGCGCTGCTCGCCGGCAAGGCGCTCCGCGACCTCGGTCTCGTCGACGCCGACGTGGTGCTCGGGGGCGGCATGCTACGCGGCGGTCTCCTCGTCGACCTCGTCGCGGCGAGGCTGCCGGACGGCGCGCGACCGGTCGTCTACGCCGGGTCCCCGATCGCCGGCGCCGTGCTGGCGGCGCTCGACCTTGCCGGGGCGTCGGCCGAGGCGAAGGCGCGGATTCGCGAGGCACTCGGTTGACGGACGTTCGTGTCTACGCCGACCCCGGCGAGCTCGGCCGCGCGCTGGCCGCCGAGATCGTCGAGCGCATCCGGGCGAAGGGCGGCCGGTTCCTGCTGGGCTGCCCCGGAGGGCGCAGCCTCCGCTCGACGTACGCCGCGCTCGTGGGAGCCGGCCTGCGCGGTGTGACGATCGTCATGCTCGACGAGTACGTCGGCGCGCCGCCCGATGCACATTTCAGCTGTGCTCGGTTCGCGCGCGAGGAGATCGCCGGCCCGCTCGGGATCGCCGCCGAGGACGTCTGGCTGCCGGACGAGCACGACCCGTCCGCCTACGATGCGCGGCTCGCCGAGGCCGGCGGTGTCGATCTCTTCCTGCTTGCATCCGGTGCCTCCGACGGGCACGTCGCCTTTCTCGGGCCGGGGTCGCCGCGGACCGGACAGACCGCGGTCGTCGAGCTGGCGGAGACGACGCGGCGAGACAACCTCGTCACGTTCCCGAGGTTCAGATCGGCGGCCGACGTGCCCACGCACGGTGTCTCGGTCGGGCTGGCGACGATCGCCCGCGCCGGTGCCGTGCGCCTCGTGCTGCACGGCGAGGACAAACGCGCGGCCGCGACGCGCCTGCTCGCGCTCGACGAGTTCGATCCGCAATGGCCGGCGAGCATCGTCCACGACTGCGACGACGGACGCATCCTCCTGGACCGGGCGGCGGCTCCATGACGCCCGGGCTCGACGCCCTGGCGCGGAAGGGCGGCACCTTCTTGATGGTCGCGATGGACCAGCGGGAGTCGCTCCGAACGATGCTCGCGACGCACCATCCCGCCGTCGACCGCGAACGGATGGTGCGCTTCAAGCTCGCCGTTGCGCGCGAGTTGGGGCCGTACGCGTCCGGTTTCCTGATCGACCGGCACTACGGATTCGAGGACGTCCCCGGTCTCCTGCCGCCGAGCTGCGGTCTCATCCTCGCGGCGGACGAGCTCCAGCAGCCGCCCGGCGGGATCGTGCAGGAGACCGATCTCGACGAGGGCATCGACATGGTCGCCGCACGCTCGACCGGCGCCGTCGCGTTGAAGCTCCTCGTCGTTTGGCGTGACGACGAACGGCGCGCGAGCCGGGTGGACGTCGCGCGCAGGTTCGTGGAGCTCGCGCGGATCAACGGTCTGCTCTCCGTGCTCGAGCCGGTGGTCCGCGGGCCGGAAGGCTTCGACCGCGAAAACGCGATCGTCCAGGCGGCGTCCGAGCTCGGCAGCGTGGGCTGCGACCTCTACAAGTGCGAGGTGCCGACCCACGGTCGAGGCGAGCCGCACGAGATCACGGCCTGGTGCCGGCGGATCGACGAGGTCGTCCCGTGTCCGTGGGTCGTCCTCTCCCAGGGTGTCGATCCGGAGCGTTTTCCAGCGGCGGTGGAGGCCGCGTGCCGCGGCGGTGCGTCGGGAATGCTGGCGGGCCGCGCGATCTGGACGGCGGCGCTGCCGGCCGACGATCCGACGGAGCTGCTCCGCTCGCAATCGGTGCCGCGGCTGCGCGAGCTGGGCGCGATCGTCGACGCGTACGGGCGCCCGTGGTGGGAGAGATGAGGGTCGTGGGCGTCATCGAGGGCTTCTACGGCCCGCCGTGGAGCCACGGCGAGCGGCTCGACCTGATCCGCTTCTGCGGCCGCAGCGGGTTCGACACCTGGGTGCACGCGCCGAAAGACGATCCGTACCACCGCGCGCGCTGGCGGGACCCGTACCCGGACGACGAGCTCGACAAGCTCGCCGAGCTCGTGCGCGAGTGCGAGCGGTGCGGGCTCACGTTCGCGTACGCGATCGCGCCGGGGCTCGACGTCTGCTACACGCGCGAGCTCGAGACGCTGCTCACCAAGTGCCGTCAGCTTTCGAGCGCCGGCGTGCGGAGCTTCCAGCTCCTATGGGACGACATCGAGCACCAGCTGCACTGCGCCGAGGACGAGCACGCCTACGCCGGCGCGGAGCATCCGAGCGCAGCGGCACAGGCGGCGTTCAGCAACGGCGTCGCCCGTGATCTGAAACAGGAAGGGCCTCTCGTCGCATGTCCCGTCGGTTACGCGGGGACGAACGAGACGCCGTACAGGCGCGTGTTCGGATCGGGACTCGACGAGGACATCGTCGTCTACTGGACCGGGCCGGAGGTCGTGTCGCTCGCCGTCACGCGCGCGGAGCTCGACGCGGCCGTCGTTCGCTTCCGGGGACACGAGCTCCTGCTCTGGGACAACTACCCCGTCAACGACTGGGACACGAGCCGTCTGTTCCTCGGGCCGTTGCGCGGCCGCGACCCGGCGCTCGCGCGCGGCCGCTTCCACGGCATCGTCGCCAATGCGATGGTGCAGGCGGCGCCTTCGAAACTGGCGCTCGCCACGATCGCCGACTGGGCGCGCGACCCGGACGGGTACGACCCGCTCGCGTCGTTCGAAGCCGCGTTGCGCGAGCACGGCGAAGCGGTCGTCGAGTCGCTCGGCCCGCGGGCCGCAGCCGGCGTCACGGTCCCCGACGATCTCGGCGGGCTCGTCTCGGCCCTCGCGCTCGGTGTCGACGCGCCGACGGCCGTCGCACTGCTCACGCCGTTCGTATGACCGACGTCTGCGTGTACGGAGCGACGGCGGCGGGCGTCGCCGCAGCGGTCGCCGCGCGCGCGGCAGGTGCGAAAACGGTGCTCGTCGAGCCCGGTGCGCACGTCGGCGGCGTGGTCTCCGGCGGCTTGTCATGGTCCGACGTGGGAGATACCCGCGTGCTCGGCGGCTTCACACGCCGGTTCTACGACGCCGTCGCGCGTCACTATGGAGAGCCGCTGTGGCACCTGCCGGGCCCCGAGCCGCACGTGGCGGAGGAGATCCTCGGCGGCCAGCTCGCGGGTGTCGACGTTCGGCTGCAGACGCGGGAGCTGCCCGACGCGGCCGTCTACGTGGATGCCGGCTACGAAGGCGACCTGCTGCCGCGGTTCGGCCTCCCGTACAGGGTGGGGCGGGAATCCCGCGACACGTACGGCGAACGGTGGGCGGGCCGACAGCCGGCGTACCGGCCCGGTAGGCACAACCTGGCGGTGAGGCTTTCTCCGTTCGCGGAGGACGGCGCGCTGCTGCCGTTCGTCCGCGAGCCGGAGCTCGACGATCGCGGCCTGCCGGCCGAGCGGCTCGGCGAGGGCGACGGTGGGCTCCAGGCGTACCAGCTTCGGCTCTGCCTGACCGACCGCTGGCGGAACCGCGTCCCCTTCGACGAGCCTCCCGGTTACGACGCCGGCTCCTTCGAGCTCCTGCGCCGGCTGCTCGCAGCCGCGCCGTTCGATGCGGGCGATCTGCTCGGCCTCGTGTCGGGCCTGTTGCCGAACGGGAAGTGCGACGTCAACTCGATCGGGCCGTTCTCGCTCAACCTCCTCGACGGGACGAATCGCGACTATCCGGACGGCGACGACCGGACGAGGGCGCGCGTCTACGACCGCCATCTGCACTACGCCCGGTCGCTGCTCTGGTTCCTCGCGACCGACGCCGACGTTCCCCCACGAATTCGCGCGGAGGTCGGTCGCTGGGGTCTCTGCGCCGACGAGTTCACCGCCTCGGGCGGCTGGCCGCACCAGCTGTACGTCCGGGACGGGAGGCGCTTGCTCGGCGAGCACGTGCTGAGCGAGCGCGATCTCGTCGACCCACGTCCGCAGCCCGACGTCGTCGCGCTCGGCTC
>Ga0070731_10000974_pt1 | contig 32354 bp, 26 predicted proteins | sample Coa_R1_2_FD_66448 | JGI IMG/M metagenome (GOLD analysis project Ga0070731, IMG submission 66448) | Surface soil microbial communities from Centralia Pennsylvania, which are recovering from an underground coalmine fire - Coalmine... | ecosystem: Environmental > Terrestrial > Soil > Unclassified ... | reverse complement strand
CTGGTGGATGACCGCCATGCTGCACCGTTTCCCTGCTGACACCGGATTCGATCTCCGCCGGCAGCTGGCCGAATTGGACTACCTGGCCGGCTCGCGCGCGGCCATGACGAGCCTGGCGGAAAATTATGTTGGACTGGATTGAGAAGAGACCAATGGCGGCATCGTCCGTCTAAGACTGGATAGGACCAGGTTCGCATGGAACATTTACTCCAAGATCTGAAATACGGCTTGCGTACTTTACTTCGGAGCCCCGGCTTCACGCTGGTGGCGGTGCTCTCTCTGGCCCTCGGAATCGGTGTGAATTCGGCGATGTTCAGCCTGGCCGATGCTGTGCTGTTTCGCCCGCTTGGCGTGGCGCACCCCGGTGAAGTGGTCACCATACTGGGCAAATCGCCGAGCGGCTCCTCCGACCGCCTCTCCTATCGCGATTATGTGGATTTCCGTGATCGCAGTCAAAGCTTCGCCGGAATGGTTGCCTTCAAACGTGAAACCTTCGGCTTCAGCGCCGACCCGCGCAACCTGCCGCAAATGCGCCTCGGCATGCTGGTCTCGGGTAATTTCTTTCAGGCGATGGGCATCCAGCCCGCGCTGGGCCGCGGCTTCCGGCCCGATGAAGATCAGGTTCCGGGCCGCGACGCGGTGGTGATTCTGGGCCACGATTTCTGGGAAAAACAGCTGGGCGCCGACGCGGCGATCGTCGGACGCAAGGTCCGCCTGGATGGCTTCGATTTCACCGTGATCGGCGTGGCCCCTGAGCGCTTCACCGGCATGGATCAGTATATCCGGCCCGCCATGTTCGTGCCCCTGGCCATGGCGCCGCGCCTTTCCGCCAATCCCGAGCTCAATCTGCTGGAGAAGCGCTCGGCCCGCGCGCTTGAAATAAAGGGCCGCCTGGCGCCGGGAGTCACCATGGCTCACGCGCAAGCCGATCTGGCCGCCATCGCCAAAAGCCTGGAGCAAACTTACCCCGATACCGACCGCGACCAGAGCGCAGTGATCGTAACGGAATTCCAGACCCGCCTCCGGGACGATCCCGACGACGCCGTGCTGACAGCCATGCTGCTCGGCCTTTCCGCGATGGTCTTATTGGTAGCTTGCGCGAACATCGCCAACCTCCTGCTCTCCCGGGCGCGATCCCGCACGCGCGAAATCGCCATCCGGCTGGCCGTGGGCGCGGGCCGTTCCCGGCTGATCCGCCAGTTGCTGGCGGAAAGCCTGGCGATCGCGGTGGCCGGAGGCGCCGTGAGCCTTCTGTTGGCCTACGCCGGAGTATCCTTTTTTTTGAGCCACATCCAGGTCCCGTCCGATTTTCCTATCGTTATCGACGTCAGGTTGGATTATCGCGTATTGCTCTTCAGCATGGCGATTTCGCTGGTTAGCGTCATGCTGTTTGGCCTGGCCCCCGCGCTGCAAGCCACCCGCACCGAACTGGTGCGCGTCCTGAAATCCGAAGACGCGGATCGCACCCGCGGAAAGCGCCTGTGGGGCCGGCAAGCGTTGGTGGTTGTGCAGGTGGCTCTCTCCCTGGTGCTGATGGCCGTGGCCGCCATGCTGGCGCGCGGATTTGCCGCGGTGCTGGCCGGCGGTCCCGGCTTCCGTACCGATCATCTGGTGATGATGAGCTTGGATCCCACCCTGGTGCTCACCCCTAAGCCCCAGGCCCAGCAGTTCTACAAGGAGTTGATGGACCGCGCCCGCACCACCCCCGGGGTAAAATCCGCGACACTGGTCAGCGGCATTTCCTTCTCGCCCAACCAGCGCCAGGGGAGCATCATCCCTGAGGGTTACCAGTTCCCCAAGCAGCAGAACAGCGCGCAGATCCTGGCAAATTGGGTGGACGACCGCTTCTTCGATACCATGCGGGTGCCCATCGTGCGCGGCCGCGGCTTCCGCCACAGCGACCTGTTTGGCGGTCCGCGGGCAGCCGTAATCAACGAGGTGCTGGCCCGCCATTATTGGCCCGGCCAGGACCCCGTAGGCAAGCGCTTCCGATTGACCGGCCGCGACGGCCAATGGGTCCAGATCGTAGGCATCGCCCAAACCGCTAAATACACCTGGGTGGGAGAGCCGCCCACCGAGTATCTCTACCTGGCTCTCGATGAGCTGCCGCGCGCGCGCATGACCCTGGTAGCCGAATCCTTCGGCGACCCCGCCGGCCTGGTGGCGCCGCTGCGCGAGGTGGTGCGCGGCCTGGACGCCAATCAACCCGTCTTCGACGTGCGCACAATTCAGGATCTTTACCAGGCGCGCGCCAGCGTCGCAGGCATGATCAATGAGATAGTCGCCGTGATGGGACTGGTCGGCCTGGGCCTCGCCATGGTCGGGCTGTACGGGTTGATCGCTTACTCGGTAGCGCGCCGCACGCGCGAGATCGGCATCCGCATGGCCATCGGCGCGGACCGCAAGTCCGTGATGGGGATGGTTCTCCGCCAGGGCTTGCTGCTTTCGGTAACCGGAATAGCCATCGGCCTGGTGGCCAGCATCGGCGCGGAGAAGGTCGTCATGACCCTGTTCGGCGCGACTCGCAGGGATGTGCTGGCCTATGTGCTGGTGGCGCCCGCGCTCCTGGCGGTCACCATGCTGGCCGTCTGGGTGCCGGCCCGCCGCGCCTCCCTTGTGGACCCAATCCGCGCGCTCCGCTACGAATGAGGCGTTCTGGTACTGGCCGCAGCCGCGGCGCTTGAAAACAGGCTCGGACCGCGGGACAGCGGCGGTACAATGAGCGCATGAAACTTCATACCTTATTTTTCATTCTTGTACTCCTAACAGCAACTTGTACCGTGTGGGCCCAAAAACCCACTACCTGTATCGTCACCGCCGTACCCGCCATCGTGCACTCCGAAGGCATAACGGAACGGTTGGGCGACATCAACCTGCAATGCACCGGAACGCCGGGCGTTGTGGTTACTGCCAACCTGAGCGTGATGCTTCCGGTTTCGATCACCAACCGCGTGAATTCGACCGGCTATTCCACGGATGCCGCGCTGCTCATTAATACCGGGACCGGACCCGTGCCCTCGGGAGTCTCCGGCCTGGTCACCGGCCGCAGTATCTCTTTTTATGGCTTTCAATTCACCTTTCCGCAGAGTGGCGCCCTGTCGCTGATCGTCGACGACCTGCGTGCCAACGTCAACGAGTTGGGCCTCGTGCAGCAGACGCCCCTGGTGGCATACCTTGGTGGCACAATTCTGCTTGCCAATAATCCGGTGCCCGTGGCGGTCGCCCTGCAAGGCCTGCTCGCCACCAGCATGGACACCGGCGTCACCTGCATCGGCTCGCCGACGCCGTCGACCGTTAGCGTGACCAACCTGCTTGGCGCCGGCACCGCCGAGCAAACCACCCGCGTCACCGAGGGCTTCCCGGCATCGTTCCAACCCAAGGATTCCACCACGGATACCGGCACCCGTTTCCTGCTGAATTACGCGAACTTCCCCGCCGGCGCCGCCATCTATGTCCCCGATGCGGTTGCCGGCACGGGCGCCGCCGTGCCCAGCTCGGGCGGCGATCTTGGAACACCCGCCGCGGTTGGCCAGTACGCTCCCGGCAGCCACACGTTGCTGCTGGTGCGCGTGCTGAATGCCGATAACACCGGCACCGGCGGCACGCTCGCCACGCTGCCGCCGCCCAACGGCTCCGGCCGGCTGGTTCTCGACGGCGCCAATTCGGTGCCCCTGACCAACGGCGCGGGATATGTTGTGTATGAAGTCGTGGATGCCAACCAGTCCGCCACCGAAAGCGCCCAGATTCCCAACTTCTTCGCCATCGGTCCCCACAGCGCCCCGGCCGCCGCGACCGGCAGCCTGTCGCTGGCGCCTGTTTCCACGGTGACCTCCGCCTCAACTACCGCGCCCATTCCGCGCTTCGCGGCCGTCACTCCTCCCTCGGACTGCGCCGTCGTGGGCGACTGTAACGCTTCATATTTTCCGCAGTTGCAAGTGACCGCCACCGCCAATCCCATGCAAGTCACTGCCGTCGCCGGAGGAAAAAGAATCGGCGCGGGTAACCTCACGATCAAGAACGCAAAGAGCGGCGAACTCGATTGGTCCATCAGCGTGACTTACGCCAACGGCACGGGCTGGGTATTGCTCACGAACTCGGTCGGGATCGATAATGCCGAAGTTCAGGTGGTCGTCGACCCGAGCGCGCTCGCGCCGGGTACCTATGCCGCTACGCTCACCGTCCAAGCCGGCGTCGCGGGCAGCCAGACCATCCCGCTCTCCGTCACCGTCAGCGCCGCTCCCGCAACTCCCTCCGTGGTCATCAGCTCGGTTAGCGATGCCGCGGATTTTCACCCTGGTCCCGTGGCGCCCGGCGAGTTCGCATCCGCTTTTGGAACGAACTTAGGCGGGCAGAACGTCACAGCCGCTTTCAACGGAGTGCCGGCGAACCTGCTGTACACCGGCGCCACGCAGATCAACCTGCGCGTTCCGTCGTCTTTAGCCGGCCAGACGTCGGCGCAGTTGGTGGTCACCGTGGATGGCGCCAGCAGCGCGCCCTTCGTCGTGCCGCTGACCGCCGTCGCGCCCGCCATCTTCACCCCCGGCGTGCTCAATCAAGACTACAGCGTGAACTCGCCCAGCCATCCCGCCGCGCTGGGATCGATCCTGCAAATCTTCGGCACCGGCATGCCGGACTCCGGCGGTGTGGTGACGGTGACCATCCAGAATCGCGGTAACCTGGTTCCACTCTACGCCGGCGCTGCGCCCGGACTGCCCGGCATGCAGCAGATAAACGTCGCCGTGCCGGCGGATCTGCAGCCGGTCACGTCCAATTTGATCATTTGTGTTGCGGGAACCGGCGCCCAGCAGTATTGCAGCCAGCCCGAATCGATCGCGTTGCACGAATAAAACCAAATGAATGATTCGCGTTTATGCGCCTTCCTGCGCGGCGCAATCCCTATGCTGCTGCTCTCCGGTTGCGGTTACGTCTCGGAGCCGCTGCCGCCGCTCATGAACATTCCGGGACGCGGCGAGAATCTGGCCGCCATCCAACGCGGATCGAATATCCTGGTGCACTTCACCGTGCCAACCCTGACTACCGAAGGACAGCTGTTGAAGCGCTCCGTTCGGCTCGATCTGCGCATCGGACCGAAGCCCAGCGGCCCGTTCGACGCTGCGCAGTGGTCCACTAACGCCAAGGCCGTAGGCGGAGGCAACACCGCCAACGGCCTGGCCACCTTCCAGATCCCGGCCTCCGAGTGGATCGGCAAGCAGGTGCTGGTGGCGGTCAAGATCGTGGGCTCTAACGGGCGCGACGATGGCTGGTCCGCTCCCGTTACGCTCACGGTGGTGCCGCCACCCGAGCCTCCGCGCGATCTGACCGCCGAGGCCGTGCCGCAAGGCGTCCATCTTATTTGGCACGGCGCCGGAGACACGTTCATAGTCCTCCGGCGCGGCCCGGATGAGAAGGACTACCAGTCGCTGGGCGGTTCCCCGAAGCCGGAATACACCGACTCCACCGCGTCATTCGATAAGCCCTATAGCTACATCGTGCAATCCGTGGTCAAAGCCGGAGATGCCCAAGCCCAAAGCGACTTATCCGCCGAAGCATCCATCACTCCGGTGGACACTTTTCCGCCCGCTGCGCCCGCCGCCCTGACCGCCGTGCCTTCCACCAACAGCATAGAGCTGGTCTGGGAGCGCAGCACCGAACCCAATATCGCCGGATACCGCGTCTATCGCGCCGCCGACGCCCAGGCCTTCGAGCGGCTGTCGGACACACAGGCGTTACCGGCCTACAGCGACCGTAAGATCGAAGCCGGCAAAACGTATCGCTACGCCGTCACCGCCGTCAAGAAAAATGGACTGGAGAGCAAACAGTCCGAGTCCGTGGAAGCTGCCGCGCCATAGTAGGCGGTATGCCGCGCTAAAATCGAGCCATGCGTGCATTCCTGGTTGTATTGCTCTCTCTGGCGGGCGCCGCCCTGCTCCCCGCCGCCAAGACTCTCGAGATCTACTTTATCGACGTGGAAGGCGGCCAGGCGACCCTCTTCGTCGCGCCGTCGGGCGAGTCCTTCCTGATCGACACCGGCTGGTCCGGCCACAACAGCCGGGATGCCGACCGCATCGCCGCGGCCGCCAAACATGCCGGCGTCAAGGCCATCGACTATCTGCTGGTCACGCATTTTCACGAGGACCACGTAGGCGGCGTGCCGCAGCTCACCCGCAAGCTGCCCGTTCGCAACTTCATCGACCACGGCGAGAGTGTCGAGCGCGATCAGCGCGCCAAGGAGCTGTACGCCGCCTATGTCGAATACCGCGCCAAGGGCAACCACATCCTGGCTAAACCGGGCGACACTCTCCCCGTCAAAGGTCTGGAAGTGAAGGTGCTCACCGCGGATGGCGACGAGATCGAGAGTCCTCTGCCCGGCGCCGGCCAGCCGAATCCCCTATGCGCCGAGGACCGCCTGCAGGCCCCGGATGCCACCGAAAACGCCCGCTCCGTCGGCACGCTGATTACCTACGGAAGCTTCCGCGCGCTCGATCTGGGCGACCTCACCTGGAACAAGGAGCACGAGCTGGCCTGCCCCAATAATAAGATCGGCGCGGTGGATCTGTTCATCGTCACCCACCACGGCGCCGACATATCTAATTCACCCGCCATCGTGCACGCCATTCATCCGCGCGTGGCCATCATGGATAACGGCGCGCGCAAGGGAGGCACCCCGGCTGCATTTCAGTCCATCCACAGCGCGCCCGGCATCGAGGATATCTGGCAATTGCATTACTCCGTCGCCGGCGGCAAAGATAACAACACGCCGGATACCTTCATCGCCAACATTGACGAAGCCGGAGACCCGGCCAACTGGATTCATGTAACCGCGCATCCCGATGGCAGCTTCACGGTGTACAACACCCGCAACAAGTACTCGAAAAACTACGCGCCCAAATAACAGTCACGGCCCGTCACCGCCAGGTCAGCCGTGCGATCCGTCCACCCGGCCCGACCGCCCACACCGCATCTCGCCCCGCCCCGCTGAGCGCGTTATAGTTGCCGCTATCGAACAGCTTCCAGCTCTTGCCGTCGTGTGAAATATCCGAGCCGGAAGTTCCCACCGCGATCCAGACACCCCGGCCCGCCACGAACATCACCGCCGAACGGTAGCCATTCGGCTGACCGCCGCTGGGCGCGTTCCACGTGCGGCCCCCATCCGCCGTGATGGCTAGATCGCCGCCGGCCTCGGTTGGCTTGTCGTACTTTCCACCTGCCGCGGTCCCGTGCAGCGCATCCGCGAATGCCAGCGAGAAGATCCCCGCGGCCGCGCCGTCATGGCGCATCGGCGTCTCCACGGCCCCCCAACTCTCCCCGGCATCAGTCGAATGAAATACGCGCGCCACACTCGCCCCGCCGGTGCCGAACCAGGCTTCGCTCTTGCCCCGCACGACCAGGCAGGAGTTACTGGCCGCAAATGCTCCTTCGTTGCGAAGCGCGGACGGCGGTTTCCGCCGCTGCCACGATTTCCCGCCGTCCCCCGTCGTCAACACCACGAACTGTCCATCCACCGGATCGCCCAGCACCATGCCGCGATGCGCATCCCAAAACTGCAGAGCATCGAAGAAGCCGCCGGCGTCCGCATTGGTAAACAACAACGTCCAGTGCGCGCCGCCATCCGCCGTCTTGTAAATGCGCGAACTCTCGCCCGGCCCGCTGCTCATCAGCCAGGCGGTCCGGCCGTCCAATGCATGCACGCTCCGAAAGTCCAGATCGCCGGCTCCCGCGACGGTGGCGGCGTGCCACGTCGCGCCGCCATCGGCCGTGCGCAGATAAGTGCCCCCCGTGCCGCTCGCCCAGACCACCCTCGCACTAACTGCACTGACGCCGCGCAAAGACGCTTTTGTACCGCTCACTTGTGCCGTCCAGGACTGCGCGCACAGCCCTTGCGCGGCGGCTAACCCCAGCACGCCCAAACTAGTACCTATGTGGCGCATTTCTTATTCTCTACCGGTAGAATACCTGTAAATTGAACCTACCGGTTTCTGTAAAGCCGGTTTATGCTCAATGTAATAGGAGGGCCGCACGCTCTACCGATTATTAGCGCACGCCAGTCTCGCCATACAGACAGCGTTTTCTTGCCTGCTGGTGTGTCTGCTCGAATTCTACTACCGGCGGGTCGCCCGCGAGGCCTGGCTGCGCTGGTTCGGCTGGTCCTGGGTGGCGCAGGCGGCCTACGTGGCCGCGCTTTGGGTTGTATTCGATCACCCGAACGGCGGCCCGGCTCTGCGGGTGCCGACCTCGCTGTTAGGATTCGTCGTTCCATCCATGATCGCGCTGACCTCCCTTGCACTGCTTCGTGGGCGGAATCCCTCGCGAGCGTGGCTCACCGGTTTGGGCTTGGCGGCTATCGTGGCGGCCGCCATCCGGTTCGTGGTCGGTCTGCCTTATCCGCTCGGCTCGGTGCAGGTCGCCCGCGTTCACAACGTTCCCACTTATGCCCTCTATGGCGTCACCAGCCTTATGGCGGCGGTAGTCTTTACCCGCCATGGCCGGCAACATCGGCTGGCTGGTTCTATGGTGACCGCCGGAGCTTGGGGCCTGTATGGCATTTTGAATCTGGTCCGCGCCGTCGTGTGGTACAACACGGCGACCTGGGGGCTCTACGGAGCTGAGAATAACCCCGTCCTGCTGCAATTTTCGCTCGTCACCTTCATCACAAACTGCTCGGTCTGGATCATCATGAGTATCGGCGTGGGCCTGCTCCTGACGGAAAGTGCCGAGCGCAGCGAGCGCCGCGCCCGCGATGCCTTCCGCGAACTGCAGGCCGCCCAAAGCGAACGCGCCCGCCTGGCGCAGTTGGTGGAGCAAAGCCGCGACGCCATCCTGGTCATCTCCGACGGCCGGTTGCGCTACCTGAACACCGCGGCCGCGAGTCTGCTGGGCTATGCCGATAACGAGATTCCGTCGTTGTTCATGAAGCCGCTCCATGAAGTATGCGGCATCGGCGAACACGATCTGATGCGCGCCGAAATGCACCGCTCGATCGCCGCGGCGGGGGTTTGGGAAGGTGAATCCGAGTGGTGCAACCGTGTTACCAGCGAGCGCATCCCCGTCCTGGTGGGCGCCGTCGCCATGGATTCGCGCCAGGGCGAGCCGGCCACCACCGGGCTCATCGGACGCGACCTGCGCGAACGCGTACGCCTCGAAGAAGACCTGCGGCAGGCGCAGCGGCAGGAAGCCTTGGGCCGGCTGGCTGGCGGCATCGCCCACGACTTCAATAATCTCCTGACCGTAATGATGGGTTACGCATCGTTGGCTTTGAAGGACAATCTGGCCGACCCTCTGCGCCAGAACATCGGCGAGATCCTCAACGCCGCGCGCCGCGCCGCCGCCATTACCGAGCGCTTGCGCGCCTTCGGCCGCCGCCAGGCGCTTCGTGCCGCTCCCTTTGAACTGAACGCCATGGTCCGGTCCATGCAAGGGACTCTGAACAAGCTGGTCGAAGGCGACGTGGATCTGCACTATGAGCTTTCGGAAACGCCGCTCTTCGTGCGCGCCGATGCGGCCCAGATCGAACAGGTGCTCATGAACCTGGTCCTCAACGCGCGCCAGGCCATCACGGGATGGGGTCAGATCATCGTGCGCACCGCTCCCGCCCCGCAGGAGTTCGTCAAGATCGAGGTCGAGGATACCGGATCGGGCATCGAGCCCGGCGTTATGGAACACATCTTCGATCCGTACTTCACTACCCGCTCGGCCGGCACCGGGCTCGGCCTTTCCATGGCTTATGGCATCGTCAAGCAAAGTAACGGCGACATTCGCGTCGATAGCCGGCCCGGCCGCGGCAGCCTCTTTACCGTCTTACTGCCAGTGAGCGCGGGCGTCGCGGACAGCGCCCCTGAGGCGCCCGCCAAGCCGGAGCCGGTCTCGCAAACCACCGACGGGACTGAAGTGGTGATGATAGTCGACGACCGTCCGGACGTCGCGGCCTTCGTCAGCATATGCCTGTCGCACTACGGCTACCGTGTGCTGACCCATACCGATTCCGAATCCGCCCTGGCCGCCGTTCGCGACGGTTCCGCCGCGCCGCAGTTGATCGTCCGCGACGTGATGATGCCGGGCATGCCGCTCCGGGAGTTCGCCGATCACATCCACCAGTTGCGCCCTGGCATTCCGCTGGTATGTATGTCCGGATTGCCCGAGCCTTCCGTCACTCCCATGCTCGACGGCACCGGCGGATACTTCATCCCCAAGCCTTTTACATCCGAGCAGCTCGCCGCGTTCGTGCGCCGCGTGCTCGACGCTGCCGCCATTCTCACCCGCGAGTAACACGCCTACTGCCGCACCGGCATCACCACTTGCCCGCTGCGCAGCGTCGCTTCCGTGGGCAGCGCCACCTGATCGCCCTCCGCCAGCCCCTGCACGATCTGCACCCGCGTGACGCTGGACGCGCCGGCCGTCACCGGCTGCCACGCCAGCCGGTCTCCGCGCAGCACGAACACGCCCACACCGCTCGCATCCCGCCGCAGGCACTCCTTCGGCATCGTCAGCGCGTTGTCTACCGTGGCCGTGCGGATGTGTGCATCCACGTTGGTGCCCGGCAGCAGCACGCGCCCCGGATTGTCGATGGTGCACAGCACTTCGCCCACCTGCCGGCTGCCCAGCCCCACGATGTTTGAGGGCTTGCGTTCCACGGTGCCTTCCCAGGCGCGCCCCGGCAAGGCGTCCCAGTTGATCGTCACCGGCTGGCCCACCTCCACGCGCCCCAACTCCGGCTCGTCTACGAACACCCGCACCCGCACGCGATCCGTCCGGCCCACGTTCGCCACCAGGTCCCCGGCACTCAGATACGCGCCCGGCCGCGCCGCCAGATCGTACACCACCCCGCCTATCGGCGCGCGAATCACGGTCTGCGCGATATGGCTCCGGGCCAGCTGCACCGCCGCTTCGGCGTCCCGCAACCGCGCCTGCGCTACGGTCTTATCGGATTGGCTCACCAGCGCGCCGCGCTTCTTCTCCAGCCCGTCGATTGCCATCTCCGCGGCCTGCAGCTTGGCCTTAATCTCGTCCACCTCCACCATTGAAGCGGCCTGTTTATCGGCCAGCCGCCTAAGTGACGCATATTCTTTCTCGTCGTGATCTTTTTCGACGCGCAGCCGCGCCAAGTCGGTATCGATGGCGTTCAATTCGAGCTGCTTCCCACCCTGATCGATCACCGCCAGGTCCGCTTTCGCCTGCGCCACCCGCGCGGTAGCCGCGTCCAGATCCGCTTGCAACCCCGTATCGCTCAGGATCGCCAGCGCCTGTCCCTCGCTCACCGCCTGTCCCGGCTGCACCGGCACTTTGCTCACCAGCGCGGCCTGCTCCACGCGCACCGCCTGCCACTCGATCGGTTCCACTTTGCCGTTCGTCGGCAGGGTGCTCACCAGGGTCTCGCGCACGACCTTGGCAAACGGGATCTGCGGCGCATCGCTGGAGCGGTGATAGGCCCACCAGCCGGCAGCCGCCAGCGCCACCGGCACGAGCCAAAAGAGTTTCTTCACTTGTACTATTCCAGCAAATACTTCCGGATAAACATCACCGTGGCCGCGAATTGGAAGTCTCGATTCCCTTTCTTCGCGAACCCGTGCCCTTCATCCGCCGCCAGCAGATACCAGACCGGCACGCCCCGCGCGCGGATGGCTGCCGTCATCTGCTGGCCTTCCGTGTAAGGCACCCGCGGATCGTTCCGCCCCGCCACGATCATCATCGGCTTGCTGATCTGGTCCACGTGCGCCATCGGTGAGATCGATTCCAGAAACTTGTGCATCTCCGGATCGCGCTCGTCGCCGTATTCCACCCGCCGCAGATCCCGCCGATAGGCTTCCGTGTGCTCCAGGAACGTGATCCAGTTGGAAATCCCCACCACGTCCACCGCGCACCGGAACCGGTCGTTAAAGTGCGTCATGCTGGCCAGCGTCATGTACCCGCCGTAGCTGCCGCCCGTCACCATCACGCGCTTCGCATCCAGGTCCGTGCGCCCGGCGATCCAATCCAGCAGCGCCCCGATGTCTTTCACCGAATCCTCGCGCTTCCGCCCGTTGTCCAGATTCAAGAACGCTTTCCCGTATCCGGTCGATCCCCGCACGTTCGGGAAAATCACCGCCGCCCCCAGTTCATCCAGCACATAGTTCATCGACCCCAGATACCCCGGTTGAAACTGGCCCTCCGGTCCGCCATGTATGTTCACGATCACCGGCCGCGGCCCCGCGAACCGCTTCGGCGGACGATACAGAAACCCCGAAATGGTCAGCCCGTCGAACGATTTCCATTGAATCAGCTCCGGCTCGGAGAACTGCGAGGCATCCAGTCCCCCGGTCTCGCTGTAAGTCCAGCGATCCAGCTTGCCGGTAGCCATGTCGATCGAGTAGACATCCGAAGGCGTCCGCGCCGACGTGATGGTGAATCCCAAATCGTGCCCGTTGGCGTGCCAGCGCACGTCCGCGATGCTCCCGTAAGGCAGCCTGGGCAGCGCCGCCTCCTTCCGCGTCGCGGTATCCATCACGTGCAGCGTGTCCGAGCCGTTCTCGTCCACGATGTACGCGATGCGCCGGCCGTCGCGCGTCACATCGAAGGCCGTCACGTCCCAGTGCAAACCCGGCCGCAGGATGCTCACCTTCTTGCTGGCGAGGTCAAGCAGCGCAAGCTGCTCGAAATCCGAGTCCTGATTGGTGAGCAGGTAAACGCTCTTGCCATCCGGCGCAAACCGCGCGTGCCGGTACGCCACGCCCGCCTGCTGCGGGCTCAGCGCCTTCTTGTCGCCCGAACCAGTATCCACCAGGAACAGCGCCGACTCGTACGCCGACACGCCCCGCATCACCGCCAGCATCTTCCCATCCGGCGAGAAATCTTCCGCCTCCCATCCGCCGCTGTCGGCGTCCACCACCCGCCGCGCCTCCTCGGGATGCGCCGGCACCCCGATGTAAATGTCGGTATCCCGCCCGTTGCGCCGCGTCGACGCGTACGCGAAATGCGCGCCGTCCCGCGACCACAACGCTCCCGTGTTGCGAGACTTGCCGTCCGTCAGCAGCGTCGCGTGTCCCGTGCGCACGTCGTAGTCGTAAACCTGGAACCACTCCCCGCCCCCGATGTCCTTCGAGAACAGGAACGAGCTTCCATCCGGCCGGTACCGTCCCCCCGACACGCGGTCCGCGTAGAACGTAAGCTGCGTGCGCGCCCCGCCCGGCTGCAGCACGCGATGAATCTGGGGCGCCTGCCCGAAGCGCGTCACGATGAGCATCTCCCGCCGCGTGGGATGCCAGTCCACCAGCGTGGCCGTGCGGGATTCGGTGTAAGGCCCCAGCTCCTCCATCAGGCTCACCGGAATCGCCGGGATTGCCTCAGCCGTCAGATTAGCCGGCACCGGCAGAGTCGGTTCTGCGCCCGGCAGCAGCCCAACGAGGAGAAAAAAAACACTATGTCGCAGCATAGGCAGATTCTACCGCCAAACAGCCTTATCGGCGTTCATCGGCGTGAATCGGCGGCCAATAAAAGTTTGGGACGCCTCTTTCCCAGTCCGGTCGCCCCCTCGAACGCATGCGCCATCTGCAGAACGCTGAAGTCCTCTTTATCGCGGCCCACAATCTGGACTCCCACCGGCAATCCCTCCGCCGTGAAGCCTCCCGGTACCGAAGCCGCCGGATTGCCCGTCGCCGAGATGTACCAGCACGACTTCATCCAGTCGATATAGTTATTAAATTTCACGCCCGCGATCTCTGTCGGATACGGCATGTTCACATCGAACGGCGGCAACTGGCAGGTAGGCAGCACGAAGTATTCGTACTTTTCAAGGAATGCCTGAAATCGCCGCCAGATCTGGCCATGCGCAGTCTCGGCCCGCGCCAGATCCGTGCCAGTCAGCCGCAACCCTTCCTCGATCTCGCGCTTGAGCGTATCTTTGAAAGCGTCCGGATGCGCGTGCAGTTGCTCGCCAAAAGCGCTCGCTGCATTCCACGCGCGCAGCGTCCGAAACGCCACCTCGGCGGGAGCGAAGTCCGGCTCCGCCTCCTCCACGATGCACCCCAGCGATTCAAACGTGGCGCGATGCCCGTCCACAATCGTCCGCACCCGCGCGTCGAACGGCACGCCGCCCAGATCCTTGAACCATGCCACCCGCACGCCTTTGAAGCCCCGGTCCAGCGGGCGCGCGAAGATCTCCCCAGGTTCGTTGATGGATAGAGGCGCCCGCTTGTCCGGCCCCGCCAGCGTGCTCAGCACCAAAGCCAGATCGGCCACCGATCGCCCCAGGCATCCCGCGGTGCTCAGCGTCGACCATGCAAAAGCCGCCTTCGGATACGGCACCCGCCCGATCGACGGCCGGAAGCCCACCACGTTGCAGAATGACGCCGGATTGCGCAGCGAACCGCCTGTATCGGAGCCATCCGCCACGGGCGCCATCCCGCAGGCGAGTGCCACCGCCGCGCCGCCCGACGATCCCCCGCACGTCTTCGTCAGGTCGTAAGGATTGTGCGTCGCGCCGAAAACTTTGTTGAACGTCTGCGATCCCGCCCCGAATTCCGGCGTATTGGTCTTGCCCACCATGATCGCGCCCGCCCGCCGGATCCGTTCCACCACCAGGTCATCCTCGGCCGGAATGTAATCTTTAAAGAGCGGCGATCCAAACGTCGTGCGCACGCCGCGCGTTTCCACCAGGTCCTTGTGCGCCACCGGCAGGCCGTGCAGCGGCCCCAGCTTCTCGTTGTGCGCCTGCATTTCATCGGCTTTCGCGGCAGCTTCGGCGGCCATCTCCGGCACCAGCGTCACGATGGCATTCACCTTCGGGTTCACCCGCTCGATCTGCTTCAGATGCGCCGCCAGACACTCGCGCGCCGACAGCTTCTTCACGCGGATCAGCCGCGCCATCTCCACCGTGCTCGTAAAACAAATCTCCAGCGCCGCATCCTGGCCCTTCGCCGTATCCGCCATGAGTGCCGCGGCAGCCAGTCCCTGCAACGCCTCGCGGCGGTTTGGTTCGCCCATGCGTGTAAGGTTACCATCAACTGGAAATACTCCACTGGGGAGTAGGTTCCACATATGGAGACTATCCAGGTCGTCCTCGATTCCAAGCTACTGCGCGCCGCGGACGTGGCGGCACGACGAACCAGGTTGAATCGCTCCGCGTTGATTTCGGGAGGCCCTTCGCACGCCCTCGAGATCCGGGAGCGGGAACTGCGCGACCGCAAAGGCTATGAAACCGGCCCGAAAGACGCAGGGGAGCTGTCCGGCTGGGAAGCGGAGGCCATTTGGCCGGAAGAATAACCAGGGGCGAGATTAGGCTCTACCGGCTTGCACCTCCGGACAAGGCCCGGCCAGTCGTAGTGCTGACCCGCGACAGTGCCCTTCGATACTTGTCTACGGTGACGGTCGCGCCGGTCACCTCCAGCATACGAGGGGTTCCCTCGGAAGTGAGGCTGGATCAGGAAGACGGTATGAAGAGCCCTTGCGCCGTGAATCTCCACAACACAATAACCGTGTCGCAACAACGCCTGGGTAGGCGCGTCGCTCACCTCGCCCCGCCGCGAATCAAGGAGATATGCGCCGCTTTGCGCTTTACGCTGGGCTGCGATGAGTGAGGGCGACATTTTCTGCCTGCACCCGCTCGATCTGCTTCCGGTGCGCGGCCCGACACTCGCATGCCGACAACCTTCTTCTCGCGGATCAGCCGCGCCATCTCCGCCGTGCTCGTAAGACAAATCTCCCCGGCAGCATCCTGTCCCTTCGCCCTATCCGCCAAGAGCGCCGCCGCAGCCGGTCCCCGCGATGCTCGCGGCGGTGGGTTCGCCCATGCGTGTTAGGGTGCCGCCAAACTTTGCAAACCCGGACTTGATCTTGCCCGTCCCATGTAGCGCGTGATCCGGGCAGAATCGGCGGACTCAAGCCAACTACTCGGATTCATCCGACAACCGTCCGATCATGCCGTACCCGACGCGTATGCTGCGACCGGCACCGTTAGCGGGTCGGCGACCATACGCCAGAGTGGGTCGGAAGCACGTGATGAGTTATATGAATCCACTCCATGGTCCGCACGCGCGCCACATGACATTAATATAGGCGGCGAGATCGGTCAATTTATATCTCCAGTACCCGATGCGAAGAGCAAGCTTCGTAGCCGACTCATGATGCTACAATCCTCTACTCGGATCAGGGGTTCGGGCTGGTAGCCGATCTGGTTCGGTCAGGCAGTTTAGGTCGGCCTCACTCCGGTCGCTCGAACCGTCTGACGAGTGGACATGGTTTTATGCCAGCGTACCTAAGAAGAACCGTTGACGAGTTCATTAGCGAAGAACCAAATGCTGTAATCGGAATTCTTCAGCAGGCGTACGCATGTGATGGGTTCGTGTCGCAGTATACTCGCCAAACGCAAGCATGGGACCAGGTCATCCCAGAGCTTCAGCGCGTCTTCGCTCAACTGCTAAGGAGTCGTCCCGAAGCCAAAGACTGGACAATCCTCCTTGAGTATCCGTTGTACAGGCTCCGCCGACGCATAGATGCCGTTGTTCTTGCGGACGGTTTGATCGTCGTTGTGGAGTGCAAGGTTGGTGCCGATGTTTTCACGACGGCGGACCGACGCCAGGTCGAAGAGTATGCCCTGGACCTCCGTGATTTTCATGCGCAGAGTCACCAGCGCAAAATAGTTCCGGTGCTGTGGAGCACGGACGCCGAGTCTTCTGTTGACAGTGCATGGTCGGCGTTAACGCCGACCGGCGAGACGGTACACGCCGTCGTAGATGTCGGTGGCGCGTGCCTTGCACCGTTTCTAGCTGCCCTCCCGACAATGGAAGCAGCCCTCAGTGGTGAAACTTGGGATCGATCAACATACCGACCGGTTCCGAACATCATCGACGCTGCCACTTCCATCTTCGCGGGCCATGACGTTCGGAGTATAGCTAATGCCGACGCCGATAACCTGCAATCGGCAGCTGCACGCCTTGTGGCGCTGATCGAACAGGCACGTGAGCAGCAAAAGCGATTCTTGCTGGTCCTGACGGGCGTACCGGGTTCTGGGAAGACTCTCGCGGGTCTGCATGTTGTTCATAGCGCTGTAGCAACTCGCGTGGAGCGGTATGGTGATATCGTCTATCTCTCGGGTAACACACCCCTGGTCGTGGTACTTCGCGAGGCTCTGGCGCGAGATGAACATCTGCGGAGCAGGCGAGTTGGAGGCCGAAGACCACTTGGGGTTATCCGTCGCGAAGTCCGCGCCCGAATTCAGCACATCAATGACTTTCTCCAGGAGAGTCTACGTGGGTCGCCCGACGCGCCTCCCCATGAGCATGTAATTATCTTCGACGAAGCGCAGCGCGCGTGGGATGAGAAGCAAGGCATCAAGGAATTCAACCGAACCGCGTCCGAGCCAGCGCTCATTCTCGAATTGATGTCCCGGCATTCTGATTGGTGTGCATGCGTCTGCCTGGTTGGCGGCGGGCAGGAAATAAATTCGGGTGAAGAAGGCATTTTCGGCTGGGGCGAGGCTCTGCGAAAAATGGACCCGGTCAAGCAGGCAAAATGGGCTGTTTTCGCTCCGCCTGGTGTTCTTGAGGGAGGTCCATCTGCGGGTTCCCTTACGTTGGGAGATCTGCCCCGTAATCTCGCAATACACGTCGAGCCGGAACTTCAGCTGAATGTGCCACGGAGGAGCTATCGGTCGCCAGGCGTCAGTCGCTGGGTAGACTGCGTGCTCGCTGGTGACGAAACCGGCGCACGGGCCACAGTAGACGAGTTGCACGAGTATCCTGTCAGCATCACGCGTTCGTTTGCTAAAGCGAAATCGTGGTTAGAGGAGCGTGGACGCGGCGAGCGACGCTATGGCCTTGTGGCGAGTTCCGGGGCGAGGCGCCTTCGTGCCGATGGGCTAGGCGTCAGCCTCAACGCCTCCGCTGGCGCCGAGATCGCTCAATGGTACCTCAACCCCCGCGGCGACATTAGGTCCTCTTATGCCCTGGAGGTGGCGGCCAACGAGTACACCTGCCAGGGACTAGAGCTTGATTTCGCCTGCGTCTGCTGGGGAGGAGACCTCCTGTGGAACGAAGTGGCGAATTCATGGACTCATTCAAGACTCTTGGGGACATCGTGGCAGAGGGTTAGGAATCGGAGCGCCCAGCGATTTCTGGCCAACTCTTATCGCGTGTTGCTCACGCGAGCACGGGAGGGTTTGATCCTGTGGATACCGAGCGGCGACGAGTCGGATCCAACGCGTTGCCCCGGCCTTTTCGACGCCACTGCGGCAATCCTCACGCGTTGTGGCGCGGTATCGATTGCGGTCAGCTCAAGACCATAAGCTGGAAGCTAACATGTCTTTCTTCGGAAGCCGGCTGGGTCCCCGGCAACCGCGGACTCAGCCACGTTGACGGAAGACGCTCGCCTCGCGGAACTCCCTGATCCAGGCACGTCGTCTGGCTCAAGCTCGGGGGTAGTTCCGGAAAGTTCATCCCGGTTCGTATAAATCGCCACAGCCTCAACGACTCGACGCACCGTCAGCCTCATGCCACGGATGCTGACCGTTCATTCTGCTTTGGGTCCCACGTTATCCGATCAAAGTGCTGCATCCTCACCATTTTGATTCATTTCAGCGTGCTCACTCCGCCCCCCGCGCGCACCAATCAAACAAAATCTGCCACTCCAAAAGCTGCACCGCCCGCGCCCGCCTCTCCGCCTCCGACCCCGGCTGCTTCCGCGCCTGCTCGCACTCCTCAATAAATCCAAACGGGTCCCAAGGCCCCTGCCGGCCCGCCGCCCGCGCCAGCGCCGGATAGATCGGATGCCGCCCCACCTGCCGGAACCAGTATGCCGCGTTGCCCGCATCCGGCTCCCGCCGATGCACGATCGCGTGCCAAAAGCTGCCCTCGGCCGTCCCGATATCCTGCGCCACCGTGTGCGCCTCCTCGAAGCACGAAAAGTACGCGTACAGTCCGGCCAACGCCGCCTCCGGCGCGCGGGCCCCCGGAAACAACTCATCCGCCGCAACCCCCCGCAGCCACTCCCGGACCTCCGCCGTACAACCCTCCATCACCAGCGGCATCGGCCGCAAGCCGTCGCCGTCCACCGCCAGCACCGCCGCCGCCTCCCGGCCATAATCTGCAGCCCGAAATTCAACAGTTTCCATGGAAGCAGTATAAGGCGATATTCCTGACACCGACTGTCATATTCGGGCAGAATATCCCCGCAAAACCCCAATCACCCCAATCTTGACGGACTTTGCCATAATGCTATAATTACTTTTGCATCCAATCGCCTAGCCGGGTAATCCAACAAAGCAGCTTATGGCGTCGGCACTCCCAATTCCCCACCCCCTGCGCACGCAGGCCGAGCACCTGCTGTCCACGGTTGGCAATACCCCATTGCTGCGTCTCGAGAAAATCGCCCGCGATTACCCCGGTGTGGAGATCCTCGCCAAAGCCGAATACTTCAATCCCGGCGGCTCCGTCAAGGACCGCGCCGGCCTCGCCATGATCCTGGACGGCGAGCGCTCCGGCCGCCTGCACCCCGGCCGTACCATCCTCGACGCCACCAGCGGTAACACCGGCATCGCCTACGCCATGGTCGGCGCCGCGCGCGGCTACAAGGTCAGGCTGTGCCTCCCCGCCAACGCCACCATCGAGCGCAAGCGTATCCTCAAAGCCTATGGCGCGGAGATGGTTTTCAGCGATGCCGCCGAGGGATCGGACGGCGCCATCCGCCTCTGCCGCCAGATCTACGAAGCCGACCCCGACCTCTACTTCTATCCCGATCAGTACAACAACCCGGCCAACTGGAAAGCGCATTTTGAAACCACCGGCCGCGAGATCATCGAGCAGACTAACGGCCTGCTCACCCACTTCGTCGCCGCCATGGGCACCAGCGGCACCTTCACCGGCGTCAGCCGCCGTCTGCATCGCGATCTGCCGGACGTCAAATGCTACTCCGGCCAGCCCTCCAGCAGTTTCCATGGCCTGGAGGGTCTGAAGCACATGCCCACCGCCATCGTACCCGGCATCTACGACCCCACTCTGGCCGACGGCAACATCTGGCTGGATACCGAAGAAGCCTACGCCATGGTCCGCCGCCTTGCGAAGGAAGAAGGCCTGCTGGTCGGCATTTCGTCCGGATGCAATGTGGTCGCCGCTCTGGAAATCGCGCGCGGGCTGCATTCCCAGAACCGCGAAGGCATGATCGTCACCATGCTTTGCGACAGTGCCGAAAAGTATTTGAGCGACCAGTTCTGGGACGATTAAGTAAATGATTCGCATCGAACCCGGGGCTTGGCAGCAGATGGTCGCGCACGCCTGCGCCACGTATCCCAATGAGTGCTGCGGCGCCATGATCGGCGTCGTCCAGGATGGCCAGAAGTCCGTCACCGTGGCGCTGCCGCTCGAAAACGCCTATCAGGGCGCGCAAGCCAGCCGCTACGAATTGCGGCCCGAAGATCTGCTTCGCGCCGACAAGGAAGCGCGCAGCCGTAAGCTCGATCTGGTCGGAATCTACCATTCGCATCCCGATTGCGATGCTTACTTCTCCCAGACCGACCTGAAGAACTCGTGTCCTTGGTATTCTTTTGTGGTAATCTCCATCCGCAACGGCGCATTCGACCACGCCAATAGCTGGCTGCCCGACGCGGATCAGACCAAGGCGGAACGCGAGGAGTTGAAATACTAAAATGCCTAAAGTATTAATCCCCACCCCCCTGCGGCAATACGCAGGTAAACAGGACTCCGTCGAGCTGCAAGGCTCGACCGTCGGCGAAGTGCTGAGCGCTCTCACCAACCTGCACCCGGACCTTCGCCGCCAGCTGTACAACGACGAAGGCAAGCTGCGCAGCTTCGTCAATGTCTATCTGAACGACGAAGACATTCGCTACCTCCAGAAGGACGCCACACCTGTAAAGGCCGCTGACACCGTTTCCATCGTGCCCTCCATCGCCGGCGGTTCTGTAGCCGCGCCTCCGGAGCCGGCCACCGCGGCGCTCTCCAAGGACGAGATCCTGCGCTACAGCCGCCACCTGATCATGCCCGAAGTCGGCACCGAGGGCCAGCTCAAGCTCAAAGCCGCCAAAGTCCTTCTGGTCGGCACCGGAGGCCTGGGCGCGCCCCTGGGCCTGTACCTGGCCGCCGCCGGCGTGGGCCGCATCGGCCTCGTCGATTTCGATGTCGTGGATTTCACCAACCTCCAGCGCCAGGTGATTCACGGCACCAGCGACGTGGGCCGCAAGAAGCTTGATTCCGCGGCCGACCGCATGCGCGAAATCAATCCGTTTGTCAGAATCGACAAGCACGAAGTCGCCCTCTCCAGCGAGAACGCGCTCGATATCCTGCGCGACTACGACATCATTGTCGATGGCACCGATAATTTCCCCACGCGCTACCTAGTCAACGACGCCTGCGTCCTGCTCGGCAAGCCCAACGTCTACGGCTCCATCTTCCGTTTCGAAGGCCAGGCCACCGTGTTCGCCTACGAAAATGGACCTTGCTACCGCTGCCTGTATCCCGAGCCGCCCCCTCCCGGCCTGGTCCCGAGTTGTGCCGAAGGCGGCGTGCTCGGAATCCTTCCCGGCACCATCGGACTGATCCAGGCCACCGAGACCGTCAAGCTGATCCTGGGCATCGGCGAGCCGCTCGGCGGCCGCCTGTTGCTGTATGACGCGCTTGCCATGCGCTTCCGCGAGCTGAAACTGCGCAAGAATAAAGATTGCCCGGTGTGCGGCGAGCATCCCACCGTCACCCAGCTAATCGACTATCAGCAATTCTGCGGCATACCCAAGCCGCAGCCGGAGACTGCCATGGAAGGCGATATCGAGCCCACTGAAGTTAAAACCAAAATCGATCGCGGCGACAACTTCGTCCTGATCGACGTGCGCGAGCCGCACGAATACCAGATCTGCAACATCCCGTTTGCCCGCTTGATCCCGCTCGGCCAGCTCCCGCAGCGCCTGGGCGAGCTCGATCCCAATACCGAAATCGTGGCCCACTGCAAAAGCGGCATGCGCAGCGCCAAGGCCGTCGACCTGCTCAAGAGAAACGGTTTCCATGCCCGTAACATGAAGGGCGGGATTCTGGCCTGGAGCGACCAGGTCGACCGCTCCGTACCGAAATACTAAACTGGCAGTAGGTGCCCCGTAACATCCTGGTATCGGCGGGCGAAGCGTCGGGCGATCTGTATGCCGCCTTGCTGGTGGATGAACTGCGCCGTCTCTGGCCGGATGCCCGCTACTTCGGCTGCGCCGGCCCCCGCATGCGCCGCGCCGGCGTCGAACCCATCGTGGATTCGGCCAGCCTGGCCGTCGTCGGACTGGTCGAAGTTGTTACGCACATTCCCCGCATCTACGGCGAATACCGCAAACTGCTGGCCGCCGCCCGCCATACCCGCCCCGATATGGCCATCCTCACGGATTCGCCCGACTTCCACCTGCGCCTGGCCCGCAAGCTGCACAGCCGGGGCATTCCCGTGGTTTACCTGGTGGCCCCCCAGGTGTGGGCCTGGCGCAGGGGACGATTACCCGGTATGCGCGGCACGCTCGCACACCTGCTCTGCATCTTCCCCTTCGAGGAGGAGTTCTTCCAGGGCCATGGCCTGGCCGCCACCTATATTGGTCATCCCCTGGCCGGACTGGTTAAACCCAGCCTTCCGCGCGCGGAATTTTTTCGGAAACACAGACTCCCCGCGGGCCGTCCATTAATATCGGTGTTGCCTGGGAGCCGCCGGGGTGAATCCGCCCGGCATCTGCCAGCTCTGCTGGACGCAGTAGAGCGCCTCTATCGCGACCAGGCCGCCAGTTTTATTCTGCCGGCATCGGCGACGGCCGGCGCCGGCTTTTTTCGGGATCGCATCGGCGGGGCTCCCATACGGGTGATCGAAGGGGAAAATTGGGACGCCATCGCGCATGCCGATCTGGCGCTGGCAGCCAGCGGCACTGTCACCGTGGAGGCGGCCCTGCTGGGTACCCCGATGGTTACGTTTTATAAGGTAGCGCCCGCCAGTTGGCTCATGGGACGCATGCTGGTCCGGGTGCCGTACTATTCAATGGTAAATTTAATCGCGGGGCGTGCCGTCGTCCCCGAACTCATGCAGTCGGAGCTCACCGGCGCTCGCCTGGCCGCCGAAGCCCGCCGCCTGCTTGGCGACCATGCCGCTCGGGAAAAAATGCGCGCCGATCTGGCCGAAGTCGCCGCCCGGCTATCCGGCGGCGGCCGGCCCATGACCCGCGCCTCCGCTATTATCCAGGAACTCGTGGAAGGACAACTTACTCATGTTTCGTAGCATCACCATCGGCTTGGCGCTGATATCCCTGGCCGCCGCCGCGCAGGCCCAGGATCGCCGCGCCCGCATCCGCGTTGAGCACTACAACATCGACGCCGAAGTGAACCCCGCCACCCAGGCCCTCTCGGCCACCGCCGAAGTGCGCTTCGTGCCGCTCGATAACAATACCAGCTCCGCCACCTTCGAGTTGAACAACGGCCTGAACGTCACCCACATCGTGGATGCCAAAGGCGCCCAGATCAATGCCACCCACGGCCAACAGGATTTCACAGAGCGCCTCGCCTTCGATCCGCCGCTCCCCAAGGGCCAGCCCGTCTCTGTGAAGTTCACTTACGACGGGCGCTTCAGCGGCGGTGAGGATTCCCCGGTCTACGGCATCAAGTTCGCCGCCATCCACAATGACTTCGCTTACCTGATGTATCCCGCGCGCTGGTTCCCGGTCTACGGCTATACCACGGACCGCTTCTCCGCCGACCTGCGTGTCACCGTTCCCTCCGGCTACCAGGTGCTGGGCAGCGGCATCGACACGCACCAGCCCGCCGGTGACAAAGTGGTCTACACTTTCCATTTCGAGAAGCCATCATTTCCGGGCAGCATCGCCATAGTGCGCGAGCCGGGCGCCAAAGTGACCTCCGAAGGCGTCACCAGCACGCTCTACTTCCGCGGCGAGGAAAAGACCATGGCCCAGCAGTACGGCGAGCAGATCGGCCAGATGATGACCCTGTTCACCGCCGATTTCGGCCTCCCGCCGTTCGCCAACCTGTCCGTAGTCGAGACCGAAACCGGCGCGCCCAACGGCTACGCCGCCCCTGGCCTGCTCTTCCTGAGTCCTCACGCCATCGGCAAACAGGTGGGGAGCAAGCTCCTGGCAAACCAGCTCTCCCGCCAGTGGTGGGAGTGTCTGGTGTCGCCCACTACCCGCAATCATCTGTGGTTGAGCAACGGCCTCGCCACTTACTCCGAGATCCTGTGGACGGAGCATACCTCCGGTCCGGGCGCCGTCGAACAACAGTTCCGCGACGATACCGTGGAAGCTCTTACGGTGGATAGCGTCCCCGTGATCCAGGCCGCCCGCATGGAGGACTATTCCCCCGAGTTGTGGGCGCTCACCGGCAGTAAGGGCGCCGCCGTGCTCCACATGCTGCGCTTCGTCATCGGCGACAAAGCCTTTATGGAAACCTTGAAGGAATTCGCCACCCGCTACAGTTGGAAATCGGCCACCACCGACGACTTCAAGAAGGTGACCGAAGAAGTCACCAAGCAGGACCTCGGTTACTTCTTCATCCAGTGGATCGAATCCAGCGGCGCGCCCGAATTCAAGCTCGATTACACCATTTTCCGCACGCAAAAAGGCTTCCGCGTGATGGGCAAAGTCGCTCAGGATATGGACACCTTCCGCATGCCCGTGGATCTCAAGATCGAGACCGAAGGTAATCCCGAGGAGAAGCGCGTCGAAGTCGTGGGCACGTCATCGGAATTCAGCGTGGATACCTTCGGCAAGCCCAAGAACGTGATCATCGACCCGGATCAGCGCGTGTTGCGCTTCAACAGCCAGGTGCGCACCGCAGTGGCCATTCGCCGCGGGGAGCAGTTCCAGGAAGTCAGCGAATTCGCCGACGCGCTGAAGGAATTCCAGAAAGCGCTGGAAAATAGCCGCAACAGCTCGCTCGCCCACTATCGCATCGCCGAAGTGTTTTTCCTGCAGAACAATTTCCAGTCGGCCGCCAACGAGTTCCGCGAGGCGCTCAATGGCGACCTGGAACCCAAGTGGACCGAAGTCTGGGCCCACATCCATCTGGGGATGATCTTCGACATCACCACCCAGCGCGACCGCGCCGTCAACGAGTACAACTTAGCGGTGCGCACCAAAGACAACACCCAGGGCGCCCAGGAAGAAGCCGCCAAGTACCTGAAGAAGCCCTACGAGCGCAAGAAGAGCCCCGAATCCGACCAGTAGCCTCCTTCGCTGTCGCAGAAGCCACGGCCCGGATTCAGTGATGTGGAAGTTGCTGAAAACTGGAGCCACCCTCCGGGATCGAACCGGAGACCTGCTGATTACGAATCAGCCGCTCTACCAACTGAGCTAGGGTGGCCCTGCCCTTTGATCATAACAACTTGCGGCGAATCTTGGCAAATCAGTGAATCTGCAAAATCCACCACCTTCCCGGGCCGGCATCCTGATTCAGTCCAGCTAACGCCTCAGCCGAGGTAGCGTACTCCATTGGAGTATGCTGGATTGTGCAGGACCGTCGGGGAGCAGCTCCGGCGATGTAATCGAAGGAACGGGTGGTGTTCGCAAAGTGCGGTTTGCCGGAAGGGGCTGGGGGAAACGTGGCGGCTACCGGGTAATAACGTTCTTCTCCGGGACAGACATTCCGGTATTCTTGCTCAACAGCTTCGCCAAGAGCGAGAAGAGCGATTTGGCAGTCCGTCCTGGCAAGGATAGTCGAGACTTACAGGCCGGGAAGGGAGTCGAAATGAAGAAAAGCAAACCGACGGCGGGCGAACGAATGATCGAGAGCGCCGGACAAACGCTCGCGTTCGCCAAGGGCCGCAAGAATCGCGGCTGTGAGGTACACGTCCCGGACGACGTCGATGTCAAGGCGATCAGAGAGAAGATCTCCCTTTCTCAAGGGGAGTTTGCCAAGCTATTCGGTCTGAGTAAACGGACCTTGGAACATTGGGAGCATGGGCGACGAGTCCCCAGCGGCCCCGCCCGGGCCTTCCTGACGGTAATCGCGCGTGAACCTGACGCGGTTCGTCGGGCGTTGCTTGCCTGATGGGATGCAATCAATATCGGATTCAATCAGCACGAACAGCGCGTCATTCGAGCCGCCCGGCGACCTACTGCTACTGCGGCGGCGCAGGCGGCGCGGGCGTGGATGGTTGATCCTGCAGGATGAAGACCTTCTCCCCCGGCTTCACCAGTTTCAGGCGCTGCCGGATCTCCAGCTCGGGATCGGACTTGCCATCGTTGAAACGGTTGATGCGGCCCTGCTGCTCTCCGATCTTCCGCGCCAGGTCCGCGTTCCTCTTCTCGAGCTCGTGGATCTGGCGGCGTTTCTCCAGCAGTCCCGGAATGCCCTGAGGACCTTGCAACGCAATAATCGCATAGCCGGTGATGGCCAATAACCCCACCAGGCCGGCAAACTTGGTGAAAGAAGTCCGCATCGTCTCAATCCGGGAACATCATAATATTAACATCGGAATCAAAATTTGTTCCATCTTTTTGCTTATGACAGATAAAATTGTTGTGTTCAGCACTTGCGCAAGCGAGGCGGAGGCTGGCAGACTGGCGCAGGTGTTGGTGGAGGCCCGCGTGGCGGCGTGCGTGACGATTTTGCCGGGTGCGCGCAGCACCTATCGCTGGCAGGGCGCCATCGAGTCGGCTGCCGAGTGTCTGCTGATGATCAAGTCTTCCCGGCCGCTCTTTGACCGGCTACGGGCTGCGCTCGAAGAAGCCCATGCGTACGAAGTACCGGAGGTCCTGGCGGTGCCGGTCGTGGACGGCTCGCCCAACTATTTGAATTGGCTGGAGGGCCAGCTCGGTGGTTAGTGCCGGCTGGTCGCTTCCGCCCGGCATGGCGATGGTGTTCGACTTGGATGGAGTGATCGTAGATTCGAATCCCTGGCACACCAGGGCCTGGATGCTATACAACCAGCACCACGGCATCGATGCGGGAGAATCCGTCGCCGAGCGGATGTACGGCCGGCGCAATGATGAAATCGTGCCGGATTTCTTCGGACCGCATCTGAGCGCAGCCCAGATCGCAGCCCACGGCGCCGCCAAAGAGGCGCTGTACCGAGAGCTGCTGGGACCCAGGCTCGCCGAATCGCTGGTGCCCGGCGTTCACGATTTGCTGGCGCGGCACGCCGGAGAGCCGGTGGGTATGGCGACCAACGCGGAGCCCGCCAACGTGGACTTCGTGCTGGATAAGGGCGGCCTGCGAAAATACTTTCGCGTTATCGTCGATGGCCACCAGGTGCGGCATCCCAAGCCGCATCCGGAGATTTATTTGCTGGCGGCCGAACTGCTGGCGATGCGGCCGCGCAACTGTATCGTGTTCGAAGATTCCTTCTCCGGCGTGGAGGCGGCGCTGGCGGCCGGGGCGCGCGTCGTGGGTCTGCGGACCACGCACCGGGTATTGCCGGGCGTGGACCTGGCCATCGACAACTTCCTCAGCACGGAGCTGGAACCATGGCTGCGCTCCCAGATTGCGGAACAGCCATGACCGGATCGCTTCTATACATTGCTGTTCGGGTGGCGCTGCCTCTGGGAGCTTTCGCCATCGCCGTGTTCATTTTCGTGGTCTGGCGCCGCGACGAACGGCTCCGCGGACAGCGCGAGCTGCTGCGCCGGGCCTACGAGCTGGGTGAGGAGATCCTGGGGGCCTCGTCCGCGGATCAAATACTGCGCAAAGTGAATGTCGTGGTCCCCAGAATCTTCGGCGTCACCTCCGCCGAGCTTTATTTATACAATCGCCATGCTAAATCGCTGGATGCGGTGGAACGCAATGGAACGGAGCAGACATCCATTCCGCTCTCCGCGCCGCCCGCCGGACCGCAAGCCGGCGCGGTGGCCTGCTTCCATTACCGGACCTTGCTGGCCATACCCGATACCTCGCGCAGCCCGTTTCCAGTGTCCGGGAACTATGGATCCGCCGTGCCGCGATCCCTCCTGTTCATTCCCATGCTCGCGCAGGGCGAGGTGCTGGGCATTTTGCAGATGGACCAGCACGACCGGGCGCGCGTCTTCAGCCACGAGGAACAGACGCTCGCGCAGCACCTGGCGAACCAGATCGGCGTCGCGGTGAAGCTGCTCGACCAGCGATCGGTCCGCGAACAGCTCTTCCGCACCGAAAAGCTGGCCGCGGTGGGCCAGCTCATCTCGGGCATCGTCAACGATCTGCGAACGCCGTTGGCCGCTATCAATAATCTGGCCCGAACCGGAGATGCAGCGGCGGGCCTGGCGGCCATCGCCACCGAAGCGCAGCGGGCGTCGGAGATCGTCGAGCGCCTGGTGGGATTTGCCGGCACGGGCCAGGCTCAAAACCAGCCGGTTGAATTGAACGGCCTGCTGCGTAACCTGATCGAGTTCCGGGAGCGCGAGTGGAAGGTTCGCGGCATCCACACCCGCATCTCGCTGGCGGACGATCCCATCACCGTGCTGGGATCGCATGGCCAGCTCGAGCAGGTATTTTTGAACCTGCTGGTGCACGCCGAACAAGCGCTCTCCGAATCGAGCGAGAAGCTGATCACGATCCGCACCAGCCTGGTTGCCCGGCGCATTCTGGTGGAGATCGGCTTCAGCGGCGCGAAGGGCGCCGACCCCTTCGTCACCGGACAGGAGGAGGGCCCCGGCGGCGCCGGATTGGCGATTTGCCGGAGCCTGATCACCGGCCATGGCGGCGAGATACGGCTGGTGCAGCAGGCCGCGGCCGATCCCACATTTCAGGTCGCGCTGCCCTGCGCGGTGCGCGAACGAACCAGCGGCGCCGCGGCGGAGAACGGCCGGGAGAGCGGCCAGACACTGACTGCGCTGGTGATTGAGCCGGCCGAAGCGACACAAATGCAGTTGCGCGGCCTGTTGGCGGTGCGTGGCTACCGTGTGGTGCCGGTGAACAGTTCCGACGAAGGCTTGGATCTTGCCCAGCGGCTGCGCTTCGATGTGATCTTCTGCTCGGCGCACGCGCCCGGATTGAACTGGGTGGAAACGTCTGAGCAGCTAAAGCCGCGCGTGGGCGGATTCGTCCTGCTTTCCGATGCCTTCAACGCGGAGTTAGCGGCCGATTTCGCGGGCGACCGCCGCTTTGTTCTGGCCAAGCCTGTCGACGAGAAGCAACTCGACCGGGTGCTCGAAGCCATCCAGGTTGGCTGCCGCTAGGGTGAGGTCCTCCAAAAGTACCGGCCGGGATCCTCGGGAAGCCCGTGCGGCCGGCGCGCGGCGTCTCTACCTGGAAACGGATCTGTCTTAGCCGCCTGTCCACGATAAGTCGGGCGCGTAAGGTAGAGTAATCATATGCGGAAATGGTTGCCTTTCGTCTTACTGTGCGCCTGTCCCCTGCTGGCGGACAAATACACCGGACCGCGTCCGCCGAAGCCGGACCTCCCCTATCTTTTGCACGCCGACACCCTGGTGGCCACCGAGGCCGCGGAAGCCAAACAGGAGGAGCGCAAGAACGAAGTCACCTACGTGATACCCGGTGCAAACTCAACGGCGCGCACGCCGCTGGCGTCGCCGATCTTCCTGCTGCTGACCGACGAACTCCAGGCCGATCGCATGCAGGTCTTCAGGCTGCAGTCCAAGGGCGGCCAGCGCGAAGTATTGTTTACCCGCAAGAAGAAGCAGGTGGCGCGCCCCATACGGGTGAATGTCACCCGTCTGGACGACAACCTGTACAAGATCGAAGTGGATGAGTTACTCGAAAACGGCGAATATTCACTGTCGCCGTCGGATTCCAACAAGGTCTTCTGTTTTCAGATTTATTGACGCAAACCGCGCGCCCGCAGATACTCAATCAGCGCACCGGGGTCGTCAGTGATGATCGCGTCCACTTGCGCGGCGATCAGCCGTTTCCATTGCCGCGGATGGTTGGCCGTCCATGTGATCACCGGCACCCCCGCCGCGTGTGCGGCCCGGACGCGCCGGGCGGACACCAGCCGGTGGTACGGCGCAACCCAGTCCGCGCCGGCCTGATGCGCGATTTTGATGAAGCTTTTCGGCGGACCCAGATACAGCGCCGCGAGCCGAATCTCGGGCGCCAGCTTCCGCATGGCGTGCAACGTCCGGTAATCGAACGATTGCACCAGCGCGCGCTTCTGCAGTTTGTGCCGCCGGATCGCGTGCCATACCAGTTCCGCGAAGTGCCCCGGCGGAGGCATCAACTGAGGACGCTCCGGGTAGCTCTTGATTTCGATGTTGAAAAGAAATTGGCCGCGGCCGGCAAGTTCGAGCACCTGGTCGAGGGTAGGGACTCGCGCGCCCGGGATGAGTACTTGCCTGGGGTATCGCCGGTTAGGTTTCGCGGCGCAGTCCCAACGGGCTACTTCCGCCAGGGTCATCTCCCGGATGGGGCGGCGGTTCAGCTTCGGCTCGTGCGAGACCACCACCACATCGTCGCGGGTCACCGCCACGTCCATTTCCAGCGCATCCGCACCCACGGAGATGGCGTATTCAAAGGCCAGCAGCGTGTTTTCCGGACGCAGCGCGCGCGCCCCGCGATGCCCATGAACCAGCATGGGGCGCGTGTCAGGATTTAGAATAGCCATGAATGGTTAACCTTTCCCGAAGAGCGTTCGCGGTGGGAGGCGCCGCCGCGTTGCAGGTCCGCGCCCAGACGCCGCGCGCCCTCCCGACCATCTGCCTCTTCTCCAAGCACCTCCCTAAAATCCATTATGCGGACCTCGGCGGCGTCCTGAAGGATCTGGGATTCGGCGGATGCGATCTGACCGTACGCCCCGGTGGACATGTCGAGCCGGCGCTGGCCCCCGCCGACCTGTATCGCGCGGTGGAAGCCATTCGCGCGGAGGGCGTGGAAGTCCCCATGATTACAACTGCGTTTGTGTCGGCGGCGGACCCTACCCTGCGTTCCGTGCTGGCCATCGCGGGCCGCATGAAGGTGCCGTACTTCAAGCTGGGCTACTGGCCTTACCGTCCCGGCGACAATATCGAAACGCGCGTGGCCGAGGTACGCCGCGAAGTTGCCGGGCTGGTGGCACAGGGCCGGGCTTACGGGATGGCGGCGGGTTTCCACAATCACTCCGGTAATTATGTGGGCGAGGCTGTGTGGGACGGGCGCGCCATCATCGAGGGATTGGACCCGAACTGGATCGGCTACTACTTCGACCCCTGTCACGCTACCGCCGAGGGTGGAGAAGCCGGCTGGAACATCTCCATGCGGCTGGCCTTGCCGCGCATCAAGATGGTGGCGTTGAAGGATTTCTATTGGGAAAAAGCGAACGGCAAATGGAGCATGCGGATGTGCCCCATCGGGGAGGGCATGGTGAACTGGGCACAGGTGTTCGCCCTGCTGGCCGCCGCGCATTTCGGCGGACCGCTCTCCCTGCATCTGGAATACGAGGCGACCGATCAACTCTCGGCCATCGCGCGCGATCTGGCGTTCGTCAAAAAGCAGGTGGCCGCCGTGTATGGCGGCTGAAAGCCTTGTCAGCGGCTGTGGAGCTCCAGCCGCCGCCACTTTCGGCAGCATCCACTGGCCCGGTGACTGCTCGATGAAACAAACGTAGTGGCCGTTACTTGGCATGCCGCCGCCGACGTCCGCATGCCCTGTGTCGGTGAGTTGCGTGACCCATACTCGCGGTACGCGGCCCGGCTGGACCAACCGGTATGTCAATGCCAGGCCCCCGAATAGCATGGCCGTGACCCGCGCACCTGCTCCGGCGCCGCGTATTCGGGAGTCATCATGCGCGTGCCCAGCGTCGTGGCGGGTGACTCGCCGGCGTCGGGCACCAGCAGCTTGGGCGTGCCATCCGCGGTCACCAGAATATTGCCGGGCTTCAGGTCGCGATGCACCACCAGGTTGCGATGCGCGAATTCCACTCCGTCACAGACCTGCAGAAAGAGCCGCAAGCGTTGATCCACGGTGGCCGATTGCCGCCGGCACCAGGCTGTAATCTCCGGGCCTTCGATGAACCCCATCACCAGGTACGGCACGCCATCCGGCTGAGGCCCCCAAAATATTTCAATTCGATCACTCTTGGGCCTTACGCTCATCCTGCGCCGCAAGCCGGTCGAGAGCCTGGTCCACGGCCAGGAATTCCTCGTTCTGCTGTGCCGGTACGGGCACGTCCGCCTCCACGGCGGGCCGATCGCCGCCGCCTCGCTTCTGCGCCTGGCGGCGGGCGTTGGCGATCAGAAGCTGCCGCATGATGTGCGCGGCCGCGCCGTAGAAATGCGCCCGGCTTTGGAAGTCAGGCACATCTTGCCTAACAAGCTGCATGTAAGCTTCGTGAATCAGCGCGGTTGGCTGTAGCGTGCCGCCCGGCCGTTCGTGACGCATATAGGCCACCGCAAGCTTTCGCAATTCCGCGTAGACTACGGGCGCCAGGGTATGCAGCGCCTGCTGATTACCGCTGGCAAACTCACGGAGAAGAATGGTGAAGTCGCCGGTCCCCACTCGATCGAACCTGCC
>Ga0070731_10000973_pt1 | contig 32370 bp, 28 predicted proteins | sample Coa_R1_2_FD_66448 | JGI IMG/M metagenome (GOLD analysis project Ga0070731, IMG submission 66448) | Surface soil microbial communities from Centralia Pennsylvania, which are recovering from an underground coalmine fire - Coalmine... | ecosystem: Environmental > Terrestrial > Soil > Unclassified ... | reverse complement strand
GCCAGCAGCAGCCGGTCGCAAGCCAGGGTTTCTCCGTGCGACAGCGTGAGTTCAAAACCAGCGCCCGCTTTTCTCTCGATGCGTTCAACGCCGCAATTGAGTTTTAATTTCACCTTCGCTGCACGCGCGGCGTTGAGCAGGCAATCGATGATGGTTTGCGACGAATCCGTGATCGGAAACATGCGCCCGTCGCTTTCGGTTTTCAGCTTCACACCGCGCGCCTCGAACCAGGCGACGGTGTCGCTCGCCTGGAATTGTTTGAAGGGTGCGATGAGGGCACGTTCGCCGCGGGGAAAACGCGTGGCGAAGTCGCGATCGTTGAAGCAGGCGTGAGTGACGTTGCAGCGGCCACCGCCGGAAATTTTGACCTTGGAAAGGAATTGCGAAGTCTTCTCCAGAATCAGAATCTCGTCGGTGCATCCGGCTTCCGCGCAGGCGAGCGCCGCGAAAAATCCGGCGGCCCCGCCACCGACGATTGCGATGCGTCCTGATGTCATGGGTGCGAGGATAGAAAAGGGCGGGGAAATCTGAAATCGGAATTAGCCACAGAGACACAGAGTCGGGTTGGCGAGACCATTGCAAATTGGAAGGCGCTGCGTGACATGCGAGGAGTTCCGTCAACGAATCCCGGGTTGGTATCCGTAATTCCACTGATTCGATTTTCCGTAAAAATACTTTTTCGATTTGACTTTAAGATGCGTGGCATAAAAAATCGCGGGGGTCGTAAATAAAACCAATTCAGCGTACGACATGATAACCAAAACTGAATGCGATTACGCCGTGGGCTGTCCCGCATTGCCGAAAGGCGATGGCGAAGACCTTTTTGGCGGTTGTAATCGGTTCCCTGAATTCCAGAAAGGCGGTGCATCCAGAAATAGACCACCCGTCAACTGATCGATTGCCGTGATTGTCGCCGGTCAATCAACGCCCGCTTGACCCGCGTCCCTCGCGCGAATCCCGATCTTCAGCCGCAGTTCCATCTGCAAGCGGAATATCGCCCTCAGTTGACCGGCGTACTATTGTCAAAATCCAGCCATGTAGGAACCGTTGTCGCGGCTCAGGTTCATCCCCTCTACCACTGAGACGCGAGAAGTCTAAATAAATCTCTGCGGCCGCGGCCACTTATAGCAGACCACGGCGGCAGGAAAGCCTGCCACACCACTCCCGGGCTACCCAGACATCTGGCCACTCTTTTTGTCCAGTGAGGATGTTTTGTCCTCACGCACGGCCAAGTTTGTAATTAAGAAATATGAAGTTATCCTCAAAAGTTTTGTTGTTGTGCGCGTTGATCGGCGTGATTGGATGGGTCCCGCAATTGCGGGCGGTGACCGGCTGCACCGGCACGCTCACGTGGGACGGCAGCTCGAGTCCGATTGTCGCCGGTTACGCGGTTTATTACGGCGTGTCCGGATCGTCAGTCACCAATCGAGTTGATGCGGGACTGGCTCTGACGGCAGCAATCACGGGCCTGGTGCCTGCCGCTAATTATTTTTTCTATGTAGTCGTTTATGATGCGTACGGCGACGAGAGTCCTCCTTCGAATGAGCTGCTCTACTCGACGCCTTCCATTTCTCCGATGCAGCTGAATCCGTCGGCGAACGGAGATGTGAACATTCAATTTCAAGTGCCGCCGGGCGCGACTTGTTCGGTCGAATACACGCCGTCATTGAATCCGCCAACGTGGACCTTGCTCACGACCGCGGTCGGCAACGCAAGCGGCCTTGTGTCGATTGACGATGTGGTGGACCCGTCGCAGCCGTCCCGTTTCTATCGGGGCAGGACCGTATCACTACCGCAAGTGTCTGCCACACCCACGCCTGGTCTTACGACCTCGCTGCGATGGAATGCGAGTCTCGTTCCAGGAACGGTGGGTTACACAGTTTATTACGGTCCAGTGCGATCGTCGGTGACCAACCAGCTCAATGTCGGTTCGGCGCTATCCGCTACAATCAATGGATTGAGTGCGAGCACGAAGTATTTCTTCTACGTGGCCCCTTACGACTCGTCCGGCGACCAGGGCCCGTCTTCAAAGTGCGTGCTCCACAAGACGCCGTCGATTCGCCAATCCCAATCAACGAAGCTGGCAAAGGCGCGGCCAATTCTCATTCCCTGGAGGCGGAAGTCGTGACTTCTTTGAATTCGGAATGAGGGGCTGAAGCTTGACAATGCGGAGAGCTGCATCGACTTTGAAAAAGAGGAGTTGCAAACCGCAAAAAAGGAAAAGGCATGGAGACATCCGCGGACGAAATCGGTTTTGAAACCATTTCTCCCCGAATTTTATATTTCGGCACGCCTGTCGCTCTGGTCACTTCGGCCAATGAGGACGGAAGTGCAAATCTGGCGCCGATCTCTTCGTTTTGGGCGTTGGGCTGGACCGTGGTGTTGGGATTGCTTCGCGATACCAAGACTTTGCAAAATCTGGAAAAACGCGCCGATTGCGTCATCAATCTGCCTTCACCGGATCTGTGGCGGAAAGTGGAACTTTTGGCGCCCTTGACCGGCCTGGATCCGGTTCCTTCTGAAAAGGCCGCGAAGTTCCGTCACGAAGGAAACAAATTCGCGGCGGGAGGATTTACTGCGCTTGCCAGCGAGCGTGTTTCCGTGCCACGGGTAAAAGAGTGCCCGGCACAACTGGAAGCGATAACCCGAAAGATTCATCCGCTGGAAGGGGAAGGCCAGTTGAAGGAATTGACTGGCGGCGTGGCGGTGGAAGTGGAAGTCGTCCGCGTGCATATGCGCAAAGATTTCATCATCAAAGGAAATTACATTGACCCGCAACGCTGGCAGCCGCTGATTTACAATTTTCGCCATTACTTCGGTTTGGGCCGGGAGTTAGGGAAGACTTTCAGGGCGGAAGCTTAGAGCCAATATTACGGCCGTGCGCCAGGTATTTTTCACCGTCACGAAGAATGCGCGGCTGGTCAGCCGGGAGGAATCTGCATCGTTCGTTTTCGAAATTTAGGCAGGATCTTCATCGCGACGAGCAAAAGAATCGACGCGAGAAAAACAACGGTGACCACCGGCGCAATCACGGCGAGAACGCTGGTTAGAAACGAACCGCCGAGTTCAATCGTAGCGAAAATCGGATTCCCGAGTCCGCCGGTCGTAGCCGTGGAGGCACCGCGCGTGACGGCTGTTGCGGCGTGAACCAATCCCGCCGCGCCGCCTCCGGCGATGACGGCCAGTGTCCATTTCAGAAACGGATCCAGGCCGCCGACCATCGATGCGGTGATGATGATGCCGGCGGTGATGGCCACGGGCGTGGCGATGACATCCAGCACGTGATCCAACCACGGAATATAATAAGCACCGATCTCAAGAACGGTTGCGGTGGCGAAGGTCCAGAGCGCAATGTCGCTGCCAATCCATTGAAACGCCGGCACGAGTGTCAGGTGTCCGGTTTTTGCGGCGATGCTCGTGATCAACAGAGGCACGAAAACACGAAAACCACACGCCGCGCTCAGGCCGATTCCGATGCAAAGGCTCAGTAAGAGGTCCATGCCCATTCAGTACTATACTAGCACAGAAATGGGCTCGTGGGTGGCGAAGGTTTAACCGCGGACGCGGGAAAATCCGAAATCCGAATTAACCACAAGGTCATCTTTGCCCGAGCGCAAGTGTTTAATGTGCGGGTGGTTATGTTGCTGAAAAGCACTGCGTGGCAGGTCCGAAATCAGGGAGAGAAACGTCATTCGTGATTTGCGTTTGGCCAACCACTTGCTGACAAAGGCGATATGCCAGGATTCAGTCACGGGGGTTAACGCAATAGTCAACCCCGCTGGCAATCAGCAAAAACTTAAATAGCGACACTCCAATCATACGATCCATGAGCGAGACCCGGTTCTCCGCAGTCTGCTGCAAAATTTCAAACCGCGCCGCTTTCAAAACCCGAAAGGCGCGGGTTGGCCTGTTGGCATTCTTCCCGGCCGCGATGTTTTTTCTGACAACGGCCCTTAATGTACAGGCTCTGGATCCGGCGGAGAAACCTGCCAATTACATCGTCGCGCATTGGGGGACCGATGAAGGCCTTCCGCACAACCAGGTGCGGTGCCTTTTTCAGACCAGCGATGGTTATTTGTGGATTGGAACCCAGCAGGGCCTGGTGCGATTCGATGGGTTGACCTTCACGGTTTTTAATCAGCACAACACGTCCGCGCTTCCGGACAACCTCATCACTTGCTTCGCGGAAACGAGCGACGGCAGCCTTTGGATCGGCACGTCCGGCGGCCTCGCGCGATATCAGAACGGCCGGTTTACGGAGTACGGCCTCGCCGACGGCCTCAAAGCGGAGACGATCAATGCCCTTTGCGTTGCGCCGGACGGTTCGCTGTGGATCGGTGGCCGCGGCGGCATCACGCGGTGGAAGAATGAGAAGTTCATCAATGACATCGACACATCTGCTTACGACGTGCTTGGATTGCGCTACATCGGCGTCGACCGGAATAAAGCGGTGTGGGTTGCCGTGGGGTTCGATGCCTTGTGCTACAAGGACGGGAAATTTACGCACTTCGGACGCGACGAGGGTCTGCGCCCGCAATCGATGCGCATGCTGTTTGAAGACGCGGACGGAACCATTGTTGCCGGAACATCCGGCGGGCTGCTTCGGCTCAAGGATGGCCATTTCAACCCGTCCGAACTGAGCGCGTCGCTGAGCAACCAGCGGGTCGCCGCGGCACTCGTTGATTCCGACGGCAACAAGTGGATCGGTTCACCGGGAGGACTGGATCGCTGTTCGGGCGGCAAAATGGCTCCTTACCTGAATCGCGACGGCTCGGGACTCGCCCCGGTCGAGGTTCTTTTTGAGGACCGCGAACACTGCGTCTGGGTGGGCACATCCGTCGGTCTGTACCGGCTCACGGACCGCCGCGCGTCGCTGCTTCCGCTGGAGGGTGACGCGACGGACAAACTGGTCAACGCGCTTATGCAAAGCCGCGATGGCGCCGTGTGGGTCGGCAAATGGACCAAAGGTGTTGATCGTATCCTGAACGGCGTGACCACTCATTACAATCCTGGCGCGCCACTCGCGGCCGATCCTGTCACGGTCCTCTTTGAATCCGCCGACGGGGCGATCTGGTTCGGCAATCGAGGGAGTTCGGTCGAAAGGTTGCAGGGGACCAACATAACCAGGATGATTTATCAATCCGGTGTGGCCACCAGCCGGCCGGTCACCACCATTTATGAAGATACGGACGGCGAAATGTTGATTGGAATTTCCCGGCGCGGATTGTTGCAGATCACCAACGACGTCATTGTTCCGGTACCCGAAGCGGAGGCGCTCACGAATGAAACAGTGTGGACGATTCACCGAACCCACGACGGGCGTTTGCTCATGGGAACTGATCACGGGCTTTACGAACGGGGCGCGGACCGCAGCTGGAAACTTGTTGCGCTCGGTGGGCGAAAGCGTCCGGTAGGCGCCCGCGCACTGCTGGAAGAACCGGACGGCGCCATCTGGATCGCCACCGAGGGCGATGGTCTTGTGCGCTGGAAAGACGGAAAGGAATCCGTCTATGCGTCACGCGAGGGCATGGTGGATGACATTCTTTTTACCGTGCTGGACGACAACCATGATTCCATCTGGGTGAACTCGGCCCGAGGCATTTCGCGCATTCTCAAAAGCGAGTTCGAAAAATTTGACCGGCATGAAACTGTGAGTCTGAACTGCCTGACGTTTGGCCGTGCCGACGGCCTGTTAAGCGCCTCGACCACGGGCAACGGCACGCCTTCCGCTTTGTGCCTGACCAACGGCACCGTTCTCGCCGCGACGGACAGGGGTGTGGTGGTGATCGACCAGGACCGGGTCCAGATCAACAAGCAACCGCCATCGGTCGTGATCGAGAGCGTGGTGGTGGATGACAAGTCGCTCGCGCACGTGCGGGACGTCACGGTCCCGGCCGGGGCGTATCGCCTCGAGATTCGATACAGCGCGCTCAGTATGATTGCTCCGGACAGGCTCCGCTTCCGTTACCAGCTCGAAGGCGAAGATCCGGGCTGGGTCGAAGCCGGCCACCAGCGACAGGTGACTTACACGCATCTTTCGCCAGGCCTCTACAGGTTTCACGTTGTGGCCTGCAACAGTGACGGTGTGTGGAACGAAGCCGGCGCATCGCTGCCGATCGAAATCCAACCGCACTTCTACCAGACGAAATTGTTCATCGGCCTCGTCGCCACCGCAGCGGCGCTGACGGCATTTTCGATTTTTTGGATTCGACGGCGAAATGCGAAGCGCCAGATGGCACGGCTGGAAGCGCTGGTTGAGGAGCGGACGCACCAGTTGAAGACGGCCAAGGACGCCGCGGAAGCCGCTGTGACTGCCCGGAACGAAGTCATTACGGCGCTTAAAGAAGCGGAGGTGGAGAGCGAGCGTCTGCACAAACAATTGCTGGATGCATCGCACCAGGCCGGTATGGCGGAAGTCGCCAGCGATGTGCTCCACAACGTGGGCAATGTGCTCAACAGTGTCAATATCTCCGCGGCCCTCGCAGCCGATATGGTCCGCAAGTTCAAAGTGCCCAGTCTCGGCAAAGTGGTGGAGTTGCTGGATCAACATGCTGCGAACCTCGGCGCGTTCGTCACCAGCGATCCGCAGGGTGCGCAAGTGCCGGCTTTCCTGGCCAGACTGAAAGAACACATGGCCAGCGATCAGCAAGAGACCGTCCGGGAACTGGAATCCCTCGCGAAGAATGTCGACCACATCAAGGATATCGTGGTCATGCAGCAGAGTTACGCGCAGGTTTCCGGCGTGCGGGAAATTGTGAAGATATCCGATCTTGTCGAGGACAGTTATCGCATAGACATGAATTCGTACACGCGCCACGGCGTGCAGTTCATCCGGGATTACCACGATGTTCCGCCAATCAACGTCGAAAAGCACAAGGTGCTGCAGATCCTCATCAACCTCATCCGCAACGCCAAGCAGGCCTGCGATGAGCGCGGGGAGAAGGATAAGCAAGTGTCCGTGCGCGTTGCGAAAGAGGATGGACACCTAACGATTCGTGTCGCCGACAACGGTATTGGGATCCCGCCGGAGAACATGACGCGCATATTCAATCACGGCTTCACCACACGAAAGAACGGCCACGGTTTCGGGCTTCACAGCGGCGCGCTCGCTGCGAAAGCACTCGGCGGCTCGCTCACCGTCGTGAGCGATGGGCCCGGCAAAGGCGCGGTGTTCACGCTGGCGTTGCCCTGTGAGGAGCCCGTCGCGGCTCCGTCCAACGGGAAGACTGCGTGATTCTTCGGTAGACCCCTCCAGTAAGGAGGGGCGCATGCCATGGATTGACCACTTTTGAGTTGGGAACTGACCGGAGGCGTCATTGCAAATTACTCATTTGGCATTTCAAATTGCAAATTGGGAAGCATCCCGGAGTGTCGGTAAAATGAGCGTGAAAATCCCGGCAGGAAAATTCAAGAAGGATGGAAATTTCAAAATCGTGACAAGGGTGGTTCGCTTAATGCTGCTTCCGTTCGATATGAAAAAACGGTCCGTCAGACTTAATCGGTTCACTGGGGAACCAAGGAAGTGGACCTGCCTCAATAACAGCGCCATAGACGCGAAGCTGGAAGACGCCGAGATGTGGCACTATTTCGCGAAGCTCGCCAAAGAAAATGGCGCGGCGTTCACCGTGGATGTCATGCCAACGGAGATTTTGCGCCGGCTAGTGGCACAAGACCGGCAGAAGCTCGAAATGCTTCAAAAATACCTCCATGCGCGCGAACCGCTTACCGAAGCAGAAAAACGGTATTGCGAGGCCGAGGCTATTCCGCTCGACGATTTCATCCGGAGGCTGCCGAGGTTGTAATCCTCGCCGTGAGCCGTTCGCTCGTTCGGTGTATTGATTACACCGGACCGTTAATCCCTCTTCGCTTCAACTCTTTAACCCTTCAACAACTCCCATTCGGCTCTGGATGTTTGGTGTTGCAAGTTGGTGCACGTTTCTCTCCCATTTCGCGTATTAATGAGCGTGAAAATTTTAAGTACACTTGGCGCACTGTTACTGACAGGCGTGCAATTGCTGGCTCAGGATCACCCAGTCCAAGTAAAAATTCAGGTGGACCCGCAAGCCGTCGTGGGCCGGATTTCGCCGGACTTCATCGGCCTCGGTTACGAAACATCCGCCGTTGCCCAGTCCAATTATTTCAGCGCTGCGAATACCACGCTGGTTCGGCTCTATCGCAATCTCAGTCCGCATGGACTCATCCGCATCGGCGGCAATATTTCCGATCACACCCGCTACGAGCCGGACGGCGTTGCCACCGTACAGACGGAAACGAATGTGACGGTCATCAATCGGCACAATCTGGAAGAGCTCGCTGGATTTGTGCACGCGACGGGATGGCGCGTGATGTGGGGCTTGAACCTGGGCACCGGTTCCCGCGAAGCGGCGGTCCGGGAAGCGCAGGCCGTCAGCGAAATCCTGGGCGACCACCTGCAATCCTTTGAAATCGGCAACGAGGTGGACATCCGTGGCCGTTATACTCTGAGATACCACGATTTCGACGGTTACTATTCCAACTATCTCGCTTACAAGGCGAGCATTCGCGCGGCGCTGCCTTCGGCGAATTTTTCCGGGCCCGATTCTGCAAACAACCTGCCGTTCGTATTGAGGTTTGCCACCAACGAAGCCAAAGACATCCGCCTGCTGACGCATCATTACTATCGGACCGGAGCGAAAACTTCGGGCGCGACCATTGAAAATCTTTTGAAGCTCGATGAAGATTGGTGTAACAGGTTGCTGCAATTGCAAGCCGTCAGCCGGGAGAGCGGCGTTCCGTTTCGGATCAATGAGGTCAATTCTTTTTACGGCGGCGGGAAAGCCGGCGTGAGCGACACCTTTGCCTCCGCGCTCTGGGTCCTGGATTACATGTATCAGATCGCCTCTTACGGCGGCGACGGCGTCAACATGGAGACTGACATCAACCAGCTTGGTTGGATCAGTCACTATTCTCCGATTGTCCATGACCAGGAAGGTCATTGTCACGCGCGGCCGGAATATTACGGGATGCTGGCTTTTGGGCTCACGGGCGCGGGCGATTTGTTGAAGACCACTTTGGACAAGGGAGGAGCGATCAACTTAACGGCCTACGCGACCAGAAACGACAGTTCGCTGTGGGTCACGCTGGTGAATAAAGATCTTTCGCGTGACGCTGAAGTGGCCGTGGCGCTGGCCATGGGTTATACCAAAGCGGAGGCGTTCCGGCTTGAAGCTCCGGCCATCACGAGCACAAATCAGGTGGTGTTATCCGGAGCGGAGGTTTCCGCGAACGGTCAGTGGACGGCACAATTGCCGCAGAGCATTGCGGTGAAAGCGGGAATTGCGCGCGTAACGGTGCCGCATGCCAGCGCGGTTTTGCTGAAGATGCAGCGGTAAGGCATTGTTGGCTATTTGAGGTGATGCGAGGAATCCGGCATTCTCAATTTTTCTATAATCCGGCAGTTTCCAGGAGTCTCAACCAGATCTCGTTTACGGTGGGAAACGCAGGAACCGCGTGCCAAAGTCTTGAAATCGGAACAGCGCCAACAATGGCGATAGTCGCCGCATGAATCGATTCTCCGACTGATGGACCAATGAGAGTCATTCCGACCAGGACGCCGCGCGTCTGATCAATCACCATGCGCGCGTGTCCTTTGTAATCGTCAGCATAGAGCTCTGCCCCTGTGATCTTGCCCATGTCGTAATCGACTGCCCGCACATTCATCCCACGGGCTTTCGCCTCCGCTTCAGTCAATCCAACCGCGGCTACTTCTGGATCGGAAAAAATCACCTGCGGCACGGCGCAGGAGTCTGCTGTGGCGGAATACTGCGTCCACGGCGCTGGAGTCATGGCCTCCGGTGTGCCTTTGACGCGGGCGGCAATGACATCTCCGCAGACGCGCGCCTGATACTTCCCCATATGCGTTAGCAAGGCGAGATGATTGACATCGCCTACTGCATAGAGCCAGCCTCCAGCCACTTGCTTGACCTGCATGCTGTCGTCCACGTCCAACCAGGTGCCAGGCTTTAAACCAACGCTTTCGAGTCCAATATCCTGAGTGCGTGCCAAGCGTCCCGTCGCTACCAGAACCTGTTCGGCCAAAAGCGTTTTTCCGTTACTGAGAGAAAGACGGACAACCTTGTCAGGTTGACGTTCGACCGACTGAATCGTTGTTTCGGTCAACACAGTGATTCCTCTCTGCTCAAATGAAGCTCTCAACATATCACTCGCAAACGGTTCATACTTCGGAATGAGACGTGACCCACGTTCGATGATGGTGATTTCGTCACTGCCGAGTTGCTTCCATAGAGTGGCCATTTCACAAGCTACCACTCCGCCTCCAAGGATGGCCAGACGACGCGGCACCGCCCGGGCGCTGACGGCTTCACGATTGGTCCAGGGACGAATTTCGGCGAGGCCGGGCACGTTGGGAATCAATTGGCGGGTGCCCGTGCAAATGGCCACGGCGTGCCGCGCTGTCAGATTTGTCTGGCCGCCTTCCTTGTTTGTCACAACAACTTTGCGTTCTCCGGCCAGACGCCCATGTCCACGGATCAGGTCTATCCTGGCACTCTCGAGCCATTTCGCCTGGTCGGAGTCGTTCCAGTTCGAAACAAACGAGTCGCGTCTTTTGAAGACATCAGCGGCACTCAGTTTGCCAGTTATGGCTTCGCGAGCGCCCATGACGTGGCGCGCTTCTTCGAGGGCTAGTCCCGGTCGCAAGAGAGCCTTGCTCGGTATGCACGCCCAATAACTGCATTCGCCGCCGACGAGTTCCGATTCGACAATCGCGGCCCTCAATCCTCCCCTGACCGCGCGGTCGGCCACATTCTCTCCCGTCGGCCCTGCTCCGATGACGATGACGTCGTAGTCGGCTTCACCCATACTAAGACTTCCTTTCAGCCGCGGCATGGCTTGGCGCAAGTTCGCCGGTCACCTCATGCACGTAGCACCAGGTCCACGTTTCTCCGGGCATGGCTGAACGCATCACCGGATGGTGTGTGTCGTGGAAATGTTTTGTGGCGTGTTTGCCGACTGATGAATCGCAACAGCCCACGTGCCCGCAGGTCTGGCACTGGCGCAACGAAACCCACTTCGTGCCTTCTTTCAGGCATTCTTCGCAGGCGATGGGTTTCTTGAGCGGTGCAAAGTCGGATTCAGTTAGATTCTCGAGATGTTCACACGGTCCGTTCATATATTTCTCCTTTGGTTTATGTTGGTCTTATTCGCAGTCCTCGTGGAATGAGGAATCGGTCCAAAACGGAAAACAATCCTTGTGCGGCGAGGGCCATCAAAGCTGCCGGGATGGCGCCTTCCAAAATTGTGTTGTTATCGTTGAGGTTCAGCCCGCTGATGATTGGTTCGCCCAGGCCGCCCGCGCCGATGAGCGCCGCGAGCGTGGCCGAGCCGATATTGATGATCGCGCTGGTTTTTATCCCCGCGAGAATGGATGGCGATGCAAGAGGTAAAAAGATGCTCAGAAGACGGGTTCGCGGTTTTAAGGCCAGCACTTCGGCCGCGTCACGAATCTGCGGAGGAATATCGCGCAGGCCGGTGGCTGTGTTCCTCACAATCGGCAACAACCCATACAGGAAGAGAGCAACGATCGCAGTGGTCGGGCTGATCCCGAGAAAAGGAATTGGAACCAATAGCGCCAGCAAAGCGAGTGCAGGGACAGTTTGAATCAAACCAGTGATCGCGAGAATGGCTTCGCCCATGAAATTTCCGCTGCTCGCATAGATGCCTAACGGAATGCCGATGACAATCGCTGCGGCCAACGAAAGGCCGACCAGAATGAGATGGCGAACCGTCCACCGGGTGAGCCTGTGGGCAAACGATTCGGGATTGCTCGACTTATTGCCCTGGCCGATTTGTTTGAAATACCAGTCCGCGGCTGCTGAGTAATCTTTCGTGCGTTCCGCAATTTCGTTGAGCTGAATCATCTTTGCCTCGTCCAGAGTTCCTTCAAGCCGTTGGAGTGCTTGAACGGCGGGAGATGGAACGTCGAGCCGATAGAGGAAGACCGCGCGGTATTGGGGGAAGAATTTGAGATCATCCGTCAAAACCACCAAATCATTCTCGCCGATTTTTGCATCGGTCGAGTAGGCATCCTTCACATCGATCTCCCCGCTCAGCAGAGCGAGGTAGCCCAGCGTGTGGTCGATCCCGCGAACATTCGGCATGTTCAGCTCGTATCTCTTTTCAAGGGGCTGCCACCCGTCGTGTCTGCCGAGAAATTCGTGTGTCAATCCCAGCTTCAATTCAGGATGTTTTGACAGGTCACTGATCTTTTGAATGCCAAGCTGTTTCGCGCGTGCCCTGGTCATGACGAGGGCGTAGGTATTGTTGAATCCCAGCTCCTTTGTAATGCCTACTCCGTAACGGGCTAATTCCTGACGCAATGTTTCAATCGAAGGTGCGACGGGAAGCTTCAAAATCTCTTCCTGAATCGTTCCTGTGTATTCCGGATAAATTGCAATGGAACCCTGCTTCAACGCCTCCCACAACACGATTGTTCCACCCATGCCCGGGCGGTGCTCAACGTGAAACCCGGATTGTTCCAGGCTCCGTTTGGCCAACTCCGATAGCACGTATGATTCCGTGAATTTTTTCGAACCCAACACAATCGTGGCTTCTCCGGCTGACGCACAGTCCGCGAGAAAAACCACGGCGAGCAGAGCCAGCAGTTGAATTCTCACAAATGCACCTCCTCCAGTTGGGCCCGACAGAATTCACTCACGAAAGGAGCGGCCGGATGCAAGGAAAGTTCCGCGAAAGGACCTTGTTGAATGATTTTTCCCTCTTTCAGCAGCACGACCCAGTCGCCGAGTCGCGCGGCCTCGACGAGATCGTGCGTTACCAGAACGACGGTTTCATTCAAGCGCTTGAATAATGCTTTCAAATCCTTGAGCAAGCCGGCGCGTACCATTGGGTCCAGGGCGCCCATGGGTTCATCCAGAAGAAGAATGTCCGGGTTTAACATCAGCGCGCGGATGAGGCTCACCCGCCGTTGTTCACCACCGGAAAGCTCCACCGGATACCGATCGAGCAGGTCGGTGGGAAATCTGGCCAGGGCGCACAACTCCTCCATTCGTATGGTCATTTCAGGCATTCCCAATCCTAATTTCTGTGCGACAAGCAGGATGTTCCGGCGCGCCGTCAGGTGCGGGAACAAATCGCCGCTTTGAATCACGTAACCCATGCGCTCGCGAAAATCCGGAAGCGTTTCCCGGGAAAGCTTTTCTCCATCGATCTCAATCCAGCCCGTCGTAGGTTCGATCAATCCGGAAATGAGCCGCAGTATGGTGGATTTCCCGGAACCACTCAGACCGATCAACACCGTTGTTTTGTTCGCCGGAATTTCCAGGTCGGTAGGTCGGAGAGCGACTGCGCTGCCAAAACTTTTGCCGACCTTGTGAAAGCGGATCATGAAAGGGCGCCTGCCTTATCCTGAGACTGCAAGCTTTGTGAAACGCTTCATCCCGGCCCGGCGAAATTCCTCTTCGAAAACGGTTGTTCGTTTTCCGACCTGTAAAAATAAAACACTGAACAAGCGACCGGGATCGTCCCAGTTTTTCACCGGTTCAAACCCGGCTTTCAACGCCAGCCGCTCGAAACCTTTCAGCGTATATTTGTAAGAATATTCCGTGGTGATATGTTCGCCCTCCTGGAAGCTGAATTCCTGCGAATCCACATGCACGGTTTGCGGACATTGGCTGACAAGGTGCATCTCAATGCGGCCATGAGTTTCGTTGTAGGGAGCGCGATGGTGAAAGGCGGAGAGGTCGAAATCCGTTCCCAACTCCCGGTTGGCGCGGGCGAGAATGTTGAGGTTGAATTTTGCGGTGACTCCTTTGCGATCGTTGTAAGCGGCCTCCAGAATTCGCCGCTCTTTTTTACGGTCGACGCCGATCAACAAACCTCCGCCGTTGCCGCAAAGGAAGGCGATCCTGCGAAGGAACGCGATGGCTTCACCCGGCTCAAGATTGCCGATTGTCGAGCCCGGAAAGAATGCGACAGTCCGCTTTGCTTTTCTCCTTGAACCTGGAAGTTTCACAATCCCGCTGTAATCTGCCTCGATCGGGTTGATTTCGAGATCGGGAAATTCCGAAGCCAATTGCACGGCGGACTCGACGAGTTGTTGCCCGGAGATGTCGATGGGGACGTATTCCGACAGGTCGGGGAGATGGGTCAAAATATGGCGCGTTTTGGTGCTGGTGCCGCTGCCAAATTCCACCAACCGGCATCCGCGTCCGATCAAGCCGGCGATTTCAGGTATGTTGTCGCGAAGTATCCGGTTTTCTGCGCGCGTGGGATAATACTCCTCCAGTTCGCAGATTTCGTTGAACAGCCTGGACCCGTGCTCGTCATAGAAAAACTTGCAGGGGAGCATTTTTTGCGGTTGAGACAGGCCGGCGATTGTTTCGGACAGAAAGCCATCACGCGAAGGCAGGCTTTCGATCGATGGTGAAGACAAGATCGGATTGTTCATACAAGGTCCTTTGCCAGTCGGATGCCCATGAATTGCCACCGCGCATCGGGCGGGAAAAAATTCCGGTAGGTGCGGCGCATATGCGATTGAGAGGTGGCGCATGAGCCGCCGCGCAGAACGTATTGGTTGCACATGAACTTGCCGTTGTATTCCCCGAGTGCTCCCGCTGCTGTGGAATATCCGGGATAGGGCGAATAACTGCTTCGCGTCCACTCCCAGACATCTCCGAACATCTGCGCCAGTTTGTCGGTGGAGTCAGACGAAGCGAGTGGCGCGACATGGAAGAGTTCGCTTTCGGCAAAGTTGCCTTTGAGCGGCAGACCTGAGGAAGCGGTCTCCCATTCCTCCTCACTCGGCAGGCGCGCTCCGGACCAGCGTGCGAAGGCATCCGCTTCAAACAGGCTCACGTGGCAGACGGGTTCCTCCGGGATAAGCTCCGTCATTCCGGCCAGTGTCATATTGAACCACTTCTCATCGCGCTTTTCCCAATAAAGCGGGCAGGTCCAGCCTCTTTCATTCACGGTATTCCATCCGAGGGAAAGCCAAAGCTCAGAGCGGCGGTAACCGCCGTCCTCGATGAACGCCAGGAATTCCGCATTGGTGACCAACCTGGATGCAAGGCTGAAGGATGGAATGAAAACACGGTGCCGGGGGCCTTCGTTGTCGAAGCTGAACTCAGGGCCTTCGTGACCCACCTGGTGAATGCCTTCTTCAAATTGCCGCCATTCGATGGCCGGCACTTTTGGCGCCTTGACCGCATTCCTTTTTCGAAAGGCGGGCCGAAGCGGATTCTGCCAGAAGACGTTTTTAATATCCGTGAGCATCAGTTCCTGATGTTGCTGCTCGTGATGCAAACCAAGGATCAGGACCGGTTTGAGTTTCTGCAGAAGTTGTTCATCAGCGGAGCCGATCAACTCGGACATCAACAGATCGATGTCGGTGCGATAGTGAAACACCTCTTTGACGGTCGGCCGGGAGAGCAATCCACGATGCGGCCGGGAATAAAACGGCCCGACGGCGTTGTAATAGGAATTGAACAGGAAGGTGTACTGCGGATGTTGCGAACGGTAGTCCGGAAAGAGTGGCTTCAAAATGAATGTTTCAAAAAACCAACTGGTGTGAGCGAGGTGCCACTTCGTGGGGCTGGCTTCGGGCATGGTTTGGATGACACAATCCTCCGGCTCCAATGTTTCGCACAGTTTTTCTGAAAAATGCCGGACCTGGCGGTAGCGCTGTCCTAATTCGGACTTCAGGCTCGACGAGGTTTGTTTCACGCCGATGGCCGTGGCCGGGGACGAGGAGTTCGTTGGCAATGTTTCGCAAGACGTATTCATTTATTCTGCAATTCAAGTTTGTGTTCGCTCGTTGTGGACGACCTGGGCCCTATCAATAACGAGATGTGGTCCTAGTGCGGCCGCCGTTGTTTAGCCCCTGAACTGAATCGCTGGTAAATGATTCCCTCTGTCCGCCGCGAAAGAGCTCGACGAACAAAAACCAACGCCTTGTTTGAGAGCCCCAGAAATTAAAGTTCGCCGTGCCAGCCGGATAGGGAGGTGTTTACCTGAGTTTTTAATTGCCTTGGTTGCGGACCGTCCGTCTTCTCCGCCACGGCGGGATGCGACGCGACAAAAAGAAATCAGAGATCCGAATTAGCCACAGAGGCACAGAGATTCAGAGAGGGAGAAGACGGGGATTGAGGCAGGGGAATTTAACGAAAGGGAACAAAGGGATAATTTAACCGCAGATGAACACAGATTTTTGAGCAGGAGGAAACGGAGGTAACAGAGGGCGGAGAGATGAACCATGGGTTGACCACTTCTTGGATTCCCTAAAACGTCCGTTACCGATTGTCGAGCTCTTCGGCCAACGCGACCATAATGCCCTCGGGGCCGCGCAGGTAACAGAGTCGGTACAAGTGCTCGTACTGCACAATTTCGCCGATAAGTTCGGCGCCGTGCTTCTTCAGGCGGGCAACGACGTCATCAATGTCCGTGACGGCGAACATGATGCGGTGTATGCCCAGCGTGTTCACCGGTATATTCGGTTCAGTGCTGATGGCCGTTGGTTTCTGAAACCTGTTTAGTTCAAGACGGCTGTGGCCATCAGGTGTCCGCATCCTGACAATGTCGCTTCGAACGCCGTGGAGGCCGAGGATACGGTCAACCCATTGCCCCTCAACGGTCGCCTCGCCTTCGAGTTCCAGACCAAGTTCGACAAAGAACGCAATGGTGGATTTGAGGTCTTCGACAACGATGCCGACGTTGTCCATTCGCAATAATGCGGATTTTTTTGATTTCATAGTCTATATCATTTGCCCGTGAACGGGACACTAGCATGAAAATGGTTTTGTGGGAATCAGCCACAGAGGCACGGAGACAGAGAGAACAAAACCGGGATTGAGGCAGGGGAATGAAGGGCAGGGGAATTTAACAGAAGGGAACGAAGGATTGAAACCACGAATCCGCGTTCACAAGTTTAGGCGCGACAAGTGAACGCAGAGGGACGCAGATTTTGCGTGGAGGCGGTGATTTCATAACCCTTTCACTGACCCTCTCAAGGACGATTGAGTGAGTTTTGGGTTTTGGCTTTTGAGATGGAGAAAGCCGAAATTATTTCCTGCGGCGGAAGAGAGCGAAGGCGACTCCAGCGAGCGCGGTCAATGCGGGAACGGACGGCTCTGGATCAATCGTGAGATTCAAGGAACCCATGGTATGAACATCAGGTTGAAATGGGGAAAAGTTGGCCGCCAAAGTGATGGAGAATGGAGCTGTCTCACCAAAAAGAGGAGCATCAAAGGGACTGGGCGTATTGCCAGTCCAGCCCTCGAGCACCAACCAGATTTTCGTGCCAGCCGCCTGGCCGGGCGGAAAATATTGGTTGCCATTGACGTCGAGCAGAGCGCCTGAAGCGTAGCCGGTGATATCCAAATGGCCGGTCGGCTGACTGGCATACCAATTGCCGGTACCCGCATAAATGCCGGTATTCAAACCGAGTGGATCGATGTTGAGCGGGGTGGTCACGTTGCCGGCTGACGTCCCCCATAACACAGCCAGATTGATATCCTGGGTTGTATCCAAGACGCTGTGGGCGGGATTCCCATCAGGGGTGATATAAACGAGACCATCGTTCGTTGCGAGTGGGCCGGGATTGCTGCCAATGTTTATGCTTGAGTCAATGACGAAGGCTCCCTGGGCGTGGACGGATGCAATCATGCCGCAGAGGGCAAGGATTGTGACAAAGGATTTTTTCATAGGAAGAATGGGGGCGGTGGTTTCCGTTTTTGGTCTAATAACTACGCCTTTCCCGACAACACGATGGTAACAAGGGAAGGCTGGAAGTTTCAAGGAAAATGCAGTCGCTTTCGCAGAGCTTAACCGCAGATAAATGCAGATGCGGGAAAAGCTGAGGACCGAAATGAAAGATGTGGATTAGCCACAGAGGCACAGAGATACAGAGGGGGAGAAGATTCGGATTGAGGCAGGGGAATTTAACAGAAGGATGCGAAGGGAACGAAGAGATAATTTAACCGCAGATAGACGCAGATGAACGCAGATTTTGAACAGGAGATAACGGAGATAACAGAGGGGCGGAGGGATGAACCATACATGGATCGGCGATGGCCAATATGATATGTCCGACTTGATCGGTTGTTTCTTTCTAGCGGATTTGCATCAGGGCCAAAATGAAGGTGCTGAGGAAGAGGGCGTGGAAGCAAAGATGGAGGAGGTTGGGTCCGCGATCGCCGCGGCGCGCGGGGAGGATGAATCGGGTGCCGGCGTACATTTTTCCATAGAGCTCGCGATGTTTGGCCGATGCGCCGAATAAATAGGGCACCCACCACATGATAAACGCCGAGCCCATGGTGATGCCGGTGTACATCAGCCAATAGCGCAGCGCGTAGTCCGGTTTGGGGGCGTCAAAGAATCGAATGGCGAGTGCCACGGCGTATCCGGGGAACAGGCAGTTGATGGCTGTGGCCCAGGCGAGTTTGCGTCGGCCGATGGCGGCCTGCACCTGGCTTCCACAGACGATGCCCGGGATATCGATCCAATCGTGCGCGGCCACGACGATGAATTGCGCAATGATGAGGCAAGTGAAAATGAGATTCATATTCATGATGCCCATATGTGGTCGGCTGGCGGGAAAGCTGACAGGGTTTTTGCGTGAGTCATTTACGATATGCGATATACGATTTACGAGCGTGTTCCGGTTTTGGTGTGCTCCCGCCACGGCGGGATTCGACGCGACAAAAAGAAATGAAAGATTCGAATTAGCCACAGAGGCACAGAGACACAGAGAGGGGGAGAAGACTGGGATTGAGGCAGGGGAATTTAACAGAAGCGAACAAAGGGGACAAAGGATTGTAACCAGGAAGAGCACCATTGGCGGCAACATTGCATTCCATATCCCATTCGATTTCTCGATAACATGGACAATACGAGAGTTGCTGCGGCTGGTCTTTGACACAGCCGCGCTCCGGCTCAGGCACACGCCTTGCTGTTTCCTGTCTAGAAGGCTAGGTCATAACGCGACTCTAATATGAAAACGTTCAGAATTTGTTTTTGTCCATGGCGCCGTGCGGTGTTGTCCCGAACGGGGCAAATCATCGGCGTGCTTTTTTGCGTGGGCGGCATGTTTCGAGTGGCCGATGCGGCGGTGGGAGTTGCGCCGCAACGGATCGAGGAGACTCGTAACATGCTTTTTCAGGATGATAAAATCAGCCGGGCGCCCGCGGTTCTAAAGCTGGTCCTTGAGTTGAGCGGGCCCGAAGCCGAGTCTTCCACACAATCCGGCCGGTTAAAGATTGATGAGGCGGTGGATAATACGGGGGCGAGCCTCATCCCGCACACTGACGCTTTCCATGATCCTTCAAAGTTCGTCGATTTTGAAAACGCGTTTTTTCGGAATTCGAAGTTTAGCGGCAGGACCGAAAGTGTGAAACCTCAAGTGGAGATTGAACTGGCGTTGCCGGCGCGAGCTGCGGCAAAGATCGCGCGCCTGCGCGGTTCGCTGGAGCTGTCCGATGGCGGCAAAACCAATACGGTGGAACTCGGCGGGTTGGTGGGTGCCGGAAAGAAGACGGTCGGTCTCCCGAGCGGTTCGCCGGTGACCGTGGCGGTGGTGGTGCCGGACCATGATAATGTTCGTTCTCTCAGCCTGGAAATCACAGGGGATGAGAGCGCGCTCGCGTCGGTGGAGGTAATTGATGCGGGCGGCAAAACCGTTTCTACAGGCGTCTCGAGGTGGTCGATGAACGGCGGGCCGGTGCATCAATCGATGGACCTTAGGAAACCATTGGATGCTTCCATGAAGCTGGCCGTGAAGGTGATTTCAGATCGGAAAATTATCAACGTGCCGTTTGATTTGAAAGATATTGCGTTGCCTTAAAGTCCATTGCCCGTTCAATGGGACACTGGCATAGAAATGGTTTTGTGGTGAGTGAAGCTCCAAGCGTCCAAGCTCCAACCGTCCAGAGAAACTCCAAGCTCCAAGATTCAAAATCCGAGGAAAAGTTCTTTATGGTTGACCACTTCTATCCGTAATCGGAAAGATTTCCCAGCGTAGCGCCCTGCTTCCCTCCCGCAACGCTGGGCTTTGGGACGGAATCCCTTTGGGATTCTCGGTTGGGATAGCGACGATCTTTTCTACAAAGCAGGTCCAAAGTTCAAAGCTGAGGAGCGGCCAAATCCCGCTGCTATTGCGAAGTGAGCCGGAAGAACGCGCTGCTGTTGGTGGGTGGCAGTGTGAGTTGCTTTTGCAGATTGGTGAGATTGAGCGTGGGCAAATTGGTCACGGCGGTCCAATTCTCCGCATTCAAATCCGAAGCTTCCTGCAGAACGAAATTGGCGGAAGGCACGAGCCAAGAGAGATTGAGGTTGTTGTTGAATAATGAAACATTCAGTTGCGGCGACGGGGTGGTCTGCGAAATCCAAATTCCACCACGAAAAACCGGAGATACTCCATAAACTGTGGCCGCCAATTGGTTACCGTCTGCGGATGAAGCGACACGTTGCCAGGGCTGACTTGGGGCGCTGTTGGATATCCAGGTGGATCCGAAATCCATTGAAGTATAAACCGAGCCGGCGCCTCCGACAGTGGCGCTGCCGGATACCGCAACAAGCCTGGCGCCGTCCGCGGATGATGCAATGGACCACCAAAGCGCGTTCGGAGAATTGGTTTGCTGAGTCCAGGTCACTCCGGAATCTGACGAGGTGTAAATATTGCCGCCATAGGGAGCGATTGCAAAATGCAACCCGTCCGCCGATGCCGCAATGGCCTCGCACGGAATGGACAGGTTATTGGTCAGCCAGTTCGACCCGAAATTGGTCGTGCTGCAGATACACTTGTTGTTGATGGCGACGACCACATGAGTCCCGTCGGCTGACATGGCCGCAAACTGACCTTGAGAACCACTGTTTGGCAAACTGGCCAGCGAATACCAGGTGGCACCGGAATTGGTCGATGCCCGAACGAGCGGGCCGCCTTCGGTTAACACCAATTTTTTTCCGTCAGCAGATGAGGCAATAGAAAACCAGGCGGCTTCGATATAATTGGTGGATTTGGCCCAGTTGCCGCCGCCGTTGGTGGATACATCGATTTCGCCCGTGTTGCTCTGCGCCGACACCAAATGGAGACCGTCGGCGGATGCGGCCAGGACCGATCCACTGGCGGAAAAATTGTTGGATGTCCAGGTAGTTCCGGAATTTGTTGAGATGTAACACGTCTGCGTGGCCAGTGCCGCGAGTCTGCTTCCGTCTGCAGACGACGCGATGGCTGCCCAAACGTTCGTGGGCGCGGCGGTTTGTATCCAGACTTGCGCAAAGGCCGAATTTCCGGCGACGACCAGGCACGATAAAATGACTCCTTGATAAATCCTGAGCATGAAGTTGATAAATTGAGGTTGGGCCACGTGATATTCGTTGTCGAGAAAAAAGCCTGTTCCTTGGGGTATTTGCGGTGGGTGTGGCTTATGCGGTGGCGAATTTTTAGATTTGAAATTTAAAAGAGGAAACGAATTGGAAGTTATTGCGCATTAACAATTTGCTAATGAAAACGGAAAGTTATTCACATTATTCACATGGACAGCGGTTGTCCATGTGAGGTGTTTAGGATGGGGGCGTGAATAATGAAAGTAGAATGCAGAATGAAGAATGCGGAATGGGAGGAAATGCGGAGTGTATGGCGGCGCTGCGGCTGGTGCCTGCGGGGAGTGTACGAAAGTTACGATAGTTACGCTAATCTCATCAAAAATTTTTGGTCCGAGGAGTTAAATGGTCAAATCAGTTAAATTGTTAAACAAGTTAAGTGGCGTTTCGGCGAATTACGGCCCGGTGTTTGAGCGATTGGGTACGGCTAAGCGGCAGCGGAATGCAAATCGGCCGTACGACAGAGTGGAACTCTGTGCTACGGTGGCAGTTGGCGTCCTTGACACTCAAAAGTTCGCTGATATGCTCCGGCGTTCCGATTTTGGGGCGATTTCCCGAATTCGTTCGCGGGCAGTTTTTGCATTACGGAATCACGAGTTAGAATTGATTTATGAAACGACAGTATCAACCGTCCAAACGGCGCCGGGTCCGGCAACATGGGTTTCTGGCGCGCAACAGCAGCAAGAGCGGCCGCGCGATCCTGCGGAATCGCCGCCGGCAGGGCCGCAAGCGTCTGACCGCGGCCTGACCGGCATGCCCGCCGAGGCGCCCAGGCTGCGGTTCGGTCGCGCGATGCGCATCAAGCAGGGGAGGGATTTCTCGCGCGTGCGACAGGAGGGGCAGCGGTTGGTGTACGGTTGCCTGATCGCGAATTGGCGCAAGCTCCCGGCGGATGGTTCGTCCCGGCTCGGCGTAGTGACCAGCGGCAAGATTGGCAATGCCATCATCCGCAATCGGGCGCGCCGACTCCTGAGGGAGGCCTTTCGAGTGCATCAATACGATTTAACCCAACCGGTGGACCTGGTGCTTGTTGCGCGGGCGTCGATCACGGGCAAAGGTTTTGCGGACGTGGAGCGGGACTTTTTGACAACGTTGCGTAAAGCGGGACTGTTGAAGAAATGATGAATCTGTTCCAATACATTTTAATTCTGTTGGTGCGGATATATCGGATGACGTTGTCGCCGGTGATAGTCCTTCTGTTTGGCTCGTCGGCAGCGTGCCGGTTTGAGCCGACTTGTTCGCAATACGCGATAGAGGCGGTGAAGACGCATGGAGCCATTCGCGGAAGCTGGCTGGCGACGAAGCGCATCTGCCGGTGTCATCCGTGGGGCGACTATGGGGAGGATCCTGTGCCGCCGCGAAAGTCCAAGGTCCAAAGTCCAAGGTCCAAAGTCGTGAGTGAGTTCAAAGTTTCCGGCGCGCCCGTTTTCGCTACGCCACGACGCGGCAAGGAGGTTCGAATCTAATTTCATGGATCGCAAAGCAATCATTGTAGTTTCCCTTTGTGTCGTGCTGCTGGGGCTTTGGTGGGCTGTCATCGAGCCGAAGCTTGCACCTCCGAGACCCGCAACAACGGGCAACACGGTCACAAATGGCGCGGTGGTGGGCACGCTCACCAACGGCAGCAATGTTTCCGTGCAATTGGAGCAGGCGGTTCAGATGGCGCAGTCGATGACCCGGCCGCTGGTGAACAGCAATGTTCCGGAGCAATTGCTGGTGATCACGAACGATGACGTGCGTTACACGTTCAGTTCTTATGGTGGCGGGTTGAAACTGGTGGAATTTCTGGGCCCACAAGTTTTTTTCCACGAGACAATACCTTCGTGGCGCAACAAGAGGACCTCAACGGGTGTGGCATCGTTGAACACCTACACGCCTTCGCCGACGCTGGCGATTCTGGACGGCGCGGAAGTGCAGGGCGACGGTGTCTTCACTTTGACAAACACGGGAGTGGTCGTCCGCGCGGAAAAGACACTCACGAATGGACTCACGATCGTAAAGGAATTTACGCCAACGACGAATTACCTGGTGGACGCCACGGTGCGACTGGAGAACCACTCGCAAAAACCACTGGCATTGCCCGAACAGGAATGGACGGTCGGCACGGCGACACCGATGAACCCGGATGATCGCGGGCTTTATGGCAGCATCGGCGTGATGTGGTCGGACGCTGACAAGGCCCGCGATATGAGTGGAGCGGGTTATTTTTCGACACGCGGATTTGCGTGCATGCCGCGCACGCCCCCGCCGGAAGTTCGCGCAGGCCAGACCAACGTGACGTGGGCAGCCGTGCACAATCAGTTTTTTGCGCTGGTGGTGGTGGCAAAAGATCCCGCGAAGGAAGTGGTCATGCGCAAAGTCGATTTGCCAGAGTTGAAAGACGAGACGACACCGATGTATTCCTCGAACGGTTTTCCGGCGGCGCTGGTTTACCCGGCACTGACGCTCAACGCCAACAGTTCACTGCAGCGGCAGTTCGTCATTTACGCGGGACCGAAGGAGTATCGGACTCTGGCAAATGTGGCGAGCTCGTTGAACAACAACCTTGACGCCGTGATGAATTTCGGCTGGTTTTCCGGATTTTTTGCAAAGGCGCTGTTGTTGGTGATGAATTTTTTCCATTCGGTCCTCAGGGTGCCATATGGGTGGGCGATCGTGGTGATCACGGTGATTTTGCGCGTGGCGTTCTGGCCGTTGACGGCGTCGAGTACACGGTCAATGAAGAAAATGCAACTGTTGCAACCGCAGATCAAAGGGATCCAGGAGAAGTACAAAGACGACCCGATGAAAGTGCAGAAGAAAACCATGGAGCTTTGGAAGGAAAACAAGGTGAATCCCATGGGCAGCTGCCTGCCGGCGGTGGTGCAGATGCCGGTGTTCTTCGGTTTCTACGCGATGTTGCGCAGCGCGATTGAATTGCGTGGGGCGCATTTCCTTTGGGTGCCTGATCTTTCAAAACCGGACACGCTGTTCCTGATTCCCGGGACAGGTTTTCCGTTTAACCTGCTGCCTCTGCTGATGGTGGGCGTGATGCTCTGGCAATCGCACCTTCAGCCGCCGTCACCCGGCATGGACCCGGGCCAGCAGAGAATCATGCGCTACATGCCGGCAATCTTCCTGGTGTGGCTCTACAGCTACTCGTCGGGAATGGCGCTTTACATGTTCGTAAGCACATTGCTGGGAATCGTGCAGACCAAGATGACCAAAATGCAGCAGACCGCGCCGGCCACTCCCGCCTTGACGCCGCCGCCGAAAAAGAAGAAATAGACGAATACAAACTAACGGAACGACGCAATCCGCGATTAGTTCTCAATTCACTACCATGCCTGTTCAAGCCAAAGCCACGTTGGAAAAAATCATGGAACTGCTCGGCTTCACCGCCACGGTGGAAGAGCACGCGATGGAAGACGGCATCCTGCTGGATGTAAAGACCGAGGACTCAGGCCGGCTCATCGGCCGCCAGGGCCAGACGCTGGCGGATTTGCAATACATCGCCAATCGCTTGCTGTTCCAGCAGGACCCGGCCGCGCCGAAGATCATGGTGGACGTGGGAGGTTATCGCGCGCAGGCGCGTGACGCGCTCGTCAAAAAGGCGCAGGACGCCGCGGAAAAAGTGCGCCGCTGGGGTGACGTGGTGGAGTTGGAGCCGATGACGGCTTTTGATCGCCGCATCATTCACCAGGCGTTGAAGGATGATCCGGGCGTGGAGACCACGAGCGTGGAAGTCGAAGGGACGGATAAGAAGGCGATTTTACTTCGGCCGAAACATTAACTGCTTTACGGCAGCGCGTGGCCGGCAACGGAACAGGTCGGCCGATTGCTCACCGCATTGATAATATAGTTCCCGCCTGCGGGACATTGGGGGAAGAATTGATTCGGGAGATACGCGATGAGATCTTGAGGAGTGGGCACTGCATCCGGCGTTTTGTTATTTTGGAGTGCCCATGTCTGTTTTGCACCGTCGATCATGCGAAGGTTGTTGATGCAGGCGGCGATGTTCTGCTGGTCCTGTTTCATCTGGAGGATTCGCTGCTCGGCGATCTGCGTGGCGGTTTGATTGGCCTGGGCTCGCGCCTGCTCGGCTACAGCGGCCGACCTTTCGGCTTGCGCCTGGGAGGTTTGCACTTGCTTGTTCAACTGCTGTTTTTCGTCGCGCAACTGGCGCACTTCATTTCGCAGGCGGAGCAGTTCCTCGTTGTCCTTGCGCAGAGAAGCGATCTCATCATTCTGCGCGGCGGCCTGCTTCTGCAGCGTATCGGCCTGAGTCTGCAAGGTCTCCAGTTGCTGGATCTGATCGCGGGCTTTGGCGAGTTCCGTTTCTTTGGAACTGCTGGAAAAATAAAGCCCGCCGGCGCACGCGGCAAAGACGACCACCAGAATCCACGGTAAGATTTTTTTCATGCAAGATGGTGCGCGAGGTGGGGGTCGAACCCGCAACCTTCGGCTCCGGAGGCCGACGCTCTATCCAATTGAGCTACTCGCGCAACTGGATTGAAAGTAGGGCAACAAGGCGCCGTGAGCAATCTGTTTTCAGAGAGGACGGAGACTCCTCACGTTTTCTGCTGCGTTTGGCCAGAGGGTTTGACCAGGGTGCCATCTCGCCGTAATCGGTAGGTCTGGCCGCGCCACTCGATGGAATTACCAGCGAAGGCGCAAAGCCAAATGGCGGTTTGAAGCAGATCTTTGATTGGGACCATCCAGAAATAGTTGGGAGTGGCTGAAGAGTGTGTAAGCCGATGCTGGAGACGGTGTGCCAAAATCATGCGGACAAGAATGCCGACGGCTCCAATCACTGCCAGGACGGGTAGAGGAAAGCTGCCTGTGATGGTCATAAGATTGCTGCTATACACATACACGGGAGAATTCGCGCGAGCGTGGATTTGCGTTAAACCGACAACCAATGCCAACAGTGCCCAGAATCCCGCATTCGAAAGGATGCTGAAAAAATACGGCACCGGCTGGCACACTCGGATTGTTCGCGCCCAGCGCAGTTGATGTTTCCAGACCGCCCGCCAGGTCATCGGCGGATCCCAGCATTCGACGACTACTGGACACAACACGATCCGATGGCCTTTGCGCGCGATGCGGTTGCCGAGTTGATAGTCATCGGCCAGGCAATCCGCGAGTGATTTGAATCCGCCGATCTCTTCGAGTTGCTTGCGCCGCGTGAGCATCACTGCGCCAAGCGCGAAGTCGAGCGGTTTGAGTGTTTGCGATTGCAGCACCTGGCTCCAGAAATCAGCGTTGATGGCGATGGCCTCCCATTGCATGGCGAGTGTTGTGGGGTTCGCCAGGCGATAGAAGCAATTAAGCAGACCAACCTCAGGAGCGCGTAATGGTGTGACAGAGCTGGCCAGAAAATCGGGCGGCACACGCACGTCTGCATCGCTGACGATGAGGATCTCGTGTCTGGCGAGCTTTTCGAGTTCCGCCAGTTTGGAAACCTTCGCATTCGCGCCGATGAGTTCCGTGCAGACGAGCAATTGTACTTCTCGCTGCGGAAATTCCTGCATCAGTTTCCGCACAATGCCGCCAACCGGGTCGTCGGCTGCGGCAACTGCGAAGAGGATTTGCACCTCGCCGGTGTAGTCCTGCGCGAACCAGCTTCGCAGGCAATCCTCGGTGGCGTCATCGGCGCCTTTGAGTGATTTAAGCAACGTAACTGCCGGCGTGAAGGATTTATCGGCCGTCCGTTGGTGCAGCGGGAAACGCACAGCCGCGACCCATTGCCAAAGGAGCAAGGCAAGGCTAAGGAGCGCGAGCGCACCAAGGATGGCATTCAAAATCACCGCCCGTTCCTAAACGCGAAGTGCGTTGGTCGCAAGCATGGAATTGACAGTTACCGCCTTCTCTTCGCGGGTCCGAAGTAATATCCGCCGCGAATCCGCACCGCCTGCACGCGCCGGTCGTGGCCGGTCGGTTGCCCCGGCTTTCCCTCTTCGAACAGCGCTGTGTAGCGATAATCGAAATTCTCCAGTTTCACGCGTTCGACTTTCTTGCCAATAAAGCGCTCGATGGCGGCCACGTGTTTTGAGTCCTCGGCGACCATCAATGTAAACGCATCGCCGGTGGCCTCGGCGCGGCCAGTGCGTCCGATCCGGTGAATGTAATCCTCGGGATGATGCGGTACGTCGTAGTTGATCACGTGGCTGACGTCGGCGATATCCAGTCCGCGCGCCGCGATATCCGTCGCCACGAGGACCTCGAAGCGTCCATCACGAAATCCGCGCAATGCCTGTTCCCGCTCGCGCTGCGTGCGGTTCGAATGCAGAACGGCGACGGCGTGATTATTTCGCTTGAGCAATTGGGCAATGCGGTCCGCGCCATGCTTGGTACGACAAAACACGATGACGGAGTCGTAGTGAACCTGCTCCAGCAATGCGAGCAGCAGGTCGGTCTTCTGCGCATCAGCCACCGGGTAAATGACATGCTTTACCGTTTCAGCCGGCGTACGCCGCGCACCGATTTCGATGGTTTGCGGGTTACGCATGGCCCACTTGATGAGCGACTCGATCTGCACCGGGATGGTTGCGGAGAACAGCATCGTCTGGCGTTCTCGCGGACACTTTTGCACGATGCGTCGCACGTCCGGCAGGAAGCCCATATCGAGCATGCGGTCCGCTTCATCGAGCACGAGGTGTTGGACGTGGTCGAGATGGCAAGTGCCTTGTTCCAGATGGTCCAGCAAGCGTCCGGGCGTGGCGACGATGATATCGGCACCACGTTTCAGCGCTTCGTTCTGGCGGCCATAACCAACACCGCCGAAAACGACTGCGATGCTGAGGTTCGTGAAGCGCGCGAAATCGCGAATGGCGGTTTCGACCTGGGCCGCCAGCTCGCGTGTGGGTTCGAGCACCAGAAAGCGTGTGCGGGGATCGTGACGCGAAAGCTTGTCAAGAATGGGCAAAGCGAACGCGGCCGTTTTGCCAGTGCCGGTTTGCGCGCTGCCGATGACGTCCCGTCCTGAGAGAATGAGGGGAATGGCGCGAAGCTGAATCGGCGTGGGTTCGGTATAACCCATGGCCTTAACGCCTTCAACCATCGGAGCAGACAAACCAAGCTTAGCAAATGGCATGGCAACAATCTGGGGTTGCTCGGCCCAAATGTCTATGCGGGATTTGGGCCTGAATTGGCGCATGATTAATGATGGATGTTTCTGATTTCTTGACAAAAGCTGACCGATTCTTCAGCGTTCATTGCATCAGGTGGAGAACTCCAAATGAAAATCATTATTGGCGCAATTTTGACCGTGCTTTGCGCACAGCCACTTCTTGCGCTGGACTTCAACGCTGATTACCCGCGCATACCCACGCCGCTCAGCACTAACAGCGGATTTTTCGCCGGTCTGGCCGCGCAAGGCACCTATTTCAATACGACGCAGCTCAATGGCCATCCTGCGTTGGGCCATGGAGGGATCCCAGCTCCAATTGGCGAACAATACCTGACCAGCATTACTTCAGAGCCGTTTTTCGGTTATAACTTCAGCGACCGGATCGGCTTGCAATTGGAATTGCCGGTCATTTATCGGGAATATGAAGCAATTCAATCCGTTGGGAACGCAATCAGGCTTTTTAATTTTATTCACGGTAGCCAGTTCGGGTTGGGTGACATCCGGTTATTAGGAAATTTCGCCTTGGTCAAAATGGACACACCGGATTTCGCGGTCGATTGGAACGCCACCGCTGGAATCAAATTTCCAACCGGCAATGCCGATCAACTATCCAAGACAAACTTTCCGTTCGGCATTACCCGCGCTGACCTGGCCCTTGGTTCCGGGTCCTATGATGGCATCATCGGCACAGATGTTTCCCTGCGATGGTGTCGGTTTTTTGCGACTGCTGAGACGCGATATTCCATTCGCAGTGAGGGTGCGTTTGACTATCAATACGCCAATGACCTGAGCTGGTACGGCGGTCCGGGTGCATATCTGGTACGGAGTGACGATTCCACCCTTTCCTTGCAGGCGATTGTCTCAGGCGACACGAAAGGTAAGGACACTGCTCCGGCGGTGCAACATGGAAGCCCGGTGTCGGTGGGTGATACCGGCGAAACAGGTATTTACCTCGGACCGCAGATTAATTTCACATGGCGCGACGAAGTCAGTGCTCAATTGGGCGCGGATCTACCGGTGAGCATCGTGACCACCGGGATACAAATCGTGCCGACGTATCGAATCCGTGCGGCGGTGACGGTATGGTTTTAACTCTTTTGCTGACTACACCACTTCGACGCCCTTGGCCGCTTTGATAAAGTCCCGAACCTTGGCGTGATCTTTCCTGCCCGGTTCCGCTTCCACACCGCTCGACACATCGACACCGTACGGCTGCACTTTTGCCACAGCTTCGGCGACGTTCGATGGAGTCAGACCGCCCGCAAGGAAAATTGGCCGGCCCGCTTTCTTTGCCTCAATGGCGAGGTCCCAGTTGAAGCGTTCTCCGGTTCCTCCAGGTTTGTCCGCAACGAAGGCGTCCAGCAACCACGCATCCGTCGGGTAATCCGTGAGCGACTTCAGTGAATCCGCATCGCGAATGCGAAAGGCTTTCATGCTCATTAAACCGAACTGTGTACAGTAATCCGGCGTCTCATTCCCGTGAAACTGGAGCAGGTTCAGCCCGCAATCTCCAATCGCTCGCATCACGAGATCTTCTGAAGCATCCACGAACACACCGACTTTGATCACGAATGGCGGCAGCTGACTGATGACTTCGGCCGCCTGTGGTATCGAGATACGCCGCGGACTCTTCTCATAAAACATAAAGCCAAGCGCATCGGCGCCCGCTTCGGCGGCGGCGAGGCCATCAGCTGCATTAGTAATGCCACAGATTTTTACTATGACGCTCATGGAGCGGCCATAGCATTCCACGATATTGGCTGGACCTCAACCGCTCTTTGAGAGCAGCGCCTGCTAGTGTTTTTGCGCGCTCGCTTCAAGCCAGGCGGCCATCTGCGGCAAAATTTCTTTCCACGAGAATGTCTTTGATCGTTCCCAGGCGCTGACGCGATAACGCGAGTAAAGCTCGGGGGTTTTGATAATGCCGGCCAAGGCATCGGCGAGAGATTCGGGAGTTTCGGCGGTTGTCACCAAACCAGTTTGTCCGGGAACCGTTGAATCGATGAGTCCGCCCACGGGATAAACCGCCGCCGGCGTTCCCATCGCATTGGCCTCGATCACGTTCAAGCCCCAGCCTTCGCGCATTGACGTGTGAACGAGAAAATGCGCCTCGCGAAGCGCCGAGTTCTTCTGCTCCTCGCTCAAGTATCCCGTGAAGATGACCTTGTCCTGGAGGTTTAAAGATTTTGTCAGTCTTTCCAGTTCGACTTTCGCATCACCAACTCCAACGACTTTCAGTTGGACGGGGATATTGCGGTCTGCAAGGCATTTGACGGCCTGTATTGCATGCTCCACGCGTTTGTTGGGAGCACTGCGGGAGACACAAATGAGCCGCAGAGGAAGCTGCAGAGGTTTTTCTTCCAGCATCGCCAGCGGTGGGGTATCCGGCAATAAACGTAACAAATCGCCGGAACCTCCATAAATGCCGTTCGGGATTACCGTGACGCTGCGAACGCCGTGAGCGTGCAAATCTTTCTTTGTGGATTCAGATGGCGTCCAAAAGGGGACATTGCGATAAAGCCAATGTGTCCAGCGCTCCTGCCAGCGTCCAATGGTGCTCACTGGCTCCGGATAAAATGCGCTCCAGATCGGGCCGAGCACTTCGTGGATGTAGGCCACGCAGTTGGTATTGCACCACCACGGCGCGAACCAGGGAAAGCCGTGATGCTGATCCATGACGAGATCAAAGCGCGGTTGCCGGCGATACCAGGAAATGGCTTTAAGAATGGAACTGCCCTTGCCGCCACCGCGAACGATCTTGATACGCTCAAACACTTCCTCGCGCGCGCCGCCTGGAAAGTCGTTGGTGTACCAGAAAACCTCATGCCCGCGTTCCACCAATGCGAGCAGGTGTGCGAGCGTGACTCTTTCCGCTCCGCCCGAGATAGGGTTCTTCGGGTCGCGCCAGTTTAGCATCAGGAAACGCATCGGAAGAAATCAGAGGCGCGAAATCTTCTGCAGAAGCGCGGTTGTCGATTTGCCGGGGACAAAAGGCAGGATGATAATTTTTCCACCGCCCTGTTCGACCGTTCGGCGTTCATCCTGGTTCAACGTTTCCAAAGTGTAGTCGCCGCCTTTTACATAAATATCCGGCTGGGCCAGGGAAAGGAATCTCGTGGCCGTCTTCTCAGCAAAAATACAGACACCAGTAACGCTCTCCAACGCAGCGAGCACGGCGGCGCGATCAGACTCATTGTTTAGCGGGCGGTTGGCGCCCTTCAATTGCCGCACCGATTCGTCGCCGCTCACGCCTATCAAAAGCGCATCTCCCAGATTGCGGGCGGCTTCCAGGTAGCTGACATGACCAAGATGCAGGATGTCGAAGCATCCGTTGGTAACGACCAATCTCTTCTCATTGGAACGCATCCGGGCGCGCCAGGCGGGGAGTTCGTCCCAGGCTACCAGTTTTTCGCGAAAATTCACCGGGCGTATTCTGTCGAAAGTCTTTCCGGCTTGGCAATCTTTCAGTGCTCCGGCTGCATCGGTGAAATCTTCCCTTTCTGGAAATGAGCAACGCTAATCTATAATATGGAAAGACTTGAGTCGCTTTTATTCTGTATTTCCGGATTGATTTGGTTTGACCCGACCCCATGGATTGTGCTACAAAACCAACCGCTGGGGCGGTGATAGTTTTTACCTGACTTTTATCAGAAGGAAGTATGAAAAATATCAAAACGTGTCTAAGGTTGTTTTCTGTCTCCATGCTTTTAATGGCCACACCGGTGACTTTTGGCCAATCGTCTTCGCCGTCCTGCACACCTCCACCTTCGGGTCTGGTTGGCTGGTGGCGTGCCGAAGGCAACGCCCTGGACAGCATAGGCGGCAATAACGGTGTGATCACTGGAGCGGTAAGTTTTGCGTCCGGT
>Ga0070731_10000972_pt1 | contig 32413 bp, 32 predicted proteins | sample Coa_R1_2_FD_66448 | JGI IMG/M metagenome (GOLD analysis project Ga0070731, IMG submission 66448) | Surface soil microbial communities from Centralia Pennsylvania, which are recovering from an underground coalmine fire - Coalmine... | ecosystem: Environmental > Terrestrial > Soil > Unclassified ... | reverse complement strand
GGACGGAGAAAACCGGACGCAACGACGCGCGCAGACTTCGCGGTGATCGCGAAGAACCAGAGGCGGTGAAGGGCGACACGCTCGACTCCGCGCCGCTTTGGGCCCGCGCCGCGTTCATCCCGCGCGCCGCAAATCCAACGTCAACGGGAATTCCGGATTGCGCTCCTCCGGCGGCACCACCATCATACCGGGTGTGTGGCCAGTATCCCGAAAGCGGGCCAGGCGCCGGCTCTCTGCCTCGTTGGCATTGACGGGAAACTGCTCATTGGCCCGCCCGCCGGGATGCGTCACATGATACGTGCAGCCCCCGATCGCCCGTCCGGACCACGTGTCCACGATATCAAACACCAAGGGCGAGTGCACCGGTATGTTGGGGTGCAGGCACGACGGCGGCTGCCACGCGCGATATCGCACGCCCGCCACAAATTCGCCGCTTGTTCCCGTGGGGTGCAGCGGCACCCGGCGGCCGTTGCAGGCGACCACGAACCGCTCGCCGGTCATGCCGGCGACTTTTACCTGCAGCCGCTCGACGGATGAGTCCACGTTGCGCACGGTCGCGCTGCCGGAGGCCTCTTCGCCCAACACGTGCCACGGTTCCAGAGCGTGCCGCAGTTCCAACCGCACGCCGCTCGCGGTCACCGAACCGATGTGCGGAAATCGAAACTCGAAGTGCGGGGCAAACCATTCCCACCGGAATTCGTACCCGGCTTCCTGCAGATCCGCCATCACGTCCTGCCAGTCGAGTTGCACGAAGTAAGGCAGCATGAAACGGTCGTGCAGCATGGTACCCCACCAGTGGAGTTTGCGGCGGTAGGGAGTCTCCCAAAAAAGCGCGGTCAGCGCGCGCACCAGCAACTGTTGGGTGAGACTCATTTGCGCGTGGGGAGGCATCTCGAATGCGCGCAACTCGACCAGGCCGAGCCGCGATCCGGCAACGTCGGGCGAGTAGAGCTTGTCGATGCAGAATTCGGCGCGGTGTGTGTTGCCCGCCAGATCGGTCAGCAGGTGCCGGAAGACGCGATCGGCCAGCCATAGAGGGCTCCTGGGTGAGCCCTTGTCAGGTATCTGGTCGAAGGCGATCTCCAACTCGTAGATGGAATCCGTGCGCGCCTCGTCCACCCGGGGATGTTGGCTGGTGGGACCGATAAACAATCCCGAGAGCAGATACGACAGAGACGGGTGATTATGCCAGTAACCGATCAGACTCCGCAACAGATCGGGGCGCCGTAAAAAGGGGCTGTCCTCCGGAGTGGGGCCGCCGATAACCACGTGATTGCCGCCGCCGGTCCCGGCGTGTTGTCCGTCCAGCATGAATTTCTCGGTGCCCAAACGGCTCTGGCGCGCCAGCTCGTAGAGTGCGGTGGTGTTCGCCGTCAGCTCGTCCCAGGATGCCGCCGGATGGATGTTGACTTCGATGACGCCAGGGTCTGGAGTCACTTTCAGCACGGCGATGCGTGGATCCGGGGGAGGCGGGTAACCCTCCAGCATCACGGGCATTTGAAGATAAGCAGCCGTGTCTTCAATGGCGGCAACCAGATCCAGATAGTCCGCGAGATATTCAACGGGAGGCATGAAGACGAACAGCTTGCCCTGGCGCGGTTCGATGCACAGGGCGGGACGCGCGACCCAGGCCGCCGATTCGCCGTCGGCAGGGGGTTTAGCGGGCGGTTCGGCTTTGTCCTCGGCGGGCAGTGGATCATCCGCGGCGGACGGAGCACTGAAAAGGTGGCGCCGGCGTTCCGGCGCGCCAGGCAGGCGCGCGCGCTTTTCGAATGGGTCGGTTTCGTAGGAGTAAACCACATCCTCCGGCTTGGTCCATGGAAGAGATTCCAGCGGCAAACGATATCCCATGGAAGAATCGCCCGGGACCAGAAACATCTGTTTGGGGGCGAGGAACCAGGGTTGGCTGGTCCAACGCGGCTGGCCCGACCGGGTGGGGATCCTGCGCAATGGCAGAACGTAGCCGATGGGCTGGTCCAGGCCCTGCTCGAAAATGCGCGCCACACGGGCGCGCTCGACCGGGTCCGCAAGTTTGGAATTGGGCGCATCGACATTTACCGGCAGCTTGCGTTCCTTCCACAGATAATAGAAGACGTCCTCATATGCGGCGATGGTGAAGGCAGCGTCCACCTGGAGGCGGCGGGCGAGGGCCTCCAGAAATCGACGTGAGTCCTCCGCCGTGTAGCCGTAATCGTGGCTGTCTTCGGCGATCAGGCCGGCGTCCTCCCAGATGGGAACTCCATCCTTGCGCCAGTGACAGGCGAAGGCCCAGCGCGGCAGCGGTTCGCCGGGATACCATTTCCCCTGTCCAAAATGCAGCAGCCCACCTGCCGCAAAACGTTGGCGCAGCCTGCTCAGCAATTCCACGGCGCGCTGCCGCTTCATTGGCCCCAGTGCGGCGGTGGTCCATTCGGCTCCGTCGGGGTCGTCGAGAGAAACGAAAGTCGGCTCGCCACCCATGGTGAGCCGCACGTCTCCGGCGCGCAAGTCGGCATCCACCTGATGGCCGAGCTTTTCGATGGCGTCCCACTGTGCGGCGGTATATGGCCTGGTGACGCGAGGGGATTCGTAAATCCGTTGCACCGTCATCTGGTGACTGAACTCGGTGTTGCAGGGGTCGAGCAGGCCGGAGACGGGCGCGGCGCTGGAGGCGTCCGGAGTGCAGGCGAGCGGGATGTGACCTTCGCCGGCCAGCAGCCCGGACGTTGGATCAAATCCCACCCAGCCGGCGCCCGGAAGGTAGGCCTCGGTCCAAGCATGCAGGTCAGTAAAATCGGCGGTGGGACCGGTGGGGCCTTCCAAAGGCTTTACGTCCGCCACCAGCTGAATGAGATAGCCGGAAACGAAGCGCGCCGCGAGTCCCAGATGGCGCATGATCTGGACCAGCAGCCAGGCCGAATCGCGGCATGAGCCGCTGCGCAAAGCCAGTGTTTCTTCGCAAGTCTGCACGCCCGGCTGCATGCGAATGACGTAGGCGATTTTGTTCTGAACGAGCCGGTTGAGGCCGACTAGAAAATCCATGGTGCGGGCGCCACCCCGCGGCACGCCGGCGAGAATGGCCGAAAGTAGGGGACCGGCCCGCTCGGTTTCGAGAAACGGGCGCAACTCGCGGGCGGCCGAAGCGTCGTAGCAAAAGGGATACTGTTCCGCGTACGGTTCCAGGAAGAAATCAAACGGATTGAACACGGCCATCTCAGCAACCAGATCGACCTCCACGAACAGCTCCGTGGTTGGCTCCGGGAAGACCACTCGCGCCAGGTAGTTGCTTTGCGGGTCCTGTTGCCAGTTGATGAAGTGGTTCTTCGGAAGAACCTTCAAGGAATATGCGAGGATAGGCGTCCGGCAGTGCGGGGCGGGGCGCAGCCTGATGATGTGAGGTCCCAGAGACACCCGCCGGTCGTACCTGTAGCGGGTCTGATGGTGTAGGGCGACGTGAATGGCCATGTGATCCGCGGTGACGGCCGGCTATTGTTGTTGCTGCTGCTGTGCGTGCAGCTTCTCGGACTGCTGGTCGTTCTGGAGGAAGCGGGACCATTCTTCGTCCGCGGCAAACTCTTTGTCGGGAGGCAGCACCGCATCTGAAGGGATGACGCGGACGCGCACCTGCAACTCGGTTTCGGCAGACCCTTTCATGGTGCCTACAGTTGGGGATACGTCTGAGTAGTCGCGCCCGATCGCAGTTCGAATGTGCCGCCCGCCTACGATCAAATTGTTGGCCGGATCAAACCCCACCCAGCCGATACGAGGAAGAAGCGCCTCCACCCACGCATGCGTGGCGCCCTCGTCGGAGCGATCTGCGTGACCGGGATCGCGATGCAGGTAGCCGCTCACATACCGGCACGGAACGCGCAAGTTCCGCACCATCGAGATCATGATGTGCGCAAAATCCTGACAAACACCCTGCCGCGAACCGATGGCCTCTTCGATGGTGGTATCCACCCCGGTGCTTCGCTTCACGTAAGAAAAATGTGCGTAAAGCTTGCGGTTCAGGGTGGTCAGCAGTTCCAAGGGTTCCCGTCCGCCCCGCCGGTCGACTCCAAACTCCCGCGCCAACGCCTCCAGTTCGGGCGAAGTACGGGCGAAACGGCTCGGCATCAGCATATCCCAGTAATCGTCCCGGTCGATCAGTGCATCCAGTTCGTCCCAGGCGGCCGGACCTAGCGACTCGGGAAGGGGCGCCGGAGTTTCCACATCCACCAGAGCGTCGGCGATAACCGTCAATTGCCGGTGCTGACCGGGAACGTCGAAATGGTGAATGAAATTGCCGACGTGATCCTGATACGAGAAAACCCTGGCCTGCGGACTAACGGACAATTGAAAAGTGAAGCATCGCTGGGTGTGCTCACTGCGCGGTTGCATTCTTAATTCCATCACGCTCTGCCAAACGGGACGGCTGTAACGGTAACGGGTGAAATGCCGGATCGCGTAGAACATCAAGCCTCCAGGGCCGACTGGATCGGATAATCTATGTACACTTCGTGAACGGCCGCATGCAGGCTCTTACACTGCTCAATCACGTTTTTGAGGTAGCGGTGCAGCCCGCGCGTCATGATCTCGGTAATCTGAGCATAAGCGAGAAAAGCGCGCAACCGTCCGGCGATCCGTTCGATCCGGCGGGTCTCGTGGGTGAAAGACGTCTTGGAGATGGCGGCAATCGCCTCGTTCATCCGCTCCACGGCGTAGCGGACCGAATACGGGAACTCGGGATTCAGCACCAGGAATTCGGCCATCGAGTCGGGCTTCAGATCGGCCGTGTACACCTTGCAGTACGACTCAAAAGCGGCGCAACTTGCCAGCAGCCCGACCCAGTCCAGATCATCCGCTTCCCCGGCCGTCGAGAAATAGGCATCCAGCAGAACAGGCAAAGCACACGAACGTTCCATGTACTTGCCCAGTTGAATAAACTGCCAGCCTTCGCCGTGGCTCATGGTAGCGGCTGTCACACCGCGAAACTGGTAAGAACCTTCGCGCACGGCGACTAGCAGCCGCAACGGATCGGAGTCCGTCTCCAGCCTCGAATTGGCCCGAGTGACATAGTGATACAAACGGTTCAAGTGTTCCCACATCTCGGAACTGATCTGTTCGCGCACCTGGCCGGCATTCTCGCGGCTTTCCGCGATGCAAGAGGCGATCGACGATTCCTCGCCGGGGTCGCTGGTCAGCTTGATCATGGCCATTTGCGGGTCGATGCCGCCGGCGGTGGCCGCGATGCCCAAAGACGCCATGATGCGGTGCCAACGCTCCTCGGTGGAGGCCTTCGAGGGATTCAGCATCAGGTTGTAATTCGCCTCCAATACGCGCGCGCAGTGATCGGCCCGCTCGAAATAGCGGCTCATCCAGTAGAGACTGTCGGCTACCCGCGAAAGCATTGGAGCACCCCGATGTTCAGTTCTGCAATACCCATGTATCCTTCGAACCTCCGCCCTGCGATGAATTGACCACCAGAGAACCCTTGCGCAGAGCGACGCGCGTAAGCCCTCCGGGTACGATGGTGACCTTCTCTCCAAACAGAACGTATGGCCGCAGATCCACGTGCCGCGGCTCGATCCGGCCATCCATAAAACAGGGAGCGGCCGACAGCGTGAGCGTCGGCTGCGCGATGTAGTTTCTGGGATCCGCCAGAATCCTGTCACGGAATTCCGCGCGCTGCGCACTGCTGCTGTGCGGGCCGATGAGCATGCCATAGCCTCCGGACTCGCCTACGGCCTTCACGACATATTTCTCCAGGTTTCCGCAAACGTGCTCGCGCTGCGCGCGGTCCGTCATCAGAAAGGTCTCGACGTTGTCTACGACGGGATCCTCGCCGAGATAGTAACGAATGATTTTCGGAACATAGGAATAGATTGCCTTATCGTCGGCCACTCCCGTGCCAAGGGCGTTCGCCAGCACGACGTTGCCCGCGCGGTAGGCGTTGAAGAGCCCCGCCACTCCCAGGGATGAGTCCACGCGGAAGGCCAGCGGATCGACGAAATCGTCATCCACGCGCCGGTATATCACGTCCACGCGCTGCAGACCGGACGTCGTCCGCATGTAGACTCTGTTGTCGTGCACCACCAGATCGCGGCCCTCCACCAGCTCGATTCCCATCTGCCTGGCCAGGAACGCATGCTCGAAGTACGCGGAGTTGTAGACGCCCGGCGTGAGCAAAACAATAGTGGACCGGCCCTCGGGCGCCAGGGATCGCAGCGTGGAGAAAAGCGCCTGGCTATATTGCTCGATGGGCCGCACGCCGCACTTGCGAAACAGCGCCGGGAAGATCTGCTTCATCACCTTGCGGCTGGTGAGCATGTACGACACGCCGCTGGGCACCCGCAGATTGTCCTCGAGAACCACGAAACTGCCGTCAGGGAGGCGGATCAGGTCGGTTCCGGCCACGCTGATATAGACGTCGCGCGGAACTCTGACGCCGTGCATCTGCCTGCGGAAGTGTTTGCAGGTATAGATAATCTCGCCCGGAATAACCCGGTCCTTCAGGATGCGGCGCTCGTGATAGACGTCGGCCAGGAACAGGTTGAGGGCCGTGATGCGTTGCGTCAGACCGCGCTCGATGGTCGCCCATTCCGCGCTGCTGATGATGCGTGGCAGCAAATCGTTCGGAAAGATCTGCTCCGTGCTTTCCGCGCGGCCGTACACGGTAAAAGTAATTCCCTGGTTGAAGAATGAGAGATCGGCTTCCTTCTTGCTGCGATGCAGTTCTTCGGATGGCAGATTGAGAAGTTGGTTATAGAGATTCTTGTAATGCGGCCGGGGGCGTCCCCCAGGGCGGAACATCTCGTCATAAGCCGCGTCGATCTCATATTCGGAGAAGGGTGCGGGCATCGGGCGGTCGGCGGAATGTGCGGCTGAGGACATTTTCGCGATGTCGTCTCAAAAACCGGAAACCGTTCGACGTGGAATAGGCCGGAGACGGAAACTAATGTAGTATAGCTCTCCCTTCCGCCAATATCCACACTGGCGTTTCGGTTAAACTAAAAGGCAGCCGGCCGAGGTGAAGCGCGGTCGTTCCCGTACGCCCGCTGGCGCCGTGCACGCGCCCACCCGATGGTCTCGGAAAAAATCATGCGCATTCGTCTTGGATATGACATTCAGTTTGAATCGCCTGTTTCGGTGCCGGTGGTTGCCATGCTCAACGTGCATCCGTCGCGCGTGGGCGACCTCCTGGAACCCGATCTGCTGGGGATCGAGCCGGATGTGAGGCAGGAGCAATACACCGACGTCTTCGGGAACCTCTGCTGCCGGTTTACCGCTCCCCCCGGGCCGATTCGACTCTTCAACTCGACGCTCATCGAAGATTCCGGGAACGCGGACCCGCACGATTTCTCCGCGCGCGAAATCCCGGTGTCGGATCTGCCGCCGGAAACGCTGCAGTTTCTGATGAGCAGTCGCTACTGCGAAGTGGATCTGCTGTCTAACATTGCTGCCCAGATGTTCGGCGGCATCCAGCCAGGCTGGCAGCGGGTTCAGGCAATCTGTGACTGGGTCCATGCGAATGTCACTTTCGGCTATCAATTTGCCAGCCCGACAAAAACGGCGCTCGATGTATACCGGGATCGGACGGGCGTGTGCCGGGACTTTCAGCATCTCGCGATCACCTTCTGCCGGTCTCTGAATATTCCAGCGCGCTACGCGTCTGGATATCTGGGAGACATCTGCGTTCCGGCCACCGACGACCCAATGGATTTCGCTGCCTGGTTCGAAGCGTACCTGGAGGGCCGGTGGTGGGTTTTCGATGCGAGGAATAATGTGCCCCGCGTCGGGCGGGTGCTGATGGCAAGGGGCCGTGACGCCACCGATGCTGCAATCACTACATCATTCGGCGACGCTCGCCTGGTTCATTTCGAGATAACTGCCGATGAAGTGACTACGCCCCTGGAAATTGTCGACGCTTGAAGTGAGAGTCAGCGGATAGGCATGATCCCTCTGGCACACAGATCCGACCGAGCCGAGCGGCGAAGGCGACAGACTGCACTCTGGACCGCGCTAAACTCTATTCAATGTACGATGATTCCAAAAACTCGCTGAAGAACATATTGGACTGGCTGGACGGAACAGACGAAGCCGGATGGGAGCGCCAGATCGAGGTAGGAGAGGAATGCCGGTCGGACATGGAGCGGCTGGCCCGTCCGATCTACACGGGAGCCAAAGCCAGAGGCCACGGTGCTCTAGGACCGGAACGGGACCCGCATGCTGCACGGCTGAACCGGGCGATTCCCCACGTTCGGGCCATGCTCACTGCCATGCGCAGCCGGAACCGGACGGCGGCGTTGGAACATGGTCGGGCGGCCATGGCGGTGATGTAGCGGTCCGGGTACTGATGAAAGTGGCGCGGCGTTGTCATCGGCAAGCCCTCCCAACGCCCTCTAGTGCTGGAGGCGTCGGTCCAAAGCTGAACACCGGCGAGTTTGTTCTATAAGGTCAATCCCCGGGGTTTTCCAACGGGCTTCCAGGTTGCGGTATCATGGCTAGCCATGGTCCGCTCTTTGCGTTCATTCTCTGGATACTGATGCCTGGAAAGGTCGTGCTGGTGGTGGATGATGAGCCGTCCGTTCGTCGTATAGTGAAAACCATTCTGCAAAGAGAGGGCTTCCAGACGCTCGAAGCCGGCAGCGGAAGCGAAGCTTTGGATCTGATTCAGGTGGTCGGAAGCGACATCGATCTACTCTTGACCGATATCGTGATGCCCCGAATGGACGGAATTTCGTTGGCTGAGTCATTCTGGGAGTTGTTCCCTCTAGTGCCGGTCCTATTCATGTCGGGGTTTATCAGTTCCGGTCCATTCCACGAGCCGATGGAACGATATGCCCTACTCGATAAGCCCTTTACCCCGGAAACGCTCATCAAAGCAATTCATGAACTAATGGCATAGAAAGGTGCCACAGCGATCGGCGAGCCGGGCGCATCCAGGCTGGTGTGCGCGCCTTACGGCGTCAGAGAAAAGACAGTGCCCGGCTGGAAATCGGCTCCGCCGTTATAGGTGGTGCCGTAAAGCAGCCCAGTGCCGTCGATCGTTAGCCTTCCGTGGGGTCTCTCTCCATCGTTGGTCGCGTTGGTGAAATTGTGGAGCACGGCCTCGGTCCACGCGCCGCCCGGGGTGGAAGGAGGGGTCAGGGAGAACACCATGCCAACTTTCGCAGTTCCGCCGTACTGCGTCGTACCATAGAGCACGCCCCCGAATCCGATCGCCAAGCTGCCGGCGGGATTGGTCCCGTCGGTGGGACCGCCTGTGAATGCATGCAGGGTCGTCAGAGGCCAGTGGCCTCCCGGAGTTCCTGGTGGCGTCAACATGTAGACGGTGCCGTTGTGTGAGCTTCCGCCCGTCAAAGCGGCACCGTAAAGTACGCCGCCCGCTCCGATGGTCACGCCCGCAACCGGGTCGCTCCCGTCGCTGCCGCCTGTGAAACTGTGGATTACAGTTTCGGTCCACGCTCCGCCTGGGGAGGCCGGCGGAGTCAGCATGAACACCGTACCCCTGCTCGATGCGCCGCCGCTGCCGGTGGTGCCGTAGAGCACGCCGCCGCTGCCAATCGCGACGCCGGCGTTAGGAGCGGCTCCGTCGCTGCCGCCGTTGAAATTGTGGAGCACGCTCTCAGTCCACACTCCGCCTGGAGAAGCCGGCGGGGTCAGCGAGAATACGGTGCCGCAGCCCAGTGCCGGCGGACACCCTCCCGCTCCGCCGTACTGGGTGGTGCCATAGAGCACGCCGCCCTTGCCGATCGTCACACCGGCATAGGGATTGGCCCCGTCGCCCGGTGCGCCGCCGAACTGATGAAGAAGTGTTTCAGTCCAAGAGCCTCCGGTGAGAGGCGGTGTCAGCGCGAACACCGTGCCAATGTTGTGACTCCCCCCTGTATATGTTGTGCTGTACAGCACCCCGCTCTTATCGATGACCACATCGCCCTCAGGCTGAGAGCCATCGGTGGGGGCGCCGGCGAAAGTGTGCAGAACGGCCTCGCTCCAGTTACCGCCTGTTGACGGCGGAGTTAGCGAGAACACAATGCCTTTGCCTGTCCCGCCGCCCAAGGTCGTGGCGAAGAGCACCCCGCCACTACCGATCGTGACAGCGGCATTGGGATAGGCCCCGCCGCTCAGGGGAGTCGCGAAGCTATGCAGCAAGGTCAGCGCCGGGACAGCGGGGTCGACAGTGAAACCACTCATCAGGGAAGCCTGCTCCAGCCCGGTGCTAACGGTTACGGTCTGCGGTCCCGTGGCCGCCGCGACGTTGATCGCCAGCTGGGCCGTGACGCTGGTCGGGCTGTTGACCGTAACCGGCCCCGGCTGCCCATCCGCGGCGCCTCCCACCGAGATTCCGGGACCAAAACTGGCTTGCGTGGAACCTTGCACAAAGTTCGTATGAGATCCGGTTATGGCTGCTTGCAGGGATTGCCCCACGTTTCCGAAGTTCGGCGAGACTGCCGTGATGAGTGCCGGCGGCGTGATTGCCAGCGCAAAGGGCATGGCTGCGGTGGCCTGATTGCTGTCGGTCACCTGGATCGTGAAATGCGAGGCGCCCGCGGTGGTGGGCGAGCCGCTGATCAGACCGGTGGCCGTATTCAAAGTGAGACCGCCGGGTAAAGTGCCCACGGTCACCGCCCAGGTATATTGCCCGCTGCCCCCGGTTGCAGCGATGGTTTGCGAGTAGTTTTCGTCGACCTTGCCCGCTGGTAAGGGTGAACCGGTGGCAATGAGGAGTGCGGGATCGATGGTCAGAGCCGCGGTGTTGCCGCTTTGAAAAGCGTTGCCGGTGGAATTTGTTCCGGAAACTGAAACCTGATATGACGTGGGAGTCGATACACCGATCGACGCGGGGATTTGGAACGTCACGCTATCAGTGCTGCCCGAGACTATGGTTACCGCCAACGCCTGGGCGGTCCCCGAGGGTCCGCCGCCCACCATTGTCGGGTTGAGGGTCACGGTTACATTGGCCGGGGGGATCGTTCCGATAGGGAAGCCAGTTCCCGTAACGGTCAGATTGGTCACGCCCGGATCTCCGGAAGCGGGTGTGGTGGTAGGATTCAGTGTCACTACCGCGGTAGGCACCGGATAGGGCGCCAGCGCATAAATGATGCCCGTGGTGCCCGTAACGCCAACACGGGTAGTGGCGGCTCCCGTGGTGGGGTCGAGCGTGGCCACCGCGAGAGCCGGTGAATCCTCCCCCCCGTACAGGGTACCGCCCTCCAGGAGCAGTGCGCCTAACTGTGGGCCGCCCGTGCTCCCAACCAGAATCGCTGCGCCCGTATTTGTATCGAGCGTATAAAGGCTCGGCCCCACGGAAAAATACAGCACGCTCGAATTGGTTGATAGGCCGTACCAATAATCAGTCAGGACGATGCCGGTTGGTCCGATCAGGGTTGCCGCGCTGGAAGTGGCATCGATCGAATAGAGATTCATGTCTAAGCCCACAACGTACAGGCCGCTGGTTGTGGAGCCAAATCCCCAGAAGTTTACCGGCGAAGTTCCGACCACCGTTAGGTTTCCGTTCGCGGGGTTTATGGTATACAAAGTGCCCCCGCCGGTCTCGTAGGATGTGCCGTAGAGCGTTCCGTTAGCCACAGCCATACCGGCCAGCGTCACGCCCGTGTTGCCGAGTTTGGAGAACGCACCGGTATCCAAGTCCAGGGTCCCAAAATCGCCCGTTATGGTGCCTATGAAGGCAGTGTTGTTTGTGGTCGACAACGGAAAGGGCGCGAGTGCATAGAATTCGCCTATAGCGCCCGTAACGCCAGGTCCAGTCGTGGCGGCGCCCGTGGTGGGGTTGATGGTGGCCACCGCGAAACTCGGTGATTCCTCCCCCCCGTACAGGATGCCGCTCTCCATAAGCAATGCGCCCATTTGAGGGCCGCCGGTGCTCCCGACCAGCGTCGTTGCGCCGGTGGTGGTGTTGAGCGTAAATAGCTTCGCCCCATTGGAAAAGTACAATGTGTTCGCATTATTTGAGAGCCCCGCCCAATCGCCATCGCCAAAGACGAAACCGGTCGGTCCGATCTTGGCGGCCGCGCCGGAGTTGGGGTTGATCGAATAGAGATTCCCGTCAACACCCAGAGCGTACAGGCCGCTGGTGGTGGAGCCTAGGCCGGCGTAATTTATCGACGACGTTCCGACGACGGTGAGGCTTCCGTTCGTTGGGTTTACCGTATATAGTGTGCCGGAACCGGGCGTGTTGTAGGAGCTGGCGTAGAGCGTTCCATTCACCACCGCCATGCCTCCGAGCGGGACGGGCGAACTGCCGAGTTGAGTGAACGCCCCGGTGTTCAGATCGATGGTCCCAAATACGCCCGTGTTCGTGCTCATGAAGGCGATGTCGTCGGCCTTCAGGGCGGCGGTGGATGCAGCCATGATCAGGCATATCACCAGCAGCGTCGGTTTTCGAGAAACGGACATTCGTTTCCTCCCTTTAAGCTGGGATCGGACTAAACACCCTAGTTCTGATCTCCCAATCCGTGTTTCTGCCGGCAGAGCCTGCATAGAGTGGGTGGCTCCGTATTGTCCACCCGGTGATGCACCGGCTTGAGAGTTCGCAGATACGCGAAGACCCCCTTCAAGTCGTCGTCGGTCATGTTGCGAAAGGTCCACCAGGGCATGTGTTTTAGCTTGCGCGCGCCTACACTGCCGGTGCGAATGGCTTGGATGAACATCGCCTCGTCGTAATAGACGATGCCGGAAGCGTCCGGCGTGAGGTTGGCGGCGGATACACCGTCCGCCATCGGAGAGCCGCCTGCCATCTCCATGCCGGCGATCGGCTGAAATCGGGGAGGAGGCCCCATCGGTGTGTGGCAGCCCGCGCAATGGCCCATCTCGGCCAGGTACGCGCCGCGCCCGGCGGCTGTGGAGAGGTCCGGCTGCGGCACCGGTTCGGTCACCGGGCGTGGAGCCGCCTGCACGAGGCGGGCGATCAGAAAAGGAACTCTTGACGGAGGCAAATCGCTATGCACCGGCGCCAGGCTGCGCAGGAACACTACGACGGATGCCAGGTCTTCGTCGGACAGATGGCGGAAGTGATCATAGGGCATGATAGGAATCAGCGCGGTTCCGTCGGCGGCGATGCCTTCGCGGATGGCCCGTGCGATGGCGTCATCACTCCACCTGCCGAGGCCGGTCTCCGGATCGGAAGTGATATTGGCCGCGACCAGCCGGATGCTGGCGTCCTCATATAAGACTGCGCCCGCGCCTTCCTTCGAAAGCAGCACCGGCGGGTCCGCTTTCTCATCGTATTTGGAGTGGCAACCCATGCAATTGATGACGGCGCGCACTAAGTACTCCCCACGGCGCAGGCGCTCGGGCGTGCGCTCGAACGTACGCGCGGTCAAGGGCCGCTTCTTCGCGCCGATGACCGGGCGCCAGCCAACGGTGAAGGTTAGAGCGAGAGCGGCGAGCGCCAACAAAGCAAGCACTCCATAGCCGCAAATTCTTGTCAGACGCCTTCTCCAGGCCCGAGCCATAATCGTCTCCGCGGCGGAAATCCGTGATCCAAAGGCATTCTTATGGAATCCATCGGGAGATACAAGTCTCAGGCGGTCCGTGACGTCACAGGCTTTTGTTCTCAGCGTGATACACTGGCGGGATGGCAACTGGGGGTGGGCCCGCGCATGTCTCGGCTGCGCTGGATTCCACTCAGCAGGAGGAAGTCCGCTGCCAACTTGCCAGGCTTCTTGCCACTGCCTCCTTCGCCTCTTCATTGCGCAGGGGCCAGCTCCTCCGATACCTGGTGGAGCGCACCCTCGCCGGCGAAGGTGATGCCATTAATGAATACGCCATCGGGTTGGACGTCTTCGAGAAGCCCGCTTCGTTCGATCCCCGCATCGAGTCAATCGTTCGGAACGAGGCGGGCCGCCTGCGCCAGAAGCTCAGGGATTACTATGCGGAGATTGGCCGCCTGGATCGCGTTCTGATCGAGCTTCCTGCGCGGGGCTACAAACCAGCATTTGTGTTTCGCCGGGCGGAAGCCCCGCCGATCAGCCTGCCGGCCCAGGACCAGCCAGCACGGGTTACCAGGAGGTCCATGGCGCTCCGGTGGGGGGTGCTGCTTTTCGTTTTGCTGGTGGCGGCCCTAATGGTTGGCCTTTGGCTCAATCGGGGGAGCTACTGGCCGGCGTCGCAGCCGGATTCCCAACCCATCCGCGCCCTGGCTGTTTTGCCCCTGCAGAATCTGTCCAACGATCCCAGCCAGGAGTATTTTACAGACGGCATGACCGATGAGTTAATCACCGATCTCGCTCAGCTTCACGAGTTGAAGGTGGTCTCCAAGACCTCCATCATGCAATACAAGGGTGTCCGCAAGTCGCTTCCCCAAATTGGCCGCGAGCTGGGAGTGGATGCGGTCGTCGAAGGCTCCGTGTTGCGTTCCGGAAACCGCATGCGAATCACCGCGCAGCTTATTCGGGCGACCACGGACCGTCACTTGTGGGCGCATTCGTTTGAGGGGGACTTGCGAGATGTCTTGACCCTGCAGGCGCAAGTGGCTGAAGCCATTACAGGCGCCGTGAAACTTAATTTGACATCAGCGGAACGCCGGCGCTTCCGGTCTGCGCGCCCGATGGACCCCGAAGCCTATGACGCCTACCTGCGAGGGCGATACCACTTGAACCGCAGGGACGCGGAAGGGTTTGAACAGGCCATCGGCTATTTCAATCAGTCGCTGGAAAAGAATCCGAGTTTTGCCTTAGCCTATGCAGGGCTGTCGGATTGCTATACGCTGCTGTCTTTCGAGGGCAACACTCCGGAAGCTTCGGCTAAGGCCAGGACCGCGGCCCTCAGGGCGGTGGCTCTGGACGACAACTCGGCAGAACCGCATACGTCGCTGGCCGGCATCGATGTCTTCAGCTGGAATTGGCCCGACGCGGAGAAGGAATTTCAGCGTGCGTTGGTTTTGAATCCGAATTACGCCCTGGCGCACCACTGGCACGGCAATTTGTATCTGTCACCCCTCGGGCGCCACGCCGAGGCGATCGCCGAGTTGAAGCGCGCGCAGGAACTCGACCCGTTGTCCTTAATCGTGCAGACCGATCTGGGCTTCGCTTACTTCTTCGCCGGCCAGTACGACCTCGCGTATTCACAATACCAGAAGGTTCTCGCGGCGAATCCCTCATTTGCGCCCGTCCATTGGGTGCTCGGACAGTACTACTTTGAGAGGGAAATGTACGGTCCGGCCATGGAGGAACTCGCGCAGCTCTTGGATCATAACGGGGACCCGGAAATGGCGCGGAGGATTAGAGCGTCCTACGCGGCGGGCGGGCCGCGGGAATTTCTGCGATTTATCGCCAATGCGAAAGCCGCTAATGGCCGGCATTATTTTGGCTTCGAATATATCGCGAAGGCCTATATGCACCTGGGCCAGAAGAAAGCGGCGTTGGCGGCCTTGGAACAAGACTTCCGCGTACACGACGCCGATCTAATCCGCTTGAAGGCGGATCCCTCCTGGAACCGCCTGCGCGCCGAACCCGAATTCCAGGAGATTGAACGCCGCATCGGCCTGAGGTAGTTTCGGGCCGGGGGCCCGTTCCGATCAACCGGCGTGGCCGCCCGTCGACGACCACCGTCCCGTCACGTTCTGATTTTGAGACGGCGCCTGCGGATTCGTGACGCGCCACCGCGCCACGCTGGTCGCAACGCCACCGCGCGGCCACGCGTGGTCGCAGCACAAGACGTTCGGCACCGGACCAGGCCGGCCCCCTCACGCCGCCTATGGGCGCCGCAAAGCTCTTGTGGCGGTCGGGCGCCAGGGCGGCGTGTGTCAGGATGACAGGCTTGAGGCAATTCTCGCCGCCGGTCGTTGATCCCGTACGCCCCGTTGCGGCCGAGCCGGGTACATCCTGGCTGGGCATGTCCCTTGGTCAACACGGACATGTGATAGACGCCGGGTAGTCGGGAACGCGACACCAGTTCATGACCATAGGCCAGCACCGGCTGGCGATCTTGAATTCCTTATCTGATGGCGCGGTGACATTCGCGATTTTGGCAGGCGCTGGCAGACAGGCCTTTGGTGTGGGCGCGTTTTTCTCGAATTGGGGCAGCGGAATGGAATTCCGTCCGAGGATATCCTTGAGTTGCCTAACTTCATCTCGTAGGCGTTGGCACTCTGCAAGCGCTGCTTCGAGTTCCGCTCCACCGTCCTGCTGGGGCTTAATACGCAAAGACTCGGCCGACTTAGGGACGTTCCGGGTCTAAGACGGAGAGTCCTTCCAGCGCGGCGACGTCACACAGGGCCGCGTCCGCGGCGATGAAATGCTCGATTAGGCCCTGGCTCTTCAACCCGAGTGCGACGGCTAGCTGAACCGCGTCGAGGGTGCGCAGAGGCTTATCAAAGGCGTACTTTTCGACCAGGCGCTCAGCTAACGCGAACTCCCGTTCGTTCACGGCGAATACATGAAACTTCCGCGAGACGACATCCTCCTGGAATTGGCGCAGAAGCAAACTCACGTCCTCCCGCGTGACAACCTGCGTCCGTACCTTGATAGCGAATACGGATCGCAGTTCGACAACAGTTAGCCGCGAAATCCGGAGCTGAGCGCCGACGGCCTCGACGATCTCGACGACATTAGGTGTTCCGACCTCCGGGTGATACAGCTTGGCTAGCGCACTGGTGTCGAAAAAGTAAGCTGACAAGATTAGCGACCCTTGCGTTCAGCGATAAAATCTCCCGTCATTGAGCCGGGGATCTTGGAAAGTCGGCGTCGAACTTCCTCTATTCCGGGTGCCGGCCCGGCATGCAACAGTTCTGCCTGGAGACTTTCGAGGTATGCAATATCGAGCTGCGGAGAACCGGGTGCGGATTCGGCCTTGACCACCGTAACCGAGACATGCTCGTGCTCTGCTAAACCAAGTGGTTGCAAGGGCTTGAGAACACCATTTTCGTACACGGCATCAACCTGTATTCCCATGGCACTATTGTACGCCTTCCGCGCGGCGGGGAGGTCGCTGCGCCGCATCGTATGACATTGAAAAGGGGTACGCTTCGGGCTCAATTTCGATCGCGCGAAGCCGGAACCGGTTGATCGAGTCGACCCAATCCGGCGGATCAAACTTCCGTAACGCGGATTCATCTGGCTGTGGTTTGCGGCCCGCGGCGTCAATCCGGAAACGTATCCCGGGCGAGAAGTGTCTTGAAGACGCCCACCTGGCTTGCGTACCTCGCAGGTGCTCGTCGATGTTCGCAATGGCGTCCCGCACCAGCACCTCGCTCATGCCAACCGCTAGAATCCTCGGCGCGGCTTAGTCAAGCTATTCTCTTTTCTGCTTCGCTGGATACGATTCGATCCTTTCGCGGAGAGCGGACAGGTGTGGCATGGACACGCCGCAACTCTCTCCGGTATGGAGCACATCAAAGTAAACGCGCTTCATCTCGACCGCGCTGGTAGCGAAATGACTCGACCTGAGCGGGCGCCGTCCCTTTTCAGTGGACCTGATGCCATAAATAATTGCGCGAATAGTGCTGGCAGCCTGGGCGGAAGGCGATGTCTTGCGCACGAATTTGCTCGTGCTGCGCCGGTTCACCAAATACGAAACCGTCGACTCCATCGCTCTGCAACGGAAGATTAACGTACACAAAGACCGCCAGCGCCGCGCATCGGGCCATGGGCCGCAAGACCGTGGAGGCGGGCATCTTGGAACCCGGCAAGGCCGTGCGGGCCGTAGTTGCGGGGGATTAGGCGCCCGGCGAGACGGACGCCGAATGGATGGAAAACGCCTTCACCAATTTGTTCAGCGTGCCCAAAGAAGAAAGTGTTGAGGGGCGAAACCAGCCTGAAGCAAGCCCACCCGCGCCAGAAGTAGCGAATCCGCGGGACGAATAAACGGCGCCGCACCTCAGAGGACACGTACGGTCGCACGCGGATGGGCTTTTCACTAAGGCTACATCGGGGAACCGCCGATTAGACCACTGCCCTTGGTTAGCCAGCCTGTGAATCGGAGTACGATTAGCGAAGGGGCATCGCAGCCAGATGAAGGTCCTGATCATCGGCAGAGGCGTGGTTGGCACAATCTACGGCTGGGCCTTATCGAAAGCGGGCATCGATGTCACCCATGTCGTGCGAAAACAGGGCCTTCCTGCCCGCGAAGCCTTGGACCTATTGGACCTGCGACCGGGGTATCCCAAACACTCCTGGGCGACCTATGCCCCCAAGACAGTTGGGCAAGTTGATCGCTCCGACGGTTTCGACCTCGTGATTGTCGCGACCAAGCACTACCAGGCTGTTGCGGCCATCCGGCAGTACCTGCCCGATGTACCCGGCGCCACCATTCTCTTGTTCACCGCCAATTGGGATGGAACCGAGCAGATTGACCGAATTCTGCCGAGATCCTCCGTCCTTTGGGGGTACGCCAAAGCCACTGGAGGTGTGGATGTATTGGGCGTCGTTGTTGCAACTGTAGACCCCGCGGTGCGCCTTGGAATGCTGGAAGGTTCGGATCCAGAAAGGTTCAAAGTGGTATCGGAGCTGTTCCGAGCTGCTGGTTTCACTTTGGACGTCAAAGCCAACATGATCGAATGGCTGTGGGTGCACCACGCGATCAACGCAGGCGGAATTGGAATCTGTCTCTGGGCCGGCGGTATCGCCGAAGCCACCCGCAGTCTTCGGACCTTGCGGTTGGGGGTCTGGGCCATGCGGGAAGCACTGGGTGTGGTTGCGGCCCGCGGCGTGAATCTGGAAACGTATCCCGAGGCGAGAAGTGTTTTGAACACGCCCACCTGGCTGGCGTGCCTAGCAGCTGCTTATAGCATCCGATTCACGGAAAAGGGACGGCGCCTGCTCAGGGCAAGTCACTTCGCGAACAGCGCGCTGGAGATGAAGCGCTTTTACCTTGATGTGCTCCAGACCGGAGAGAGCCGCGGCGTATCCATGCCACACTTATCCGCTCTCCGCGAAAGGATCGCATCGTATCCGGCGAACCCGAAACGAGAATAGCTGATCAAGCCGCGCCAGGGATTCGAGCGGTTGGCATGAGCGCGGTGCTGGTGCGGGACGCGATGAGGCACATCGACGTGACGGCGCGCATCGTGCTGGCAGCCTGTTCGGAAGGTTTTGCCCTACGTACGAACCTCGCCGTGCCGCGGCTGTTCACGAAGCACGAACAAGTGCCTCCATCGCGCTTCGGCGGAGTTCGCGCACCGTCAGCTCGACGCGGAGCGGTATAGTATCGGATGCTTTAGTAGCCTTTTGGAATGCTGATTGCCTTACGATGGTGCCCACGGGCTAATCAAGACAAAAGGGAGGACAGTGGAGTGAAGAACACTTTACAGAGGCTTTACATTCTTGTGCAGGCCTTCAAAGAGGAGAGGGGACAGGATCTGGTGGAATATGCGCTCATCGTTGCGCTGATCGCACTCGCGGCGACGGCCGGCATGAGCACCCTGGCGGCTGACATCAACAATGCTTTCTCGTCAATTGGCACCACACTGACCCAATACGCCGGCTAAGACCCATATTTGAAGGGGGCGGGTGTTGACCCATCCGCCCCTTTTGCCGTTCAGCAGAGTCCGCATAAACGCAATTCTGTCAAGCAAGTTACGCAGAGGTGATCAGCCTTGGCGGCGAGTTGTGACCTCAAGCAAACCAAAATTCCTTTCGACGATCCCTGTTAAGCCCCCCTCTTCGCAGCCTTACACGTGCGCCAAAGATGCGATAGCGGGTACACAAGCACATTCGAGTCGACGAAAGTACAGCACAAAAACCGACCAGTTTCTTTCATTGCCTAGCGGCGTAGTACGACCTCTCCCGTTAGGTTCTTGCATAAATTCCAGCTAGCGAATCGACTGGTTGGCGGGGAAAAAAACGAGTGCTTTTGCCCAAAAAACGGGAACTCGCTGAAGTCAGCCAGCCGCGATTTTTACAGTATGTTTATCCCCGAGACGGCCTCCAAGCGTGGGTTCACATTGCCATTTGGTAGGATTGCTCCCGCCGAGCAGGGCATACTAACATGGGGTTGAGGGGCCTCATGCTCAAGATATTCCTACTTTTCGCGTTCCTTCAGGCGGCGGATCTGGCTACCACAGTGGCCGTCTTCAACCTAGGAGGCGTCGAAGAGAATCCGCTGATCAAGCACTTTATGGTGCTGGGGCCGGTCCAAGGAGTTCTGTTGGCCAAGCTCGCCGCGCTTGCTATCGGTACCGCTTGCTACTTCGCTTCGAAACGCCGAGCACTCATCCTGACGAATATCGTCTTCGCGGGAATTGTGGCGTGGAATCTGAGCATTATCGCCAGGCTGGTTTGACGGCCAGCATTCCTCAGTTTTCTGTCTCGTCGTCCGGCGCGATCAAGTCGCCCGGTTTCGCGCTTGGCATGACGAGTTGGAACACCTCGTTTGGAATTCGCGGTCCTGGCTTGCGATCCTCACGACCGTGGCTGGCGTGGAGCATCTTGTACAGCACGGGAATCTGTGAAGCATTGGCTTCAACGTAGTCGACGCCCAGCGCCGTCAAGGCGAAGTCTGAGTTGTCTTCCTTGGTGATGAATTTCTTGCTGCGCAGGTACCAAGTTGCAAAGTCCAGGTATTCGCGCGGAAATCCCATACGTCGCTCCAACTCGCCGAGCGGCACCCGGGGATCCTCGGGCGTCGTGCGCCGCTTGCTGTAAAGCAGCGACAACACGGCCAAACGGCGATTCACCTCGCCCTCAATCCCATCCATGTAGTTGATCGACTCGAGCGTGGGGTTGGGTTGCGGATCGTTCCTCTCGCGGGTTGAATCATACGCCGTCCGCCGGCCGGGATCCGACAGTACCTCGTAGGCGTTCTTGACCGAAAGGAACTTCTCACTGTCACCCGTGACGGGGTTGTCCGGATGATATCGGGCCGCCAGGAAACGGTAAACGCGCTGGATCGTCGCGAATTCTGCCTTAGGGCTGATCTGCAGAAGATCGTAGTAATCGGAAGTATCGGTCGAACGCGGCGTCACCGAACCCTTGGCATCGTCGGCCAGTTCAACACCAATGGTAAAGCCGGAGTCGCGCCGCGTACAGTGACGTACCGTGGCATGGCCGGCGGGTCCACCCAAGCCTTGCAAAAAAACAGCGGTGCCGGATTGTAGCTGCGCCGGACACTGAAAGGCCACGCCAGAATGAGAGTAGTCGACGGCCTGAACTTCAGCGGAACGCGTCAAGCCATCGTCATCCTGCCAGCGTACGGAGTATGTTGCAGTCATCGCGTGCCGGGGCTCCCTTCGCATATCATTGCGGAGGCTGCGTGGTCGTCGTGGTTCCCGTGGATGATGCCCCTGGCATAGATAGGGTGCCTGGGGTGACCGTATCCGTAAGGCCGCTACCTCCCGCCGGCAGCGTGACGGTCGAGGGTTTCAGGCTTTCCAAAAGCTTCTCAACCGGTATGGCCGCCTGCGGCGGACTGACCGGCACCGGACCGGTTACGTCCATGCCGGGTGTACGAGCCGACTTGGTCATAGTTTCCGGCACAGGCTTAGGGAAGTTCAGCGTTGGTAACGGCTGGCCCGCCGGGATGGGACGCACCAGCTCCGGCGTGGCAATGACGAGCAATTCCGAATTATCCTTTTCGCGCAAACGCGACTTGAAAAGATTGCCGATAACAGGAATGCTGGAGAGCACCGGAACCTTTTCCAAAGTCTCCGTAAGGCGCCTGTCAAGCAGGCCGCCGATAGCGAAGCTCTGCCCGGTTTGCAACTCTATCTCGGTGCGCACCCGGCGGACGCTTAGCGCCGGAATCGTGAACCCTTCAAAGTTCAACCCGTTGGCGTAGTCCAGAGCGCTGACCTCCGGGGCGACCTCCAGCTTGATGGTTCCGCGCGGTGTCATATGTGGCACGAAATTGAGCCGAACACCAAAATCGCGGAAGGCGATTGTCACCGTTCCAACGCCACCGCCCCCCCCTTGTAGGATCGGATAAGGAAACGAACCGCCTGCGAGAAAAGTGGCTAACTTGCCGTCATTGGCGAGGATGTTCGGCTCGGCGAGCACCTCGAAGACGTTCTGTAGCTCCAAGGCTTTGATCGTTGCCCCAAGGTTCAAATCCGGGCGGAACAGAAAGATGTTTAGGGCATCACTGAGTGTCACGGTCGCGGGAGAGCCGGCGCCCGCGCCAGGAGTCACAGTGGGAGGTAAGAACTGACCGGTAGTCACTCTTCCTATCGTATTCGTGGCGCCGGTGCTGAGCAGGTTCAAGCCGAGCTGGCTGCTGACCGTCCGGTCGATGAGCACGAATTTGACGTTTACCAGGATCTGAGCGTCAGAAGGTGGCACTGCTACATATAGCAGATTCACGGTCTTACCGAGCGTGCCAGCAATTGACTGAGCTCGCTCCGCGCTCACCAGGTCTTGTACGGTTCCGCTGAGGAAGACAGTGTTGTTCTCGAAGCTGAGGTCGACATTCTGCCCTGGAAGCTGCTTCTTCATTTCCCGGCGGAGAGCCTGCAGCTTGGTCCTGGTATCCGAAGTATTGGGACGGACAGTGAGGTCGAAGAAGAGCTTGTTGCCATCCCGTTGCCAAATGATTAGATTGGTTTCTCCCGGCGCCTTCCCGCTGACCAGCACCTCGTGCAGGCCGACGGCGGTGGCCTCCGCCACGTCGTTGTAGCCTACGGCGATTCGCTCAATCGTTGCGGCGCTGTTGACGATGAGCGATTTCCCGACCGTCACAAACAACGAGTGTGGCGAGCTTTGATCCTGCTCAGGCGATTCCGCCGGTGCGGCGGGCTGCTGTGGCGCAGCCGGCGCGGGGGGGGCCGGCTGCTGAGCGGCGGCTGGCGTAAATGCGGCGCATACCAACGCAAGCGCCGCGATCGTGGCGGCAAGTTTCCGCTTGGTCTGACTGGAATATTCGAAAGAGCTCACTGTTTTGCCTCCGGCGGAGCCGTAAATTTCGCTTCACCCTTCTTGGGCCCGTTCAACACCTCAATGATGAATATCTGCTCGGCGGGTGGTTTGTCGGCCACGGCAGCCTTAGCTTTAACCACAGCAGGTCTGACGCGCGCTTTTGGTGCCGCCGCACCAGGCATCATGTTGGAGGTACCGAACAGAATCCCCATCGCGCTCCCGGGAACCTTTGCCATCTGGGTGTCCATCGGATTGCGCAAGACCAGCTGAATGCGCGTCTCGTTGCTCGCCAGACTTAGAACCTCAGCTTGCTCGGGCGTAACTAGCAGATTGACAACCTGAGTGGTAACCGGCTTTCCCGAGGCATCCTTTTGAATATTCTGGCCGGCCGATAACACCTGAATATTCTGCAGGATGGTCCTCACCTCCGGTCCCACTCCGACCTGCGCAGTCGGCGGCATTCCCGATATCAGCACATCCACGCGCATGCCGGGCACCACGAATCCGGCCACGCCCACAACGTCGTTGACGCGCACTGCTACCGCCCGCATACCTGATGGTATAGTTGCTGCAAGGCCTCCCCCCGCTCCAGGCGGCGCGAGCCGGTTCTCCAGGATAGGTTCGCCTTCATAAATCGGGGACACCACACCGCGGCCCTGGACATCCTGTGCGTTGGTGAGCATGCCTTTCGGCAGGGATCCAGTCCACTCCCCCATTTTCAGATCCATGTCGCCCACCAGAGTGCCAATTTCCAGATTGTGCGCCGCAACCACGATGCGCGAAACCGGCTGCACTGCGTTCTTGCTAACCCGCACCTGCACCATCCGATAAACCAAGTAGCTCGCCCCGGTCGCTATGATCAGCGCCAGGAAGAGAATTGTCAAAACCCTTTGTCTCATATCAAATGTCGCCTTCCACCAATCGGCGTCCCATTTTGCCGCCATTCAGGGACGCATCACGGCCGCCCCGTACCTGGAGACCGCGGGGATGCTATCGCAATCCGGCACCCATTCGGGAAAGGGCTGGAAACAGGCATGATGCGGGAAATCGTGGATATCCTGCGGGTTAGGGGTGTGAACGCGTGTATACATCCGCGCTTTTTGCCAGAATATCTTTGTATACACCGGCGTTGGAGCGAACGCTATTAGCGGCTCGTTTGTGGGATGCTAGTGGAAGATCAAAGGCTGGGTAATGAATTGCTGCGGCGGGTATTGACTCAATGGTCCTACGTCTGAAGGTTCGTAGCGGCGGCTCGGAGACCATTCTGTCCGCCGAGGACGCAGCGCTCGTAGCACCCGGCGGTGGCGAGATTTTCACGTCCCTTATCGAGGCACCCAGCCGGAGATGGTTGTCGTTGGCCTGCTCGGTTATGCTGCACGGGGTGATGACCGCCGGGGTCGTGTATGTCTTCGATCATGCACCCCGCGCGAGCGAGACTCTGGCGTCCCGCTACACGGTCCGGATGATTCGCTTCAACAATTCAGGCCTGCCGCAACCACCGGCGCCGAGCAGCCAGAGTGTCTTGCCGCGGCCCGTGGCTGCAGAGCCGGCGCATCGCGCGGACGCCAGTCAGCCACCTGATTTAAGCAGAAATCTAGCGGCAGCGCTGGCGCAGGCGAGCCCCCCTTCGCTGACGCGGCGGCAGTTCGAATTGCCTAAGCTGCCCGTACCGGCAAGGCCGGGCCAGATCCTGATTCAGCCTGATTTTCCGCCGGACCTGGCGCTGAATCGTGACTTGCGCGTCCCGGAGCTCCTGATCTGGAAGCCGCGCCTGCCAGCACCGCCGCCGCGCAAACAATTTGTCGCACAGAAGCGCGCACAAGAGGCCGCGCGCCCCAAGAATCTTCCCGCTCCGCCGGTCCTGGATTCGCCCAACAACGAAACCCAACTGGCCGATATGCCGTTCTCCGCACGGGTGAGCAACCCGGCTCCGATGCTACCGCGTCCGCCGGCTTCGACCACTCCGATTCGCACAGGCGCCGGGGAAATCGGAGCCGTTCCCCAGATTGCGTCGTCCCAATCCGACAGCGGGGATTCCCCGAACATTCTTTCCATTCCAGACATGCCCGTACCCGGCGCTGGAGTTTTTCCCGTTCCGGCGGGTAATCAGGGCGCGGCGGCCAACCCAGGTTCGGGGGGCGGCGCTGGCCAGGGTGGCGGTTCCGCGGCGGCCGGGTCCAAGGTCGCCGGTGGCACCGGCAACGTGTCGGGCTCCGGCGTGGTAAGCGGTGGCCTAGGGCGAAGCGCCGGCAACGGGCCGGTTGGTGGTACAGGTTCGGGGGCTTCGGCCGCCGGGACGGGTCCCGGCAGTGGGTCGCCGGGTCACGGATCAGGGAAGGACACCGGAGAAGGGGGCGAGGGAACTGGCGGCTCCGTTTTGGCGGCGGGCAGGCCGGTTACCAAGGTCGTGCTACCGCCGGATGGCCATTTCACGGTGCTGGTGCAATCCTCCGGGTCCGAGCCATTTCCCGAGGCCGAAGGAATTCTAACAGGGAAGCTGGTCTACACCGTTTATGTGAAGGCGGGTGCGGCGAAGGAGTGGATTCTACAGTATTGCCTGCCGCGCGCGATCGAGCAGAAGAGCACGACAAACGGAAAGACTCCCCCGCTCGAGGCGCCGTATCCCTACCTGATGCTGCGCCCGGATATATCATTCGGTCCGGATGTCGACTATTTGATCGTGCATGGGTTGGTGACTGCCGCAGGCAAGTTTGATCAGCTGACTTATGTAATCGCCCCACCAGAACAGGCCGAGGCCGGTCAGCTTCTCCATTCCTTGCAGCAATGGCAGATCCGGCCTGGGAAACTGGACGGGCAGCCCGTGATGTTGGAGGTGCTGCTGATCATTCCTCGCGATGGGGACTGACGTTGAACGGCACCAGCCGAGACAAATCTGGGTGCTCTATTTTACGGAGCCAAGTGTGTGCACGATGAAATAAGCCGCTAACCCAAAAACCAGTAGCAGGCACCACAGAGCGACGCTCAAATACATCGCGCCGCGTTGGCGGGAGGCCGCTTGTTCTGGTAACAGCCCCGCGTGAACCTTACTCCGCACTACCAAATAGACCGGGAACACGACGATCCACAGACCCAATGAAGCTGTGAACAGAACAAATGGGTGGGCCGCGACTTGGCTCTTATAGCTCCGGATTCTCAAACGCGAAGAGTCGATGGCCACCCACAGGCTAGTGCTCACGACTGCCACGATGACCGAGATTTTCGCGGCGGTGGGACTGAGAAACCGGACGAGTAAACACGGCACTATAATCGCGAGCGTAATCAGAACAGCAGACACGCCTGACATCGTGACACCTTGCGTGCTCACCTGGACTTCCTTTAAGTCTGACATTTTGGAAGTTCTTAACTGGCTCGGCTTGCCTGTCTACCCAGGCCGCCGAGCGTGCGCTAACCTGGGTGCGAGAGCTTTCAGGCGAGCCGAACTCAAGTCATCCGCATCTCCGCTTCGACGAGTCGAGGCCCAATCATCTCCGCCTAATCAATCATGCGGCATGCTTGCACCATGCCCCGTGGCCCAGCCTTGCTTGCTTCAGCGTACCAAAGCGATTTGGCGGATTTGCTGATTCGCGGGATCGAGGTTCATCTGAATGCCAGGTGTTCCACTTAAGGCTAATTCATCCACAATGATCTCGCCGTTAACAGTGCCGGAACCTCCACTCCCTCCTAACGTGAGCGATTGAAAGTGCGATTGCCCACTCGAATTCAGCGTGGTGGCGATCGTATTTGTCAGATAGACAGTTCCGGTGACGTTCCATCTTCCGCCTCCTAGGAACGAGTGGCCCTGGGCGACGGCGGTGTGGTCAGCGAAAACCACGATCTTCTGATATGACAGAGTCGGGTCGGAGCCGAGGAGCGCGATGTCGCCCGCGTTAGCGTCGACATTGAAAGAATTCTGGTTAGAGCCATTGGCTGCCAAAAAAAAGAGGCTTCCGCAGCCGGTCTTCGTGTCAGGGTTGGTGCAGGCCGGATAGGCGGCGGGACCTGATGGTGGCAAGGTTTGCGTTTGCGCGCTTGAATTGGCATCGAAGTACATGCCGCCACTGGAGATATAGTAGAGGCCGGGTGTAAATATGTAAAAGTTACCCTTAAGTCCGCCGGGATTAGCGTTCTTTGCGAACGACGTATATATACCAGGCTTCAGAACGACGCAGTTCGACACAGCGGTGCCGAACATATCCGCCGAAGGGCAGGTGACCGCATGACCTCCGCCATCGGTGCATGTAGATTGGTTCGCGTTCTCCGTGCACCAGGGCGTTGTCCTGGTCGGATCTTGGTTCGTAAGGCCTGTTGAAGTGGGTGTGGGGACTCCGAGGAGCGGGTCGGCTATTGGGGACGCCGGATCAAGATATGAGCCCGAACCTAGATTGAGGGGGGGGTTGCCTGGATTGGAAGTCGGCAGCCCGAAGTTTCCGAAATCCCCGCCGGTCCCGGTCGAGCAATCCCCGTGATCAAGTGGACCAGCATGGCTCAGATCGATGCTAGCTTGCCCATTAAAGCTAAACGAAGCAGAATTATTGCCGGAGCCGCAACTGGCGTTGCCTGAGCCGGTTGCGACGCTGCCGCCCGTGCCGCCGCAGGAATTGACTTGGATGCTTCTTCGGGGGCCTCCACAGATTTGGATCTTGCCGGGATTCTGATGAGCACTGCCGGTCCCGCTCAGGCTGAGCGCCCCTGCTGCCGTGGGATGCAAAATCAGGATGGGGATCGGGGCCACGCTGGTGGTGATCGCCACGGTGGCTTGCACCGAGATGTTATTGGCGCTGGCGCCTACCAGGCGCATGAGTGTGGCCTGAACGGGCCGTATGATTGTGACCCGCATCAGCGGGACGGTGTCCTGGGAAGCAGTAGAGATCGATACGCCCGGTTCCTGTGCAAATGCGTTGGCCTGGTCCCAAAAATCCACGTACACGGTATCACCGACGGCGGGATCAAAACCGTTCTGCCGGGCATAGTAGCATGGTGTGTGGTTGTCATTGGAGCCGCAAACCAGCCGGGCGGGGTTTCCTCCGCCGTTCGGAAGAGCTCCGAACGTGTTGTTAAATGTGGAGTTACTGGTGTTGGTCCCGTCGAAGATGCTCATCATGCCTGCCAGGGCCGCGGCGTCGGCAGCGTTCTGCGCGATCTGCCGCTGTGAGTACATCTGAGAAACGTCCAGCGTAAAGCCGATTGCCGCAAACAAAAACATGCCTAACGCCACCAGAACCAGTAGCGTAGCTTGTCCTTTTTCTCTTGTTTCGCCTGTTTTGCGCTTCATAGTAGAACCGCCTCAGTAGGTAATAACGCCGGCGCTAGTGCTATAGAGGGTAACCTTAAATGGCGAGATGCCGAACCACGGATCGTAAACGTACGACACATTGACCTGGACGGTGGTTCCTGGCCCGCCCCCCAGACCGGAATAAGTGCAATTCAGGGCGCCGGTATTTAAGGGCCCGATGGCAATAGATGTTAACACACCGGACGAGCCGCATATAGCGCCGGGCGTCGCCGTAACGTCACTCGGACCACAGCCAGCGCTGGAGGCACACGCGTTCGAGCGGTCGACACCATGGGTGATGGCGTACCGGACGGCGGAACGCGAAGCGTTGCATAGGTCGGTATAAACCAGGCCCATTCGGCAGAATTCGAACATGCCAAACATCATTACAAACAACGCGAAGGAAACGATCGCGAACTCCACCAGCGACGAGCCACGACGCGATGAAACGGCTGACTTGATAGGGTTCATTAGAAGCCCAGTATCCTATAGACGGACTGCCGGTGGATAACCAGATTGTTGGGTAGGGTCACCCGGAAACCGCCAGGAAACTGGAGAGACAGCGGAACAAATGGCGTGTACGTATACGACACGTCCACCCATGTCAATCTGTACTGCCCTCCTTCTCCGGTGCTGGTATCGGGGCTGGGGTTGGTACTGAACGAACCCGAGCCGCTCGCGCAGCTCATCGAGCCGGTGTTATTGCTGCTGGTGCAGACGTTACAGGTGGCATTCCCAATAGCCGCATTGCTGGGAGTCAGCGTGCAAACCCGCACCGCGAGGCTGGATAAACTCGGCAGTGTCGACATATCCGTCGCCAGCACATTCGCAACAAGTAGGGCCCCTGCGCTACCCTGGTCGGACGGCGATGTAAACGGTGGTCCTGCGGCGCCCGAAGCGTCGGTACCCGAGTAGGCGACGCTCCCCATGATGGTGTAATCGCCTGCAGACCGGCTGGCGTTTCCTACCTCAATGAACGCATAAAAATAACCGGCGAAGTTCAGGACGTTTACGATCAGAATAAAGAGAAGAGGCACAATTAGAGCGAACTCGACCAGCGCTTGGCCAGCGTCTTTCCGCCGTACTACTTCGCTCATCACACACTTCGCAGGTCCCCTCCAGGAGCGAGACGGTCGATTGGAGCGCGAGTGTTCGTTTGTCCCTGGCACTTCAGTTTCCCCTAGATGACCGCCTTTTTCGCTCTGCATCATACTCCAAATGCCAGCCATTGTCAAGGATCCCCCATCCGGATCCTCCATTTCTCATAGTGCTGCCTGATGCCGAGATTCTGCACCTGCTGTCCCGAATCAATCCTGCGAGACTGCCTCCTTCAGGAAACGCCCAAACTCGGCTTTCTCACGATGGTTCCCAAACAAGAATTGTACGGCGAATCCATCAGTGACGGCGCGGACCACCACCGCGCGTACAGCGAACGGCGCCGGGAGCCCATTCCCGTTTCTCGGCACGGCCGCCGAATGCTCAGCCTGCAGAGTCAGGGTAATTACCGTTCCTGGCTGCCAACTGTCGGACGCCTGGATATAAGCTCCATTCGTGCTGATGTTTGTTATGCTGCGGGGTATCGGCGCCCCGCCTGTCCAGTAGTGCGCGACCATGACACCACCTGGATTACGGCGAGCCTTCCTGTGATCCGTCGAGGACTCCAGCCATTCCCGCATTAGTGCCATCCATCGCATGACTATATATCACTCAGCCACGCCTTTCCGCTCTGCACCGAGTTTGACCTCGTGCTTCTTCCAGTACTCCGTCATTTCCTCGGGCGCGCGGATCAGCAACTCATCACCCAACTGCGTACCGGAGGCATAGATTGTTCGCGTGGGCAACTCAAGCACGCTCTTGGCATGCACGCGAAGCGGGGCGAACCGGAATGGCCCCAGATGCTCGATCAGATGAATCACCCTGTTTTGGGCATCCAGATAAACCACGTCGATCGGAAATAGAATTCCGATCGTGTGGATGCCCTGGGACGGAGCTACCCAAATGCCCTCGTCCCGGCGCAATTTCAGGCGGCCGAGCAGACCTCGCAGGCGAGCAAAGTGCGTGTCGGCCGCCATCACACTGAGGCTCAGAAAGCATTGCCGAGTTTGATTGAAAACGAACAAAGTCCTAGCCACAGCTTTCACGGTCCCTCAGCCTTGCGTCTCGTCCCCCAGTCAAATCAGTTCACCCGCTTGCGGCGCCGCTGAATCAAAATCACCAGCACGATCACGAACAGAACGCCCGCGATCACACGGATCATGGTTACAGTATCCACAGCATTCTCCTTTTGCAATCAAAATTTATCACTTACCTATCTTCTCTATCCCCTCGAGCATAGTGATCATTGAGGGGCCCAATGCCACGATGAACAGCGACGGAAAGATGAAGATGGCGAGCGGGAACACCAGCTTCACCGTGGTCTTTGCCGCCATCTCTTCAACCTGCTGCCGCCGCTGAACTCGCAGATTATCTGAATATACTCGTAATGTCTTCGAAACGCTAGTTCCGAAGTGATCGGCCTGCACGAGAGTAGCCACCATGGCGCGCACGGTGTCCACGTTGGTGCGGTCGGCCAGATTCTTCCATGCCTCCGCCCGCGGGCGCCCGGCCCGCTGCTCGAGCACGATCAAATTGAACTCTTCGCTGATCTCCTTTTGGCTAAGGTGCATCTCGTCGGCCACGCGCACGATGGCCTGGTCGAGACCCAGTCCGGCCTCGACACAAATCACCAACAAGTCCAGAGCCTCGGGCAAGCCGATCCGGATGTTGTTCTGGCGGGCGGAAATGCGATTTCCCAGCCAGAAGTCCGGTGCTAGGAAGCCGAGCGCGGCCGCTAGCGCATAAGTGAAGAAGACCCCCCAGTTCTCATAGAGTCGGAATACAGTGACCACTGCAACCAGCAGGAGTGGGGTCAAGACCTTGGCGCCGTAGAAAATATTGACGTATGTATCCTTCCGGTAGCCAGCTCGGATTAAGCGTTTCTGGATAACCGAAACCTCCGCCGTGCTGCGCGGCATCACCTTCTGGAACGGCTGGATCATGGTTTCGACGGTCGAGGTGGACCGCAGACGCAACAGGCGGTCTACTATGCCCACTCCAGTGGCGTGCGGGGCCACCACGTTGGCCAGCCGCTTTACAGTCGCGTCCCGGTAGAACACCAGCAACAGACCGCTGGCGATCAGCAGAAAAACAGCCGTGAATGCGACAAATGCGAGAGCCATTGTTAAGCCTCAAACGCGAATATTGACGATCTTACGGATGATCAGGGTGCCGATAATCGTCATTACCGATCCTCCGTAGAGCATTTTCAGGCCCGTCGGACGCTGCCATAGAATGCTGAAGTGTTTTGGATTAATTAGATAGAGCAGAAACCCCAACCCGATCGGAAGAATAGCCAGAATCCATCCCGTCAGGCGGCCCTGGGCCGTATGGACGCTGATCTGTCGCCGCAACTGGAAGCGCTCCCGGATAACGTAAGCCGCCTTCTCCAGTACCTCGGCCAGATTGCCCCCGCTATCCTTTTGAATGAGGACGGCGGTGGCGATGATGCGTACCGGCTGAATAGGGACGCGGGCCACCAGGTTCAACATGGCGGTCCGGGTCTCGATGCCGAACTGCTGCTCGTCGAAGCATTTGCGGAACTCTTTGGCTATGGGCTGCCCCATTTCCTTGCCCACCATGCCGATCGTTGAGGTCAAGCTGTGCCCGGCCCGCATTGCTCCCACCATGAGGTCGAGGGCTTCGGGGAGAAGCCGTTCGAAATTCGTGAACCGCACCGACCGCTTACGTAGTACGTAAATCAAAGGGCCGCTTCCCGCGAGCAGGCCAAGCCCGGTTGCCAGCACGATTACGCCGGCTCGCAGGTAAATGGCATACCCTACGACCACTGCAATTGCAATCGAAGACAACAGCAGGGCGCCAACCGTCCAATTCAGGTCAGCTTGATACAACAGCAGGCGCAGCCGCGGAAAAACGTCCATTTGAACCAATATCCGGTCGAGCCAGGGGATGGAGCTGAGTACCTCCTGCTTGCGTAGGTCGAGGGTGTCGTCCTGGATGGTCGGCGCGGCCGTGACCAGCGACTCCAGCCGGGTTACCGCGGCCCGGGTCTGCTTGCTGCTTTCAGCAGTGCTGGCCCACAGCACCAACACGACTACTAGGAAAGCCGCTCCGAAAACAATTAAGATAATCGGGCTCACTGGACCTCCGTCGTTCGGTCGAACAGAGCCGGCGACAGAACGATTCCCGAGACGCGCAGGCGCTCCAGGAACCGTGGATGGATTCTCGACGGTTGGAACGCGCCGATGACCTTGCCGTTCGGTCCGACTCCCTTTCTGACGAACGTGAAGATATCCTGCATGCTGATGATCTCCTC
>Ga0070731_10000971_pt1 | contig 32436 bp, 24 predicted proteins | sample Coa_R1_2_FD_66448 | JGI IMG/M metagenome (GOLD analysis project Ga0070731, IMG submission 66448) | Surface soil microbial communities from Centralia Pennsylvania, which are recovering from an underground coalmine fire - Coalmine... | ecosystem: Environmental > Terrestrial > Soil > Unclassified ... | reverse complement strand
GGCAGCGTAGCGGCGAAGCCGCTAGCGTGGGGGTCCGGTGAGCGCGAAGGGCCGCCCCGAGCGCGAATTGCGCCCCCTCCGGGGGCAGCGTAGCGGCGAAGCCGCTAGCGTGGGGGTCCGATGAGCGCGAAGGGCCGACGACTTGCGAAGTGAACGAGCGACCATTCTTCTGACCGGGGCGCGCGGCCAGCTTGGCCGTGAGCTCGCCGCTGCGCTTCCGGCCGTAGGCGACGTGGTCGCCTTCGATCGCGCGGCGCTCGATCTCGCGGACCCGACTAAGATCGCGAAAGTCGTTCGTGACGTTGCGCCCGACGCGATCGTCAATGCTGCCGCGTACACGGCGGTCGATCGCGCCGAATCGGAGCCCGACCTTGCGTTCGCGGTGAATGCGCGCGGCGTTGGCGTCCTCGCCGACGAGGCGAAGCGCTGCGGTGCGCTTCTCGTGCATTTCTCGACCGACTACGTCTTCGATGGCGAGCGCACGACACCGTACGACGAGTCGATCTCGCCGAGTCCCTGCAATGTATACGGCGCGAGCAAGCTCGAAGGCGAGCGCGCGATCGCAGCATCGGGAGCCTCCGCGCTCACGCTTCGGACGAGCTGGGTATACGGACGGCACGGACACAATTTTCTCGTCACGATGCAAAAGCTCGCGTCCGCGCGAAGCGAGGTGCGTGTCGTCGCGGATCAGGCTGGCGTGCCGAACTGGGCGCGCGCGATCGCGCGCGCCACGTCGCGCCTGCTCGGTCTTGGCATCGATCGCCTCGCCGAGCAATCCGGTCTCTATCACCTGAGCGCACAAGGCGGCACCACATGGTACGAATTCGCGCGTGAGATTCTTCGCCGCTACCCGCACGTGCGCGTGGTGCCGATCGCCACCGCCGACTATCCGACGCCGGCGCGGAGGCCGGTCTATGCGATCCTCGATTCGACCCGATTCTCCGACACGTTCGGCTTCGCGCTGCCCGATTGGAAAACTCTTTTACACGAGTGCCTGCTGTCCGAAACGGAACCACCCTCGGCTTCGCTGGTCAACTGACCGGCCAAATAGGGTCGAAGGCTCGGTCTTTGCATACGGGTGCGCGACAGATTCACACGCAAAACGTCGCTTCCTGGCGACGATTCGCGTCCTATGGGAGTCTTTGAATGACGATCGTACCGCCGCGCGTTCGTGCGCGCCTCGCATGCGCTGCCGTGCTCGCTGCCGCCGCTCTCCCTGTGATGGCCGCGGTTCCCGTCACCGCCGTTCCGCCGGCCGAGTATCGCCCGAGCGGCATCGAAAAGGCCGCGCCCGCGCAGATGCTGCTTCCCGCGCAAGCGCCCGGTCTTCGCATCGTGCTGCCTGAACCCAGCGACGCCGAGCGCGCGACGCTGAAGGCGCGTAACGCGCAGCATCCAGCCACCGGCGCGAATGCCCGCGTGCTCAAGGGACCGCTCGCGGTCGCGTTCCCGCGCGATGTGCCCGCGAGCGGATCGGCCATTTCGCTGTCGGGTCTCGCGTGGCAAACGCTGTCTGGGGGTACGCGCGCGGCGAAGATCGTCGTCGTCTCGCCGGGCGCGGCAGCGCTTCGCGTCGGCATGCAGATGCCGGCGAGCGACACAGGAATCAGCGTGCGCTTCACGGGCAATGGGGGGCAGGCGCAGGTGTTCGGACCGATCGCCGCGAACAAGATCGCGAGCGACACGCAGCGCTTCGGCATGTTCTGGTCGCCGGTGCTCGACGGCGATACCGCCACGATCGAGATCGAGGTCGATGCGGATACGCCGCTCCCGACGGTGCCGCTGACGATCGCGCGCGTGTCGCATCAAGTCGTCGCGCCGGCGTCGATTCACAAGATGAGCGCGAAGGACGTGCAGGATATCGGCACCGCGGGCGCGTGCGAAATCGACGTCGCGTGCGTGGTGCCGCAGACGAGCGCGCTTTCGAATGCGGCCAAGGCGGTCGCCGAGCTCGAGTTCATGCAGGACGATGGCTTCACGTACCTTTGCACCGGCCAGCTTCTGAACGATTCCATTTCGAGCAACACGCCGTACCTGTTCTCGGCGCAGCACTGCCTCGATTCGCCGACCGCGGCCAACACGCTCGACACGTTCTGGTTCTTCGATGCGATCGCCTGCGGCAGCAAGACCGTGCCGCCTTTTGTCGAGCAGACGAGCGGCGCGACGATGCTCGCGCGGAGCGTGGACTTCGACTGGTCGCTCGTGCGGCTCAACGCGCCACCACCTGCCGGCGTGATGTTCTCGGCGTGGCGCACCGATCCGATTCCCACCGCTTCGGCGGTGAACGTGCTCCATCACGCGGAAGGCGACCTCCTGAAATGGAGCCAGGGCGCCGTGCAGGGTTACCTGCTCTACGACGATGGTTCGAGCTTCGCGCAGGTGCAATACAGCCAGGGCACCACCGAACCGGGCTCGAGCGGGGCAGGCCTTTTGACGCTCAATTCGCCGGGCGGCTTCTATGAATTGCGCGGCGGATTGTGGCGCGGCGCGGCATCGTGCGACGATCCGGGCGGCATCGACGAATATTCGCGCATCGACAATATGCTGCCGTTGACTCGGCAGTATCTGACCCCCGATTCGGGCGGCACGCCGGGGCAGGCGGTCGTCGTCGAGTATTACAACCGCTCGCTCGACCACTACTTCATGACGTTGAGTGCCGTCGAAATCAGCGATCTCGATGCGGGCGTGCATCCCGGCTGGGAGCGGACTGGATTGCGCTTCCTCGCGTATCAGACGCAAGCGCCGGGAACGAATCCCGTGTGCAGGTTCTATCGTACGCCCGGCTTTGGCGATTCGCACTTCTATTCGGCGAGCCCGCCCGAATGCCAGGCGGTGATCGACAATCCGCAAACGTATCCGGGCTGGACGTACGAAAGCCCGAACGTGTTCTACATCGCGTTACCGGATCCGGTAAGCGGCGCGTGCGCGAGCGGCACGCAGCCCGTATGGCGCTTCTTCAATCAGCTCACGACGAATCACCGCTACACGATCGATCACGCGACGCGCGATGCGATGCGTGCCGATCCTTCGACATGGATACCGGAGGGCTACGGCCCGGACAGCGTGATCATGTGCGCGCCGGTAGGGTCGTAAAGGGTCGGAGACGACTCTCGCGAACGGTCAGGTCCGTCAACTCGGGTTTTCATCGCGAGAGTCGTCTCCGACCCTACGTTGGTTTACCGTAGTCCCATCGCGTACTGGGCGACTGCCTTCATCTGCTCGTCGCTCATGCCGCCCGCGATCGCGGTCATGACGCGACCGTTCACATCCTTGCCGCCCGGGTCGGCAGCGCGTCCGCCGGTCTTGAATGCCTTGAGCTGCGCGTACACGTAGTCGGCATATTGCCCGGCGAGCCGCGGATAGTTTTTCGGCACGCCGGCGCCGTCGGGCGAATGGCATCCGGCGCACGCGGGAACGTCCGTCTCCTCGTCGCCGCCTCGCCACACGTGCTCGCCGGTCTTGACGAGCGACGCGTCCTTCGCCGCGAGACCCTTCGGCGTTTGCTGCGAGAAGTAGATGCCGAGCGCGCGCATGTCGTCATCGGAAAGCGTCGATGCCATCGCCTGCATCGTCGGATTGACGCGCACGCCGGCCTTGAAATGCATCAATTGCAGGGTGATATAGTCCGCTCCCTGTCCGGCGAGATTGGGATTCACGGGAGCGGTGCTGTTGCCGTCCGCGCCGTGGCAAGCCGCGCATACCTGCGTCGCGGTCTGCCTTGCCCGATCGAGGTTGGGCGCGGCGGCGCCCGGCTTTGCCGGTTCCTGCGCCAGCGCGGAAGCGCAAATCGCGACGATGCAGGCATAGCGCCATGGACAATTCATTACGCGTGGCTCCCACGGGATGAGTGCTTCGACATCCGCGCGGGCTTTTGCCGCGTGCGATGACGAAGCATCGTGCTGATGAAAAAACGCGCCATTGTAGCGGAGTCGCTGCGGCCGGCCGAGGTCGCGCGCATCGGTCGCATCCCGGGACCGCTGGAAGGCGCGCGTTTCGTGACCGGTGCCGCGATGATGTCGCAGCTACCCGTCGAGGGTGCGCGCGAGATCGCATTCGCTGGCCGCTCCAACGCGGGCAAGTCGAGTGCGATCAATGCGCTCGCGCGCCGCTCCGCACTCGCGCGCACCAGCCGCACGCCGGGGCGCACGCGTGAGATCAACTTCTTCGCGTTGCGAAGCGGCGCGCATGTGGTCGATCTGCCCGGATACGGCTATGCAGCCGTGTCGAAGGCGCAGAAGGAAGCATGGCAACAGCTTTTGTGGTCGTACGTCACGTCGCGAACGACGCTCATCGGTCTGGTGCTGATCGTCGACGCGCGTCGTGGACTGGCGGCGCTCGACGTCGAGTTGCTGTCCGCGTTCCTTCCCTCGGCTCGGCCGGTGCTGATCCTCGCGACGAAGATCGACAAGCTCAACGCCGCGCAGGGGCGAAAGGCGGTCGCCGACATCCACGGCGCGGTGGATCGTGCGTTCGGGGATGCCGCGAACGGGAAGAGCGTCATCGGATTCTCGGCCGCGACGTCGCAGGGTGTGACCAGCGCCGACGCAGTTCTCGCGCGATGGCTCGAATAGAAAAAGGCCCCGCGATCAAGGGGAGTGACGCGGGGCCTCAAAACGCCCTGCGCCGGACGAACCGGCGCGGGCACCCGCTCAGGGAGGAAAGCGGGAGACGTTGACCGTCCGCAGTTTGTGACCGCCCTCGAAATTGCGAGTTCCGTCAAACGCAGGAAAAGGATGATTGCATGAGCTTCAACTATGCGGGCCGGTTTCCGGCGAAGCGCCCGCGTCGCATGCGCCGCGACGACTTCTCTCGCCGGCTCGCCCGCGAGACTCGCCTTTCCGCTGACGATTTCATCTATCCGGCGTTCGTGCACGGCGAGTCGGGCCAACGACCCGTGCCGTCGCTTCCCGGCGTCGCGCGCAAGTCGATCGATCTTCTGCTCGTTGATGCGGAACGCTGCATGTCGGCGGGTGTGCCGGCGATCGTGCTCTTCCCGGTGATCCCCGCCGATTGCAAGACGACGGACGCCGCGGAAGCGTGGAACGACGATGGCCTGGTGCCTCGCGCCGTGCGTGCGTTGAAGTCGCGCTTTCCGTCGCTTGGCGTGATCACCGACATCGCGCTCGACCCGTACACGAGCCACGGCCAGGACGGGCTCGTCGACGATACCGGTTACGTCATGAACGACGAGACGGTCGACGCGCTCGTGCGCCAGGCGCTTTGCCATGCGAATGCGGGTGTCGATATCGTCGCGCCTTCGGACATGATGGACGGGCGCGTCGCCGCGCTGCGCGAGTCCCTCGACGACAGGCGCTTCATGCATACGCGCATCCTCGCGTATTCGGCGAAATACGCGTCGTCGTTCTATAGCCCGTTTCGCGACGCCGTCGGTTCCGCGATGAATCTTGGAAGTGGAGACAAGCGCACCTACCAGATGGATCCGGGCAATTCCGACGAAGCGCTATGGGAGACGTATCTCGACATTCGCGAGGGCGCGGACATGGTGATGGTGAAGCCCGCGCTTCCTTATCTCGACATCGTGCGCCGGGTGAAGGACGAATTCGGGATGCCGACGGCCGTCTACCAGGTGTCGGGCGAATACGCGATGCTGAAAGCCGCGGCGCAGGCCGGATGGCTGGACTTGCGCGCATGCACGCTGGAGGCGCTGCTCGGCATGAAGCGCGCGGGGGCGGATGCGATATTGACCTACTTCGCGCTGGACGCGGCGGAGTGGTTGAAGGGCGGGCACTAGGCTACTCCCCAGACCCTAATCCCCGGCCCCGGGTCCCCAGCCGCTCGCTCGCAAGCATGTCCGCGAGTGCGGAAGCATCCAACCGTATCTCCTCGCGCCTCCCGCGTTGCCTCGCCGCGAACGGCGTCTTCACGATCAGTCGCACGTTCCCGCGTCCTGTGGCGATCAGGAGCTCGGCCGGCGCATGCTGGGCAACGCCCGGCGCGACGCGATACGTGACATTGCGATTGATGAGCGCAAGCTCGACGGCTTTCGAATCGTCGGCGATGAGCTCGAGGCGGATATCGCTATGCTCGGTCGCCCAGCCCGCCGCGACACCGCCGACGAGCGTCGGCGCGAACGCAGTGAGCTCGCGCATCCAGAAAAGCGCCACCTCGCGCTGATCGCGAAGCGTCGACGCATGCGCGTCGCCGCCGAAGAGCGCGTGGTGCGTCGCGAGCGCGGTTTCGACCTCGTCGTTTCTCGGCAGCATCGTTCGCTCCGGCAGCATCAATTGGCGCAGCGCCTTGCGCTTGGCGAGCGACCAGTCGGTCAGCCCATGCTCGACGATCAGCCGCGCGGCAACATCTGCGATGCGCGCGCGATTCTGCGTATCGCGGCCCGAAGGCTCACGGTCGCGACGATAAGCCATGCACTTTCAGAAAAGCTGGTTGCGCACGTCGCGCGCGGGCGGCGACCCCGGCATCAGCGCAGGCGCGAGCGCGTCCTGCGCCATCCGCGGCGTGAACTCGGCCATGAACCAGTCGGAATACTTGCTCGCGTCGTCGCGAAGTCCCGTGTCGGGGTCGATATGCAGCGATACGACGCCGGGCGGCGGATCGGCCAGCACCTCGGACACGCCCTTAAGCGCCTTCTCCATGTAGCCGATCCACATCGGCAGCGCCGCGACGCTGCCGGTCTCGTTCGCGCCGAGCGTCTTCGGCTGGTCGTAGCCGATCCACGCGATGCCGACCTGCGCGTTGTTGAAGCCGCAGAACCACGCGTCGACATCCTCGTTCGTCGTGCCTGTCTTGCCGGCGATGTCGCTGCGCTTGAGCGAAAGCGCGCGCGTCGCGGTGCCCGACGTGATCACCTCGCGCAAGAGCGACCGCATGATGAACGCGTTGCGCGGATCGATCGCGCGCTCGGCATCCTTGCCCGCTTCCGCGGGCGTCGCCTGCGACAGCGTCTCGCCGTGGCTGTCGGTGATTTTCTCGATCAGGTACGGCGTGATTCGATAACCGCCATTCGCGAAGACCGAGTACGCGGTCGCCATCTGCATGGGCGTTGCGGCGCCCGCGCCCAGGCCCATCGTCAAGTAGGCCGGGTGCAGCTTGGGATCGAAGCCAAAGCGCGCGATGTAGTCCTGCGCGTACTGCGGCCCGATCGCCTGCAGCACGCGAATGGTCACGAGGTTCTTCGAGTGCGCGAGCGCGACGCGCAGGCGCATCGGCCCCTCGAACTTGCCGTCGTAATTCTTGGGCTCCCACGCTTCGCCGCCGGCCTTCTCCGCCGGAACGAAGAACGGCGCGTCGTTGATGATCGTTGCCGGCGTGAAGCCCTTCTCGAGCGCAGCCGAATAGATGAACGGCTTGAACGCCGAGCCGGGCTGGCGCAGCGCCTGCGTCGCGTGATTGAACTTGTTGCGGTCGTAGTCGAAGCCGCCGATCAGCGCGAGGATCGCGCCGTCGGTGGGCCGCACCGCCACGAAGGCCGCTTCCGCCTGCGGCATCTGGGTGATCGCGTAGCGACCCTTGTCGTCGCGCGTCAGGCGGATGATCGCGCCCGCACGGATCTTCTGATTGGGCGGCGCCTTGTCGGATAACGCTCGCGACGCGAACTTGAGTCCGGCGCCCGTCACTTCTGCCTGATCCCCGTTCGCAAGCACGGCGCGTACCTGCGAAGGCGACGACGCCAGCACGACTCCGGTGAGGATGTTGTCGCTGTCCGGGTTCTCCTGGAATACGCGATCGAGCGCCGCGTCCTGCTCGCCCGGGTCCTTAGGCAGGCTGACGTAGCCTTCGGGACCGCGATAGCCGTGCCGCTGGTCGTAGTCGACCACGCCCTTGCGCATCGCCGCGTACGCGGCGTCCTGATCGTCGCGCCTGATCGTCGTCCAGACGGTGATCCCGCGCGTGTACGCGCTGTCGCCATAGGCGTCGTAGACGACCTGCCTCGCCATTTCGGCGACGTATTCGGCGTGGAGCGACGACGTTTCTCGCGTCATAGGGTGCACGACCAATGGCGCATTTTGTGCTTCCCGGTACTGGTCGTCATTTATGTAGCGAAGCTCATGCATTCGTCGCAGCACATAGAGCTGGCGAGCTTTCGCCCGACGCGGATTGCTGATCGGGTTGTACGCCGACGGCGCCTTGGGCAGGCCCGCGAGCATCGCCGCCTCGGCGACCGTGACGTCTGCGAGCGGCTTTCCGAAATACGTCTGGGCGGCCGCCGCGAAGCCGTACGCGCGCTGACCGAGGAAGATCTGGTTGATGTAGAGCTCCAGGATCTCGTCCTTGGAGAGCGAGGCCTCGATCTTCCACGCGAGCAGCGCCTCGCGGAGCTTGCGCGACACGGTCTTTTCGCGGGTGAGGAAGAAGTTGCGGGCGACCTGCATCGTGATCGTCCCGGCGCCCTGCTGAGTGCCCGAGGTCGCGTTGGCGAGGGCGGCCCGCAGCACGCTCAAATAGTCAACACCGCCGTGTTGATAGAAACGTTCGTCTTCGGCGGCCAAAATGGCGTGTTTCATGACATCCGGGACTTCCTCGATCCGGACGATGGCGCGGCGTTCCTCGCCGAATTCGCCGAGCAGGTCACCGTCCGCCGAGACGACTCGAAGCGGGATCTTCGGCTGGTAATCCGTCAGCGCGTCGAGAGGGGGAAGGGTCGGCCACAGCAGCGCCAGCACGAAGGCCCCGAGAAGGCCCCCGACGATGCACAGCCCCAGGGCGACCGAGCCGGTGTAGAGTAGCCAGCGCTTTAGCACGTTGGAATAAAAGGCATCTTTGGGCGGGTGGGGGGCCGTCGATTATAGGCGTGGTTGCAACACTCACCCGCCAGAAAGCAAACATTTCGACGGCCGGTGCACTTGTCGTCGGCGTTTAATGTAGATTATCAGCAACGGGACAGACGCGATGCTTGCCGATAACTTCTCCTCCGCACTCGACTTGTTCAAAACCGGCTCGCCGACGCTGATTGGGGTCGATATCGCGTCGACGTCGCTCAAGCTCGTCGAGCTTTCCGCCGGAGGCAAGGGCGCCTACCGCCTCGAGCGCTACGTGATCGAGCCGCTGTCCAAGGACGTGGTCACGGACGGCAACGTCGTCAATATCGAGCTTTGCGCCGACGTGCTGAAGCGCGCATGGAAACGCCTCGGCAGCCGTAACCGCAATGTCGCGCTCGCTCTGCCCGCGGGGATGGTCATCACCAAGAAGATCATCGTCGCCGCGGGCCAGCGCGAGGAGGACCTCGAGCTCACTGTCGAGGCCGAGGCCAATCAGTACATCCCGTTCGCGCTCGACGAGGTCAACCTCGACTTCCAGGAGATCGGTCCCGCGCCCAACAACCCCGACGAGGTCGAGGTGCTGATCGCGGCGTCGCGCAAGGAGAAGGTCGAGGATCGCGTCGCGGTTGCCGACGCCGCCGGCCTGAAGGCACGCGTGATGGACGTCGAATCGTTCGCGACGCAGGAGGCGTTTCGCCTCATCGCGCCCTCGCTGCCGGCGAACGGGCGCGACCAGAACATCGCACTGGTCGACATAGGGGCGCACGTGATGCACTTCTACGTCCTTCGCAACAGCCAGATGCTATTTTCGCGCGATCAGGCGTTCGGCGGCAATCAACTGACGCAGGACATCCAGCGCGCCTTCAATCTGTCGACCGAGGAAGCGGAGTCGGCGCGCAAGAACCAGGGGTTACCGGAGAACTACGACCACGACGTGCTGCAGCCGTTCATGGAATCGCTCGCGCTCGAGGTGACGCGTGCGCTGCAGTTCTTCTTCACGTCGACGTCGTACAACCAGGTCGACCAGATCGTGCTTGCTGGCGGTTGCGCGCTTTTGCCGGGGCTCGACGAGCTCGTCGCCAAGCGCGCGGGCGTCGCCACGATCGTCGCCAATCCATTCGCGCAGATGCAGACGAGCGAGCGCGTTCGGCCGCGACAGCTCGCGCAGGAAGCGCCGATGCTGATGATCGCGACCGGCCTCGCGATGCGCAGTTTCGAATAGGGGCATTCCATGCGCATCAACCTGCTGCCCCATCGTGAGCAGAAGCGCCAGGCGCGCCAGCGACAGTTCGTCGGGCTCGTGGTCATGCTCGCGGTCCTCGGCGTGGCCATCGTGGCGCTCGTCCACGTCGTCCTCAATGCGCGCATCGACAACCAGAACTCGCGCAACCAGCTTCTGAGGACGAAGATCGCCGAGCTCGATTCGCAGATCAAGGAAATCGACAAGCTGCGCGACCAGATCCAGCAGGTGCTCGCGAGAAAGCAGGTCGTCGAGGCGCTGCAGGCCAATCGCAACGAAGCCGTGCATCTGCTCGACCAGCTCGTGCGTCAGCTTCCCGAAGGCGTCTATCTGACCTCGGTCAAGCAGACCGACAGGAAGGTGCAGATCGTCGGCTACGCGCAGTCGAACGCGCGCGTGTCGACGCTGATGCGCAACATCGAAGGCTCGGCGTGGCTAGAGAAGCCGGAGCTCGTCGAGATCAGGCTCGTGACCGTCCAGGGCCCGCAGGGCGCCGGGGCGCAGAACCTGAACCAGTTCACGCTCAATTTCCTGATCCGGCGCGCGACGCCCGAGCCGGGCGCCCTCGGGACGCCGGGCGAGGCGAAGGTCAAGGGAGGCAAGTCATGACGTTCGACGACTTTCGCCGCCTCAACTTCCGCGAAGTCGGCAAGTGGCCGCTCGCGCCGAAGGTCATCGTCCTTACGCTCGTCGTGCTCGTCATCGTCGCGCTCGGTGCGTTCTTCGACTGGAAGGACCAGTGGGACACGTTGCAGCAGGCCGAGCAGCAGGAGACGCAGCTTCGCGTCCAGTTCACGGAAAAGAAAGCCAAGGCGATCAACTACGACCTCTACGTGCAGCAACTCGCCGAGGTCGAGCAGTCGTTCGGCGCGCTCGTCAAGCAGCTTCCGAATCGCTCGGAGATCGATGCACTTCTGACCGATGTCAACCAGGCGGGGCTCGGGCGCGGCCTGCAGTTCGATCTCTTCAGGCCGGCGCCGCAGGAAAAGATGGCCGACTTCTACGCGGAGCTGCCGATCGACATCAAGATTACCGGCAATTACCACGACATCGGCGCGTTCGCGAGCGACGTCGCCGCGCTGCCGCGCATCGTGACGCTGAACGACCTCGCGATCACCAACAGCAAGGGCACGCTGACGATGGATGCCGTCGCGAAGACCTATCGTTATCTCGACGAGGAAGAGATGGCGAAGCAGCGCGCCGCCCAGAAGGGCACGAAGGGCGCCGGCGCGAAGGGCGGCAAATGAAGCGGGCGGCATTCATGGCGATCGCATCTTCCGCGGTGCTCGCGGCGTGCGGCTCGTCCAACCATCAGGATCTCATCGACTGGATGGCGGCGCAGGGCAAAGGCATGCGCGGACATCTGGATCCGATCCCGCAGATCAAGCCGTACGAGCCATTCGTCTACAACGACTTCGACCTGCCCGATCCGTTCAAGCCACGCAAGATCGAGCCGATGAAATCGGACAACGCGAACAAGCTCGCACCCGATCTCAATCGGCGCAAGGAGCCGCTGGAGGCGTATCCGCTCGAGTCGTTGTCGATGGTCGGCACGCTCGAGAAGGGCAGGACGCGCTACGGGCTCGTCAAAACGCCGGAGAAGGACATCTACCAGGTGCGCCAGGGGATGCACATGGGCCAGAACTTCGGCGTCATCACCGACATAACCGATAACGACATCAAGCTCAAGGAGTTGATGCAGGACGGGTCTGGGGACTGGTCGGAGCGGTCCAGCACGCTCAACCTGCTTGCGGCAGACCAGAAGGAGCAGAAGAAATGAACGCCTATAGCGTCGGTCAACGGCCTGGCTGGGGAGGCCTCGCCGCAATCAGTGGATGGCTCGCTCGCATCGCATGCGCGACCGCATTCGTCGCGGCCGGCGCTGCGGTCGCGCAAACCACCAATACGATCGAGCAGGTCTCGGTCACGCGTGCCGCATCGGGCAACACGATCGTGCGCTTCCAGTTGAAGGCGCCGCCCGCCAATCCGCCCGCGGGCTTCGCAACCGTGACGCCGCCGCGCATCGCACTCGATTTTTTCGACACGACGAGCGCACTGCAGAGCAACCAGCGCTCCGTCGACGATCCCGCGCTTCGCAGCCTGCAATTCGTCGAGGCGGGACGCCGCACGCGTGTCGTCTTCCAGCTCAACAAGGCGCAAGCCTTCGACACCAGGGTCGAGGGCAATGCCGTGATCGTTACGCTGTCCGATAGCGCGACCGCCGCGGTCGCACAAGCCTCGCCGCCGCCACCGCAGCGCTTCGCCGAGCCAGGTTCCGCGAGCCAGCAGCATTCGCTGCGCGATGTCGATTTTCGTCGCGGCAAGAACGGCGAAGGTCGCATCATCGTCGATCTCTCGGACAACAACACGGGCATCGACATTCGGCAACAGGGCCGGCAGTTGATCGTCGATTTCCAGCGGACGACGGTGCCGAAGAATCTCGAGCGGCGCCTCGACGTCGCCGATTTCAATACGCCGGTCGTCACCGTCGATACGTTCCCCGTGGACGGAAACGCCCGGATGGTGATTACGCCGCAGGGGCTTTGGGAGCACTCCGCGTATCAGGCGGAGAACAGGTTCATCGTCGAGGTGAAGCCGATCGTCGACGACCCGAACAAGCTCGTTCAGGGCACGCGCGCAGGCTACAAGGGCGAAAAACTGTCGCTCAACTTCCAGAACATCGAAGTGCGGTCCGTGCTGCAGGTGATCGCCGACTTCACCGGGCTCAACATCGTCACGAGCGACACGGTGACGGGCAGCCTGACGCTGCGCCTCAAGGACGTGCCGTGGGATCAGGCGCTCGACATCATCCTGCAGACCAAGGGCCTCGACATGCGCAAGAACGGCAACGTCGTTCTGATTGCGCCGCGTGAAGAGCTTGCCCTCAAGGAAAAGCAGCAGCTCGAGTCGCAGGCGCAGATCAACGATCTCGAGCCGCTTCGCACCGAGGCCTTCCAGCTCAACTATGCCCGTGCCGAGAAGGTGAAGGCACTGATCGAAGCGAAGGGCTCGTCCGATACCCGCATTCTGTCGAAGCGCGGCTCGATCTTCATCGACGAGCGGACGAACAAGGTATTCGTCACCGATATCGCCGATCGCCTGGAAGAGGTTCGCCGCGTGCTCCAGCAGATCGATACGGCGGTGCGGCAGGTGCTGATCGAGGCGCGCATCGTCATCGCCGACGACACGTTCAGCCGCTCGCTCGGCGTTCGCCTGGGTCAGCAGACCGGCGCGACCATCTTCGGCGGGCGCTATGCGGTCGGCAGCGCGGGCAGCCTACAGCCGATCGCGGATACCACGACCGGCACCGCCGCAGTCACCAGCCCCACGCCGTTCCAGATCGCGTCGGGACAGCTTCGGCCGCAAGGTTCCGATCTCGGCAACCTGAACGTGAACCTGCCGGCGATCGTCGCGAGCGGCACTCCCGCATCGCTGGCACTCACGCTGATCAACCTCGGCAGCGGCAACCTGCTTAACCTCGAGTTGCAGGCACTCGAGGCCGACAACCGCGGCAAGGTGGTGTCGAGCCCGCGGGTCATCACGGCCGACAACCAGAAGGCAGTGATTACGCAGGGTACGCAGATTCCTTATTCGACCGCTTCGGCGAATACGGGCACGAACATCCAGTTCAAGGATGCGTTGCTGAAGCTCGAGGTGACGCCCCAGATCACGCCGGACAACCGGGTGATCATGAGCGTCGACATTCACAAGGACAGCGTCGGGCAGCAGATTCCCCAGGCAACGGGCGGATTTCAACCTGCGATCGACACCAAGACGGTCACCACTCAAGTGGCGGTCAACAACGGCGACACCGCGGTGATCGGGGGCATCTACGAGGAAAACATCACCAACACGATCAGCAAGGTCCCGTTCCTCGGCGACATCCCCGTCGCAGGGAACCTGTTCAAGTCGACGCTTCGTTCCGCCGAGAAGACCGAGCTTCTCATCTTTCTGACGCCGCGGATCGTGAAGGAAACGATCACGTCGGTGAGGTAAGCCGAAGTAGGGTCACGAAATCGGGGTCAGAGATGCATTTCCCGAACGGACGTCGCGAATCGCTACGGTCGAGCCGGGAAATGCATCTCTGACCCCGATTTCGGCCCCTAATTTCAGACCCCTTACAATGCCCCGGTGCTGCACCGGGGCAATCTTTTTCTCGTCGGGTTGATGGGCGCGGGCAAGACGACGCTCGGTCGGCAGCTCGCGCGCCGTCTCGACAAGCCGTTCATCGACGCCGATCACGAGCTCGAGGCGCGTCTCGGCGTACCCATCCCGACGATCTTCGAGCTCGAAGGCGAAGCGGGCTTTCGCGATCGCGAGGAAGTCGTGATCGACGAGCTTTGCCGCCGTAGCGGCATCGTGCTCGCGACTGGCGGAGGTGCGGTGATGCGTGAGCGCAGCCGAACGCTGCTGCGCGAGAACGGCACGGTGCTCTACCTGCACGCCGCGCCCGAAACGCTTTGGCAGCGCCTTCGCAACAGCCGACATCGTCCGATGCTGCACGCGGCCGATCCGCGCAACCGCCTCGTCGAGCTTTATCAATTGCGCGATCCGCTTTATCGCGAGGTGGCCGATCACGTGATCGACTCCGATCGCGAGGCGGTCATTCGTTTCGTGCGTTGGCTCGATGCCGAATCGTCGGGCAAGCCATCGATCGATCGAAGCTCGGCATGATCACGCTGACCGTCGGACTCGGCGAGCGTGCCTATCCGATCCATATCGGGGAGGGACTGCTTGCGCACGCGGGCGATCGCCTGGCTCTGCCGCGCGGACAGCGCGCGGTGATCGTCACGAACGCCGTCGTGGCGGCGAACCATCTCGCCCCACTCAAGGCGTCGCTTCGCGATGCCGGCGTCGATGCGGATGTCGTGCTGCTGCCCGACGGCGAAGCGCACAAGAACCAGGAAACGCTCGACGATCTGCTGACGCGCCTGCTCGAATTGCATGCGGAGCGTTCGACGACGCTGATCGCCCTTGGCGGCGGTGTTATCGGCGACATCGCCGGATTTGCCGCAGCGATCTATCAGCGCGGCATCCAGCTTGTCCAGATCCCGACGACGCTGCTCGCGCAGGTCGACTCGTCGGTCGGCGGCAAGACCGGCATCAATCATCCGCTCGGCAAGAACATGATCGGCGCGTTCTGGCAGCCGCGGGCAGTGCTGATCGATATCTCGGTGCTCGCGACGCTTCCCGATCGCGAGCTTTCCGCGGGTCTCGCGGAAGTGATCAAGTACGGCGCGATCCGTGACGCAGAATTCTTGGCCTGGCTCGAAACGAATATCGCCTCATTGCTCGCGAGGGACGGCAAAGCGCTCGTGCATGCGATTCATCGCAGTTGCGCGATCAAGGCCGGGATCGTGGCCGCCGACGAGCGCGAATCGGGCGAGCGCGCGCTGTTGAACTTCGGTCATACGTTCGGACATGCGATCGAAGCGGCACAGGGCTACGGCGCGTGGTTGCACGGTGAAGCCGTTGCGGCCGGTATGGTGTGCGCGGCGCGATTGTCGGAGCGTGTGTGCGGTTTAGCGCGGTCCGATACCGCACGGCTACGCGATCTCGTCGCCGGCGCGAAGCTGCCGATCGCACCACCGAAGATTGCCAGCGAACGCTGGCTCGATCTCATGCGCCGCGACAAGAAGGTCGTTGGTGGAACGATGCGCTTCGTGCTGCTCGAGTGCCTCGGTCACGCGATCGTGCGCGGCGATGTGGCCGAATCGGACGTAAAGGACGCGATCGCGGCACGATGAAAAAAAGGGCACCCGAAGGTGCCCTTCGATTCCGTGATTGCGCTCCCTGCTACGGGCAGGTGTCCGTCACGGTGACGCTGAATGTCTGGCTCTGATTGCCATCGAAGATGTTCAAATGAACGGTGGCGTTCGCCGACGCGCTCGCATCCACGTTGCTGCCGGTGAGCCGAGTGAGTTGCACCGCCGTCAACGGCCCGACCGACGTGGGATTCACTTGCAGGATGTCGGGCCTGTCGGTGCTGATGAGGAACTGTGTCGCGGGCGTGATAACGGGCGGACTGTTGCCTTGCTGACTGGACGTACCGCCGCCGCTGACGAAGATGTTCGTCGATGCACCGCAAGTAAGCGTCGGGATCGGCGTCGGCCCGATGACGATCGGATTCTTGTTCGTCACCGTGTTCGGCGGCGTCGTCCCGACCTGATTGATCAGCGTGACGGTCGTCTGGTGTCCTGCCGCGTCGGCGATCGATATCGTCGCCGGATTCACGCACGCGCCGTTGGTCGTGACATTGAATCCGCCGCCGCTCGCCGCGACAAGGGTCGGCGCGACAATGAGCGCCTGCGGGAACGTGTTGCGGATCGTGTATGGGGGCGTACCGCCGAAGATGTAGAACGTGCTGACCACGCCTGCCGAGCACGTCTGCGTGTCCGGGCCCGTGATGGTGACTGTCGTCGGAACGACTGAGAGTTGACCGACTTGCTGAATGACGAACAAGCCTCGGACGAAATTACCCGTTGTCGGGACCTCCGACGGGTCGCATACCGGCGTCGATGTTGGCGGCGGCGTCGTGCCCAGCACGCTTGCTTGGACGATTACGATCTGCTGCGGCGCACTCGGATTGGCCAGAATGCGTGCAACTGCGTTGCCGTTCTGATCGGTCGGGACGATATAGCAGCGTGCGAATGCGTTCGGTTGCCCGGGTCCCTCGGTAAAGATCTGGAAATCGCCCTGAACGATGTCGAATCGCACGTATTGCCCGGCGAGGCCTCCGGCCGGTCCGTTCTGCAGACGAACCGCCAGCGATCCCGTCTGGCCCGAGCAAATCCATGTCGATCCATTCGTGTCGGTTGGCGTCGTGCTGTTGATCGCGCTGCTCGGGCACTGGTCCGAGAAGTTATCGGCCTTGAGCGTCAGCGAATTGATCAGCAGCGCCGCCTTGACGGTCAGTGCCGCCGTGGCCGAGACGCCTTTCGAGTCGCGGATCGTGACGTCCACCTCGGTATCCGCCGTCACCTGGTTAGGCACGATGGTGATGGAGTTGCCGCTTACATTCTGCTGAACCGGCAGGATCGACTGGTCGGCCGAGAAGGCGCTGTACGGCGGAGTCCCTCCCGAGACCGTCAATGTCACTGGCGTCCCCGAATAGACGCTTGCTGTTGCGGGAAGAACTGATAAGGGCGTTGACACCGCGTTGTTCTGGCTCGGCGCTCCATTGCCGCCGCCGCAGGCGGCAAGCGACAGCACGCCGGCGATTGCGGCCAAAGTCAGAAGCGGGCGCAGCCACGCGGTCGGGCGAAATCCGGGCATGATGGGCATCCTGATGATGTTGTCCTAAAGCTTCGGTTGAGGGGACGGCGAAAAGAGCGTAGCAACAACGATCTAGAAAAGTTTGCTGAGATTAGAGCGGAAGAGCCTCCATGACGCAAGCATTTCCGGCTGAAATGCAGTCCGGGGCCGCCCGGCTGTTGCATGGCCGCGAGGGTTCGGTCGGGAAGCCCCGCAGCAGGTAGCGCCACGCAATCGCCCTCGCCTTTACGGGCGCAAGACGACCGGCCGATTCTTGCCGCATTGCAGCATCCCGCGTAACATGCACAGGTTTCGCCTGATTTGGATGAAACTCATGACGCCGGCGCCCCGGATGGCGTCGCTTTGCCGTCACAATCGAGGTCCAACGTGCCCATGTCTCCCGATGCGCCGATGACCGCCCATCCGCCCCCCGCCCAAGGCCTCTACGACCCCGTCCACGAGCGCGATGCTTGCGGGGTCGGGTTCATTGCGCACATCAAGGGCCGCAAGACGCACGAGATCATTGCGCAGGGCCTCGCGATCCTCAAGAACCTGACGCATCGCGGCGCGACGGGCGCCGATCCGTTGCAAGGCGATGGCGCGGGGATTCTCCTTCAGCTTCCCGATGCATTCCTGCGCCGTGCATGCGGCAGGCTCGGCATCACGCTTCCCGCGATCGGCCAATACGGTGTCGGCACGGTGTTCCTGCCGCAGGAGCCCGCTTCGCGCGTTGCCTGCGAGCAGGAGATCGAGCGTGCGATCTGGGCCGAGGGACAGGTGCTGCTCGGCTGGCGTGACGTGCCGACGAACAACGCGGGGTTGTCGACGCGCACGAAGGAAGTCGAGCCCGTCATTCGGCAAGTATTCGTCGCGCGCGGCTCGCGCGACATGGACCAGGACGCGCTCGAACGCAAGCTTTACGTGGTCCGCAAGGCGTCCGGGCATGCGATCCAGGCGCTCAAGCTTCGGCACGGGAAGGAGTTCTACGTGCCGTCGTTCTCGACGTACACGCTGGTCTACAAGGGGATGCTGCTCGCGCACCAGGTCGGGGAATACTACGAGGACCTGCGCGATCCCTCGATGGTGTCGGCGCTCGCGATGGTGCATCAGCGCTTCTCGACGAACACGTTTCCGACGTGGGACCTCGCGCATCCGTTCCGCTTCATCTGCCACAACGGCGAGATCAACACGCTGCGCGGCAACTTCAACTGGATCCGCGCAAGAGAAGGCGCGATCGCGTCGAAGGTGCTTGGCGACGATCTCTCCAAGCTGTGGCCGCTGATCTACGACGGACAGTCCGACTCGGCGTCGTTCGACAACGCGCTCGAGCTCCTGTTGATGGCCGGCTATTCGCTGCCGCACGCGATGATGCTGATGATCCCCGAAGCGTGGGCCGGCAATGCGCTGATGGACGACGATCGGCGCGCGTTCTACGAATATCACGCGGCGCTGATGGAGCCGTGGGATGGCCCCGCCGCGATGGCATTCACCAACGGGCGACAGATCGGCGCGACGCTCGATCGCAACGGCCTTCGTCCGGCGCGCTTCGTCGTCACCGACGACGACTACGTCGTGATGGCATCGGAAGTCGGCGTGCTCGACATTCCGGAATCGAAGATCGTCAAGAAGTGGCGATTGCAGCCCGGCAAGATGCTGCTCGTCGATCTCGACGAGGGACGAATCGTCGACGACGACGAAGTGAAACGCACGCTCGCGACGGCAAAACCTTATCGCGAATGGATCGAGCGCTATCGACTCCGTCTCGAGGAAATGCCGGAGCCCGCACCGACCACACCGTCCTCGGTGCCGCTGCTCGATCGGCAGCAGGCGTTCGGCTACACGCAGGAGGACCTCAAGATCATCCTCGCGCCGATGGCGCAGAACGGCGAGGAAGCGGTGGGCTCGATGGGTAACGACGCCGCGCTGCCGGTGCTCTCCGATCGCCCGAAGGTCTTCTACAACTATTTCAAGCAGCTCTTCGCGCAGGTGACGAATCCGCCGATCGATCCGATCCGCGAAGAGCTCGTGATGTCGCTCGTCTCGTTCATCGGGCCGCGTCCGAATCTTCTCGCGCTGGACCCGCGCGACGACGATGCAGAGATCGCGAATGGCGCGCACGGCCAGGCGACGACGCCGAAAGGCGAGCCGCCGATGCGTCTTGAAGCGCAGCAGCCGGTGCTCACGCCGGAAAACATGGAGAAGCTTCGCCACGTCGAGCTTTTCTCCGGCGGCGCATTCCGCTCGATCGAGCTCGACATCTGCTATCCGTCGGCATGGGGCGGCAACGGCATGGAGGCCGCGCTCGCGAGCCTCGCCGCGCACGCGGAGGACGCGATCCATCAGGGCTACAACATCCTGATCCTGTCCGATCGCACCGTCGGCGCTGACATGCTGCCGATTCCCGCATTGCTCGCGACCGCGGCCGTGCACGAGCATCTGGTCAAGAAGGGCTTGCGCACGTCGACGGGGCTCGTCGTCGAGACGGGCTCCGCGCGCGAGGTCCATCACTTCGCGCTGCTCGCCGGTTACGGCGCGGAAGCGGTGCATCCGTACCTCGCGCTCGAAACGCTCGTCGAGCTCGCGCAATGGCGCGCCGAGATCGAACGCAAGGACGTGCAGAAGCGCTACATCAAGGCGATCTGCAAGGGACTCTACAAGGTCATGTCGAAGATGGGCATCTCGACCTACCAGTCCTATTGCGGCGCGCAGATCTTCGAGGCGGTCGGCTTGCAGAAGGCGTTCGTCGACAAATATTTCACCGGCACATCGAGCACGATCGAAGGCATCGGGCTCTTCGAAGTCGCCGAGGAAGCGGCGCGCCTGCACGCGCTCGCGTTCGGCGACGAGCCGTTGCTCGCCAGTGCGCTCGACACCGGCGGCGAATACCTGTACCGGATTCGCGGCGAAGAGCACATGTGGACGCCGGACACGATCGCGAAGCTGCAGCACGCCTCGCGCGCCAACTCGTATTCGACGTACAAGGAATACGCGGCGCTCGTCAACGAGCAGGGCCGCAAGCTCAAGACGCTGCGCGGGATGTTCGAGTTCAAGTCGGCCGAGCGAACGCCGGTGCCGATCGACGAAGTCGAACCGGCGAAAGAAATCGTCAAGCGTTTCTCGACCGGCGCCATGAGTCTCGGCTCGATCTCGACCGAAGCGCATACCACGCTTGCGATCGCGATGAACCGCATCGGCGGCAAGTCGAACACCGGCGAAGGCGGTGAGGACCCGATGCGTTATCGGGCGGAGATGCGCGCCGGACGAAGCATCGTCAGGAAGGGCGATACGGTGGCGTCGATCATCGGCGCCAACGCCGTCGAGCACGACATCGTGCTGGAGCCGGGCGACAGCCTGCGCTCGCGGATCAAGCAGGTCGCATCGGCGCGCTTCGGCGTCACCGCCGAATATCTCGCGTCCGCCGATCAGTTGCAGATCAAGATGGCGCAGGGTGCGAAGCCGGGAGAGGGCGGCCAGCTCCCGGGACACAAGGTTTCGGAATACATCGCGCAATTGCGCTTCTCGGTGCCGGGTGTCGGCCTGATTTCGCCGCCGCCGCATCACGACATCTATTCGATCGAAGATCTTGCGCAGTTGATCCACGATCTCAAGAACGCCAATCCGCGGGCGTCGATTTCCGTGAAGCTCGTGTCGGAGATCGGTGTGGGCACCGTTGCAGCCGGCGTCGCGAAAGCGAAGTCCGATCACGTGACGATCGCAGGCCACGACGGTGGCACGGGCGCGTCGCCTGAATCGTCGATCAAGCATGCCGGCACGCCGTGGGAGCTTGGTCTTGCAGCCACGCAACAGACGCTCGTGCTGAATCGCCTGCGCGGACGCATCGCCGTGCAGGTCGATGGTCAGATGAAAACCGGACGCGACGTCGCGATCGGCGCGTTGCTCGGCGCCGACGAGTTCGGCTTCGCGACGGCGCCGCTCGTCGTCGAGGGCTGCATCATGATGCGCAAGTGTCATCTGAATACCTGCCCGGTCGGCGTCGCGACGCAGGACCCCGTACTGCGTCGCCGCTTCACCGGCCAGCCCGAGCATGTCGTCAACTATTTCTTCTTCGTCGCCGAGGAACTGCGCGAGATCATGGCGGAGCTCGGCTTTCGCACGTTGAACGAGATGATCGGCCGCAGTGATCTTCTCGACATGCGCAAAGGCATCGAGCACTGGAAGGCGAAGGGGCTCGATTTTTCGCGCGTGTTCCACCAGCCGCCGATGCCGGACGAGGTCGCGCGTTACCACTGCGAAACACAGGACCACGGGCTTGCGCGCGCACTCGATCATCAGATCATCGCGGCGGCGCAGCCCGCGATCGACAAGCGCCAGCCGGTGCGGCTTGCGTACAAGATTCGCAATGCACACCGATCGGTCGGCGCGATGCTGTCAGGCGCCATCGCGAGAAGGCATGGCCACGAAGGTTTGCCCGCGGACACGCTGCACGTCGCGTTCGAGGGCGTAGCGGGCCAAAGCTTCGGCGCGTTTCTCGCGCACGGCGTTACGTTCGAGCTGATGGGCGGCACCAACGACTACGTCGGCAAGGGACTGTCCGGCGGCCGGCTCGTCGTGTATCCGGATCCGTCGTGTCCCGCGAAGCCGGAAGAGAACATCGTGATCGGCAACACGGTCATGTACGGCGCGATCGCCGGAGAAGCGTACTTCCGCGGCGTCGCCGGCGAGCGCTTCTGCGTGCGCAATTCGGGCGCGACGGCCGTCGTCGAAGGGACCGGCGATCACGGTTGCGAATACATGACCGGCGGCACGGTCGTCGTGCTCGGGCGCACGGGCCGCAACTTCGCGGCGGGCATGAGCGGTGGCGTCGCGTATGTTTACGACGCCGACGGCACGTTCGCTTCGCGCTGCAATGCGTCGATGGTGACGCTCGGCCCGGTGCTCGCCGAGAGCGAGCAGGTTCGCGTCGAGAAGGAGCTCGCGGCGGCCGGCAAGGGACGGCTGCTGCACGAAGGACTCGCCGACGAAGCGTTCGTGCGCCGACTGATCGAGCGGCATCTGCGTTTCACCAACTCGACCGTCGCGCTTGCGATGCTCGACCATTGGGATGCGACGCGCGCCAAGTTCGTCAAGGTGTTCCCGACCGAGTACGTGCGCGCGCTCTCGGAGCTGCACGCGAAAGCGCAGCGGGACAAGCCCGCGGCGGTCGGGGAAGAGAGCAGGGTGGCGGCGTGAGAACGGATTTTCCGTGTAACGCGAATTTCGCATGGGCAAGGTAACGGGATTCCTCGAATGGCAGCGGATCGCTGAAGTCGCCGACCCGATCAAGACGCGCGTTCGTCATTTCCGCGAATTCATTCACACGCTCGATGATGCGGCCGCGTCCACGCAGGGCGGACGCTGCATGGATTGCGCGATCCCGTTCTGCCAGACGGGTTGTCCGGTCAATAACATCATTCCCGACTGGAACGATCTCGTTTACCGGCATCAGTGGAAGGCCGCGCTCGACGTCCTCCATTCGACGAACAACTTTCCCGAGTTCACCGGCCGCATCTGCCCCGCGCCGTGCGAAGCCGCCTGCACGCTCAACATCAACGCCGATCCTGTCGGCATCAAATCGATCGAGCACTTCATCATCGACAAGGGTTTCGATGAGGGTTGGGTCGTGCCCATGTCGCCGTCGCGCAAGACCGGACGCCGCGTCGCCGTCGTCGGCTCGGGCCCCGCGGGCCTTGCGTGCGCGCAGCAACTGGCGCGCGCCGGCCATGACGTCGTGCTGTTCGAGAAGGAGGATCGCATCGGTGGCCTCCTTCGCTACGGCATTCCCGACTTCAAGATGGAGAAGCACCTGATCGACCGGCGCATGGCGCAGATGTCGATCGAGGGCGTCGAGTTTCGTCCCGATTCGCGCGTCGGCGGCAATGTTTCCGCGCAGTCGCTCCTTGCCGAATTCGACGCGATCGCGCTCACTGGCGGCGCCGAGAAGCCACGCGACCTGCCGGTGCCGGGACGCGACCTCGCGGGCGTTCACTTCGCGATGGACTTCCTGCCGCAGCAGAATCGCGTCGTCGCGGGCGATCGCGTCACCGATCAGGTCACCGCCGAAGGCAAGCGCGTCGTCGTCATCGGTGGCGGCGACACGGGCTCGGACTGTGTCGGAACGTCGAATCGGCAGGGCGCCCTTTCGATCGTGCAGTTCGAGCTGCTCGCACAGCCGCCGATCAACGAGAACAAGCCGCTCGTGTGGCCTTACTGGCCGATCAAGCTGCGAACGTCGTCCTCGCACGAGGAAGGCTGCGAGCGCGACTGGTCGGTGGCCACGAAGCGCTTCGAAGGATCGAATGGCCATGTCGAGCGGCTCGTCGCGGCGCGCGTCGAATGGCAGCGCGACGGCGGCGCGATGCGGATGGTCGAGGTTCCGGGCAGCGAATTTGCGATGAAAGCCGATCTCGTGCTCCTCGCGATGGGCTTCACCGGTCCGGGCGAAACCGGTCTCGTCGAGCAGTTCGGCGTCGAGCGCGACGCGCGCACCAACATCAAGGCGAATACCGACGACTATCGGACCAGCGTGCCGAAGGTGTTCGCCGCGGGCGACATGCGTCGCGGGCAATCGCTCGTCGTGTGGGCGATTCGCGAAGGCCGCCAGTGCGCGCATGCGATCGACGCGTTTCTGATGGGATCGTCGTCGCTGCCGAGGTGAAATGGGGTCACGAGATAATCGGTGCCAGAGATGTATTTCCCGAACGAGCACGACGACTCATGATGGCGGTGCCGGGAAATACATCTCTGGCACCGATTATCTCGGCGATCCTGTGGCGGCGTACCACGGAAAATCGAGCCTGGCCCCAATTTCAATTGCTGACGCACTGTGCCAGGAAATACATCTTTGACCCCGATCGTCGAGCTCGACATCGCCTCCTGGCATCCGAGCATCGTACCGTCGCAGACGGAACGCCATGCACGCGAGCTCGAAAGCGGCACGGTCCTCGTGCTGCCGCATCTGACCTTCATCGTGCGGCCCGACGAGCAGCGCTTCCTCGATACGCGCTGGTCCGACGGCAAGGCGAAGAACGTCAGCCTCGAAGGGTCGGTCGTCAAGGGCGCGCGAGGAAGCGCAGCCGATCTCGCGGCGCTGGCAAAGATGATCGCGCGCTTCGCCGATGACGCGAGCGCACTGATCGCCGCGCTGTTTCCACGCTACGCGCCGCACCTCGAGCGTGCACGTACAAGCTACCGCCCACATGGCGCGGCGGGTCGCGCCGTCTCGTGGCGCAAGGACGACACTCGGCTCCACGTCGATGCGTTTCCTGCGCGTCCCAATCGCGGCGAGCGGATCCTGCGCGTGTTCTGCAATGTGAATCCGCAAGGCGAGGATCGCGTCTGGCGCGTCGGCGAGGCGTTCGAGCCGATGGCGCGTCGCTTGCTGCCGCGCGTTCGCTCGATGCTTCCTGGCGAGGCCGGGGCGCTTGCGGCGATCGGTGTCACGAAATCGCGGCGCAGCGAATACGATCATTTGATGCTGGGCCTCCACGATCATGCGAAAGCCGACCTCGACTACCAGACGCACTGTGCGCAACGCGAAGTGCGATTCGCGCCGGGCACGACGTGGATCTGCTATTCGGATCAGGTGATGCATGCGGCGTCGTCGGGGCAGTACATGCTCGAGCAGACGACGCATCTGCCGATCTCGGCGCTCTACGAACCGGCCCGTTCGCCGCTTGCGGTGCTCGAAAGGATCACGGGACGCGTGCTCGTCGCGCGCCCCTCGCCCCAACCCTCTCGTCGTGAACGGGGCGAGGAGTCGAGCGCAAGCGAGGCGGGTGAGGGGCGATGACTGTGCTCGCCAACGACACGTTTCTTCGCGCGCTGCGCCGCGAGCCGACGAGTCATGTGCCGGTGTGGCTCATGCGCCAGGCGGGGCGCTACCTGCCGGAGTACGCGAAGCTTCGCGCCCGCGCCGGAAGCTTCATGGCGCTCGCGAAAAATCCCGAGCTCGCCGCCGAGATCGCGCTGCAGCCGCTTGCGCGCTTTGCGCTGGACGCGGCGATTCTCTTCTCCGACATCCTGACGATTCCCGATGCGATGGGCCTCGGACTGTCGTTCACCGAAGGCGAAGGTCCGCGCTTCGCGCGGACCACCGTCGACGAGCGCACGATCGCCGCGCTTTCCGCCCCCGATCTCGAAGAACTTCGCTACGTGTTCGACGCGGTGCGCACCACGAAGCATGCGCTTGCGGGTCGCGTCCCGTTGATCGGATTCGCGGGAAGCCCCTTCACGCTCGCCTGCTACATGGTCGAGGGCGGCGCAAGCGCGGATTTCGCGAACGTTCGCACGATGGCGTTCGCGCGGCCCGACCTGCTCGATCGGATCGTGCGAATCAACGCCGTCGCGGTCGCCGACTATCTCGCCGAGCAGGCGCGCGCCGGTGCCGACGTTCTGATGCTATTCGACACGTGGGCGGGCATGCTGTCGCCGGCGGCGTACCGGCGTTTTTCGCTCGCGCCGATTGGGTCGGTGCTCGAGCGGCTACCACGCGACGTGCGGACGATCGTGTTCGCCAAGGGCGTCGCGGCGTCGCTTCCGGCGCTCGTCACGTGCGGAGCATCGTGCATCGGCGTCGACTGGACCGTCGACCTCGGCGACGCGCGACGGCAATACGGCGACCGCGTCGCATTCCAGGGCAATCTCGATCCGCTCGCGTTGCTCGCCAACCCGGAAAGCATTCGGCGCGCCGTCGCCGACATGATCGCGGCCGCAGGGGAACAGCCAGGCTACGTATTCAACGTCGGTCATGGGCTCGTGCCGTCGACGCCGCCCGATCATGTCGCCGCCCTCGTCGACGCGGTTCATGGCGCCCGCTCGTCGCGCGTCGAAGCAACATGCTCGGAGCGGTCGGGCACGGCGGCAACGGTCGACGGACGGGGTTGACAACCCGGAGAATCGGGGTTTTCCAACGCAGTTATGCACACGTTTAGGCCGTTTGTCCTACACCGCCGCATGTGACGAATTTTGCGCGAATCCGAGATCGCAAATCACTGAAAACCGGGCGCAATTTTATGCCCGTCGCAACGGTGCAACAATCGAGCCATGCGATTGCCATGCACCGGCGCCCATAGCGCGTCCAGTTACGCACAAAATTATCCACAGTGCGTGTTGGAAATGTTTACCGGATTTTCGTGAAATTAAAAGTTTGGTGTTTTATGTTCACGTATCGGTTTAACTGTCGGGTAACCGCGCGCATCGCACCGACGGCGCTGACCCTGTAATTCTGCTCGATGGCGATCGCGCGCGTCGCCATGCCGATCGCGGCCTGGCAATTCTTCGATTACTGGATTCCAGAGGGCCTCGACTTGGCGCGCGGCGATGTCGTGAAAGCGCGACTCGGCGGACGCAAGTACCAAGGCGTCGTGAATCGCATCGATGCGACGAGCGATTTTGGCGCGCAACTCCAACCGATCGATGCCATTGCCGACACCGCGCGGCTGCCCGAGGAGACGCTCGCGCTCGCCGAGTTCGTCAGCGACTACTACCAGGCGCCGCCAGGCCTCGCGCACGCGCTGCTCGTGCCACCCGCGACGCGGGCCAGGCGAACCCCACAGGCGGCGACGCTCGACGGATCCTTTAACGAATCCGGCGCCGCTTCGCCCCCGCTTAATGCGGATCAGATGCGCGCGCTCGACGCACTCGTTGCGACAGAAAACGCGTTCTCGGTGACGATGCTTCACGGCGTGACCGGCAGTGGCAAGACGCTCGTGTATCTGGCAGCTGCGGAACGGGCGATCGCACGGGGCGGACAGGTGCTGATCCTCGTGCCCGAAATCAACCTCACGCCGCAATTCGAGCGTCGCGTGAACGCCGCGCTGCCGCGCGCGCACGCAGTGACGCTTCACAGCCGGCTCGCAGCGGGCGCGCGTCGCGCGAACTGGGACGCGGTTGCAAGCGGGCGCGCCGACGTCGTCCTTGCGACGCGGCTCGGCGTTTTCGCGCCTGTGCCGAGGCTCGCGTTCATCGTGGTCGACGAGGAGCACGACGACTCGTTCAAGCAGCAGGACGGCGTGCGCTACCACGCTCGCGACCTCGCGATCTGGCGCGCGCGCCGGCGCAACGTCCCGATCGTGCTCGGTAGCGCGACGCCGTCGCTCGAGACGTGGATGCGTGCGCGCGAAGGACGCTACCGCACGTCGACGATGCCGACGCGCGCCGATGTGCGCGCGCGCCTGCCCGCGGTTCGCTTCGCGCCGGTACGCGGGGCGAATGCGCACGATGGCATTTCGCCGATGCTTCGCGAAGCGCTCGCGGCACGCCTCGCACGAAGCGAGCAGTCGCTGATCTTTGTCAACCGCCGCGGCTATGCGCCTTCGCTCAAGTGCGCGGCATGCGGATGGGAGTCGCAATGCTCGCGCTGCGCCGCGCGGCTGGTTCTGCACCGCGCGCCCGATCGACTGCGATGCCACCATTGCGGCCAGGCGAAGCCGATCCCGCGCGCGTGTCCCGAATGCGGCAACGTCGACCTCTCGCCGCTCGGTTTCGGCACGCAACGCCTCGAGCAGGCGATTCGGGCCGCGTTTCCAAAAGCGCGCGTGGCCCGCGTCGATCGCGACACGACGCGGAACAAGGATGCCTTTGCGACGGTGCAGCGACAGGTCGAGGACCGCAACCTCGACATCCTGATCGGTACGCAGATGCTCGCGAAGGGTCACGACTTCCCGCGTCTGACGCTCGTCGGCGTGCTCGGCGCCGACAACGCGCTCTACAGCGCGGACTTCCGCGCGACCGAACGGCTTGCTGCGCTTCTCACGCAAGTCGCCGGACGCGCGGGACGCGCCGATCGGGCGGGCGAGGTCATCGTGCAGACCGATTTTCCGGATCACGCCGTCTATCGTGCACTTGCCGAGCACGATTACGGGCGATTCGCGGATGCGCTCGCCAAAGAACGCGAAGCGGCGCAGTTGCCGCCGTCGTCGCGCATCGCGCTTCTCGTGGCCGAGGCACATGCGCGCGGCGACGTCGACGAATTCCTCGTGGCCGCCTACGAGCGCGCGATGGCGCTTTGCGATGGCAACGTGACGCTCTTCGCCCCGGTGCCCGCGGCGATGCCCCGCCGCCGCGGCTACGAGCGCGGGCACGTTCTCGCGCAAAGCGCGCATCGCAAGCCGCTGATCGCTTTTCTGCCGCGATGGCGTGAAGCGCTGAACGCGAGCGGGAGCACGCGCGTGCGCTGGGCGATCGACGTCGATCCCAGGACCTTGTAAGTCGCGACTCCAGGAACGACGCAAAGCGCGAGCGCGCCATCGCTATAATGGTCCGCGTATGCCCTCCCACCAACCCGGCGCGACGCCGGGCGCGGCAATCGATCCCAGGAAGCGCATCGCCGATGAGCTTTCGCGCATAGTCGGTGAAACGATGCCGTCGGCGATCGACATCGTTCGCATCGAACTCGAACGAGCGCGCGATCCCGCCCATGGCGACTACGCGACCAACGCCGCGCTCGCGCTCGCGAAGCATGCGAGGCGAAATCCGCGCGAGCTCGCGCGAACCATCGCCGATGCACTTGTCGAGGCGCTTCCGGATGTCGTCGAAACGGCCGACGTCGCAGGTCCCGGCTTCGTCAACGTTCGGCTCGTGCAACGCGCGCGGCACGCGGTGGTGCCGGCGATACTTCGGGCGCACGATCGCTACGGCAGGAGCGATGCGCTCGCTTCGCAGCGAATCATCGTGGAGTTCGTGTCGGCGAATCCGACCGGACCGCTGCACGTTGGCCACGGACGGCAGGCCGCGCTCGGCGATGCGATCGCCAATCTGCTCGAAGCGCAGGGCGCGCAGGTGTCGCGCGAGTTCTACTACAACGACGCCGGCCAGCAGATCGAGAACCTGGCGGTGTCGGTGCGCGCCCGCGCCCGTGAAATCCTCGGCGAGTCGGGCGCATTTCCGGAGGACGGTTATCGCGGCGACTACATCCGCGAGCTCGCGCAGCGATACCTCGAGGAAATCGGCCGGGATCTCTCGGATATCGAGTCGATTCGACGCTTCGCCGTTGCCGAGCTACGCAAGGAGCAGGATCGTGACCTCGCCGCATTCGGCGTGCGCTTCGACCGCTACTACCTGGAAAGCTCGCTCTATACCGACGGTCGTGTCGACGCTGTGGTCGACCGGCTGGTCGCCGCCGGCGTCACCTACGAGCACGAAGGTGCGCTGTGGCTTCGCACGACGCAGTTTGGCGACGACAAGGACCGTGTCATGCGCAAGTCCGACGGCGGCTACACGTACTTCGTCCCCGACGTCGCGTACCACGTCACGAAATTCGAGCGCGGGTTCGAGCGCGCGATCAACGTCCAGGGCGCCGACCATCACGGTACGGTCGCGCGCGTGCGCGCCGGATTGCAGGCGATGAATCTCGGCATCGCGCCCGGCTACCCGGATTACGTGCTGCACAAGATGGTGACGGTGATGCGCTGCGGCGAGGAAGTGAAGATCAGCAAGCGCGCCGGCAGCTACGTGACGCTGCGCGAGCTGATCGACGAGGTGGGATGCGACGCGGTGCGCTTCTTCCTCGTCTCGCGCAAAGCCGACTCCGAATTCGTCTTCGACATCGACCTCGCGCGCTCGCAATCGGAAGAGAATCCGGTCTACTACGTGCAATACGCGCATGCGCGCGTCTGCTCGGTACTGCGCCAGGCGAGCCTTTCCTTCGACGAGGCGCGCGCGCGGCTCGTCGACGCCGACGTCTCGCCACTCGAAAGCCGCTACGAGGCGGCGCTACTGCGGCGTCTCGCCGATTTTGCCGACGAGATCGCCGTGGCAGCGCGCGAATTCGCGCCGCATCAGCTCACGTTCTACCTGAAGGATTTGGCGCAGGAATTCCACAGTTACTATAATGCGGAACGCTTTCTCGTCGACGATCGCCGCCAGAGAGATGCGCGCCTCGCGCTGATCGTCGCGACCGGGCAGGTGCTGCGAAACGGCCTCGCGCTTCTAGGCATCTCGGCGCCCGAAACCATGTAGCTTCCTCACAATGACTCTATCGAAGCAATCGCGCCGCCCCTCGATGGTACGCACGCCGCAGCCGCACTCGGCCTTCGGCGGCACGCTGCTCGGCGTGTTCATCGGGATCGTCGTCGGCCTCGGCATGGCGGCGAGCGTCGCGTACTACCTGATGAAGAACAACCCCGCGCTGCCGATGCCGCGGCTTTCGCGCGATGCGCAGGAATCGCCGCGCGACGACGCGAAGGTGGCGCGTAACGACGAGAAACCGCGCTTCGACTTCTACAAGATCCTGCCTGGCATCGAGGAGCCCAAAGTGCAGTCGGCTGCGCAGGCGGATCGCGGCGACCGTGCGGTTGTCGAACAGGCCAAGGACCGCGCGAGCGACAAGCCGATGATCGCGGCGGTGGCGCCGCAAAAGGCAGCGATGCCAACGGATGCCGCGACCAAGCCGGCCGCCAGGCCCATCGATCGCTTCTGGCTGCAGGCGGGCTCGTTCACGACCGCCCCCGATGCCGAAAACCTGCGCGCACGGCTTGCGCTGGCCGGCTGGGAGGCGAGCGTGCAGCAGGGCGCACTGCCGGACAACAGCATCCGCTACCGTGTCAGGCTAGGTCCCTACGACAACGCCGACGAACTCGGACGGATGAAATCGGAGCTCGCGAAACGCGGCTTCGACGTCGCGGTCATTCGCTATTGAGCAGGCGAGAAAAAGGGGCCGGCTCGATTTATCGATAACGCGACCGAAAATCGAGCCTGGCCCCTTTTTCCGATAAATCGAGCCTGGCCCTTTTTCTCCGCGTTGCTACCAAGAAAGCTGCCGACGCACCCTTCCAACTTTCAGGAGCCTCCATGAGCCTTTCCGCAGTGCGTTTTCTGGCCCGCAGCGCGATCGCGCTGCTGACTTTCGCGACATTCGCCGGTACCGCGAGCGCCGATCTCGTCGAAGGCAAGAACTACGTGCGGATCGCCAATCCGCAGCCGGTCGAGACCGGCAAGAAGATCGAGGTCATCGAGTTTTTCTCGTACGGCTGCCCGCATTGCGCGGCGCTCGAGCCCTATCTCGACACGTGGCTTGCGAAGCTGCCTGACGACGTTGCATTCCGGCGCGTTCCCGTGATGTTCCAGCCGCGCTGGATACCCCTGGCAAAGATCTACTACACGCTCGACGCGCTCGGCGACGCGAGAAAGCTTTCGCCCGACGTTTTCAAGGCGATCCACGAGATGGGCAAGCCGCTTTGGGAGGACAAGTCGTTCTTCGACTGGGCGGCGAGCGAGAGTCTCGATCGCAAGAAGGTCGAGGACGTGTACAAGTCGTTCGCGATCGACGGCAAGGTGAAGCGCGCGATGCAGCAAGCGCAGGAATACCGGATCGAGGCGGTCCCGACTGTCATCGTCGATGGCAAGTTCGTCACGTCGTCCGATCGCGTCGGCACCCACGCGGCGCTCCCGGCCGCGATCGACGAGCTGATCGTCAAGGCGCGCGCCGAGCGCAAGAGCTGACGCCGCTTCGCGTTTTCATCACGGGCGCCTCGTCGGGAATCGGCGAGGCGCTCGCGCGTCATTACGCATCCCGCGGCGCCGCGCTCGGGCTCTTCGCAAGAAGACGCGCCGAGCTCGAACGCGTCGCACGTTCGCTCGCCCCCGCCGACGTCGAGACTTATGCCGGCGACGTGCGCGATGCTTCCGCACTCGCCGACGCCGCGGCACGCTTCATCGCGCGCGCGGGTGGCGCCGACATCGTGATCGCGAATGCGGGGGTCTCGCGCGGGACGCTGACCGAGCACATCGAGGACCAGCGCACGTTTCGCGAGGTGCTGGAAACGAACGTGCTCGGTCTCGTCAACACGTTTCATCCGTTCATCGCGCCGATGCGCGCCGCGCGGCACGGCACGATCGCGGGCATTGCGAGCGTCGCCGGGTTTCGCGGCCTGCCGGGTTCGGGGGCGTACAGCGCGTCGAAGGCCGCGGCGATCGCTTATCTCGAAAGCCTGCGCGTCGAGCTTCGCGGCAGCGGCATTCGCGTCGTCACGGTCTGTCCGGGTTACGTCGCGACGCCGATGACTGCCGAAAACCCGTATCCGATGCCGTTCCTGCTGCAGTCGGACGTCGCCGCCCGAAGGATCGCGAACGCCATCGCGCGACGCAGGCGCTTCTACGTGCTGCCGTGGCAGATGGCGATCGGCGGACGGTTGTTCCGCGCGCTCCCGCGTCCGTTCTATGACCGCTTCTTCGCGAACGCGCCGAGAAAGCCGCGATAACGCCGATCAG
>Ga0070731_10000970_pt1 | contig 32450 bp, 16 predicted proteins | sample Coa_R1_2_FD_66448 | JGI IMG/M metagenome (GOLD analysis project Ga0070731, IMG submission 66448) | Surface soil microbial communities from Centralia Pennsylvania, which are recovering from an underground coalmine fire - Coalmine... | ecosystem: Environmental > Terrestrial > Soil > Unclassified ... | reverse complement strand
ATGCGCGCGCCGCTCATGCCGTACGGATGGCCGATCGAGATCGCGCCGCCGTCGACATTGAAGCGATCGTTCGGGATGCCGAGAGTGTCGCGACAGTATACCGTTTGCACGGCGAATGCTTCGTTGAGCTCCCACAGGCCGATATCGTCGATCTCGAGACCGTGCTGCTTGAGCAGTTTCGGCACGGCAAAGACCGGTGCGATCCCCATCTCGCCTGGTTCGGTCGCCGCGACGGCGTAACCGCGATAGAAGCCCAGTGGCGTCAGATTGCGGCGCGCTGCAACCTGCGCATCCATTACCGCGACGGCGGCTGCACCGTCGGAGAGCTGCGACGAATTCCCGGCGGTGACGCTGGTGTCGGCAACGCCCGGAACCGCGCCTTTGAGCGCGGCTAACCCTTCGAGCGTGGTATCGGGACGATTGCCTTCGTCTTTCGCAAGGTCGACGCGACGTTCGGCGACCGCGCCGCTCTCTTTATCTTGCTCGTATTTCCACGACGGCATCGGAACGATCTCGGCATCGAAACGCCCGGCCGCCTGTGCTTCGGCGGTTCGCTGCTGGCTCTGCAACGCGTATTCATCCTGAAGCCGGCGCGGAACGTCGTATTTCTTCGCGACGAAATCTGCGGTAAAGAGCATCGGCGTGTAGAGATCGGGCGCGTGGCGCAACAGCCACTCCTCGGTGAAGAAATGGACGTTCACGTCGTTCTGCACCATGCTGATCGACTCGACGCCGCCCGCAACAACGATGTTCGCACCGTCGACCACGACGCGTTTTGCCGCCGCCGAAATGGCGTCGAGCCCGGACGCGCAAAAGCGGCTGATCGTTTGTCCCGGCACGGTTACCGGACACCCCGCACGCAACGCCGCCGTGCGGCCGATGTTGTTTCCGGTCGCGCCTTCGGGCAAACCGCACCCGATGATCACGTCTTCGACTTCGGCCGGATCGACGCCGGCGCGTTCCATCGCGTGCCGCACCACGTGTCCGGCCATCGTCGCGCCCGGCGTTTGATTGAACGCACCGCGATACGCGCGTCCGATCGGCGTGCGCGCCGCCGAGACGATCGCCGCCTCACGCACGCGCCGTCACCTGCGTCAACGTGTCCGTGTCACCCTGAGCGGAGTCCGTGTCACCCTGAGCGGAGTCGAAGGGCGACCCGCCACCATGTTTCGCGTACCACATCGGGCCGCCGTGATGCGGCGGAAAGCCGTAGCCGTAGACGTAGACGATGTCGATGTCGCCCGGCCGCAGCGCGACGCCTTCCTCCAGAAGCTTCTCGCCGCGCGCGATGAGCGCGCCGAGAAGGCGCTCGCGAATCTCCTCGTCGGTGTACTCATGCGGCGTAATCCCCGCTTTGCGGGCTTCGTCTGCAAAGATTTCCTCGACGGCTGGATCGCGAATCGGCTCGCGGCCCTTGCCGACCGCTTTATCGTACTTGAAATAACCGGCCATCGTTTTCTGGCCGAGCCGCTTCATTTCGACCAGCCGCTCCAACACGTTGGTGCCTTCGTTCGCTTGCGGACCAGCGGCTTTCTGCACGGCGAGACCGACGTCGAGCCCCGAAAGATCGCTCATCGCAAACGGTCCCATCGGAAATCCAAATCGCTTCATCACCACATCGATCCGGGCCGGCGCGACGCCCTCCTCGGCCAGCGCGTTGGCCTCGCGCACGTAGTCGAAGACCATGCGATTGCCGATGAACCCGAAGGCGTTGCCGGAGAGCACGCCCTTCTTACGCAGCCGCTTCGCAAGCATGAATGCCGTCGCCAGCGTTTCGGGCGACGTTTCGCTGCCGCGGACGATCTCGAGCAGCGGCATGATGTTGGCCGGCACGAAGAAATGTAGGCCAAGCACGCGTTCCGGACGCTTCGTCTCGCGAGCCAATGCGTCGATGTCGAGCGTCGACGTGTTGCTCGCCAGAATCGCTCGCGGCTTTGCGATCGCGTCTAGCTTGCGAAAGACGTCACGCTTAACGTCGAGATTTTCGAAGACCGCCTCCACGATCAGGTCGCGATCGGCAAGCTCGCTCCAATCGTCGGTAAATCGGATCGACTGGCCGCGCTTCCAGGCTTCTTCCTGCGTGAGCCTGCCCTTCTGCACTTGGTACATGAACATGCCCATGACTGTCTGACGCGCTTTGTCGACGGCCTCGTCGTTATTGTCAACGACCACCACGGGAACGCCGGCCTGCGCGAACGCAATCGCAATACCGCTCCCCATCGTCCCCGCGCCGACTACTCCGACTTTTTCTACTGTAGTGTCATCCTGAGGAGTGCGCGTCTCGGTGTCATCCTGAGGAGGTCCCTTGTCATCCTGAGCGGAGTCGAAGGATGACCCGCTTGGAATCTTTGCCAACTCCCGCTCCGCGAAAAACACGTGCCGCAACGCAAGCGACGGTTCCGAGCGCACCAGCTCGTCGAAGAGCCGCGTCTCTCGCGCGATGCCGAAGTTGAACGGCAGCTCCACCGAGGCTTGCACCGCGTCGATCAGCTTGTGTGCGGCAAAACCGCCGTTCTCTTCGGGCGGCACCATCTTGTGCGCTTGCGCGACGACGTAGGGCGCAGCTTGCATCGGAAGGTCTTTCGCAATGATCGCTTGGCGCTCCGAAATGCGGCGTTTCGGTCCCTTCGCCAGCGCTTTCGCGCGTTCGATCAGATCGGACGGAGCGATTTCGTCGACGATCCCGAGCTCGAGCGCGCGTTCGGCCGAAACAGACGAGCCCTTGAGCATGAACTCGAGCGCCACGCGCGCACCGATCAACCGCGGAAGCCGCTGCGTGCCGCCGGCGCCCGGCAGCAGTCCGAGCCGAATCTCCGGCAGACCAAGCTTCGCCGTTTCTGTTGCGACGCGGTAGTCGCACGCCAGCGATAGCTCGAGTCCGCCGCCGAGACAGTTGCCCTCGATCGCCGCCACGTGCACTTTGACGCTCGCTTCGATCGCGGCGATCACATCGCGAATCGTCACCGCGTTCGCGGGCATCTCGGCTTGAAAGTCGTTGACGTCCGCACCGGCGCTGAAGAGCCCGTGCGAGCCCGTGACGACGATCGCCTCGACCGCATCGTCGCTATGCGCCGCATGGACCTCCGCCAGAAGCTTCGCGCAATAGGCAAACGAGAGCGCGTTGACCGGCGGATTATCGAGCGTGATGACTCGAATCTCCTCGCCCGCCGGAACGCGGGGCGCGTCGAAGGACGGATCCATGCGTTAAACTCCGATCGCCATCTTCCGGTCGAGGTCGAACTGCGCTTCGCTCAGCCGCATGACGTCGCCCGACCCATCGAGGATCTCGCGATGCAGCCATGCCGACTGCGAGAGCACGTGCGTCGCATAAAACGCCGCGGTATCCAGCTTGGCGCGATAGAATTCCGCCTCGGCATCGCCGGCTGCGATCTTATCGGCCGAGATTTGCGCGGCGCGCGCCATCTGCCAGCCGCCGGCGACGATCCCCCAAAGCCGCAGATACGGCACGGAACAGGCGAACGCTTTGTGTAAATCCCCCATCGCGTTCATGCCGATCCACTGCGACGTTTCGTTGAGCGTCGCAAGCGCCCTTAAGAGCGCTTCGCCGATGCGTTTCACGGTCGCGTCGGAATGGGCGGCACATTCCTTTGCAACCGCTTCCATTTTCTTGCCGACGCTCGTTGCCGTCGAGCCCATATCGCGAAGCAGCTTCCGGCCAATCAGATCGAGCGACTGGATGCCCGTCGTGCCCTCGTAAATTGTGATGATGCGAACGTCGCGATATTGCTGCGCGATGCCGGTCTCTTCGATATAGCCCATGCCGCCGAAGACCTGAAGCGCCGTCGAACAGAGCTCGACCGCGTTCTCGGTGCACCAGCCCTTGACGACGGGAATCATCAGCTCCACGAACGCCTTATGCTCTTTGCGCACCTTTTCGTCGGGGTGACGCTGCGCGTAGTCCAGCGAAGCGGCGGTCACGTAGGCGAGACCACGCATGGCTTCGATCGTCGCCTTCTGCACCATCAGCATGCGGCGCACGTCGGGATGCTTGATGATTGCTTCCGGCGTTCGAGATCCGGGTTTGAGATCGCGGCCTTGCACCCGCTCCTTGGCATATTCGAGCGAGCTCTGGTAGGCGCGGTCCGCAAGCGCGATGCCCTGCACGCCGACTGAGAACCGTGCGGCGTTCATCATGATGAACATGTATTCGAGGCCGCGGTTCGGCTCGCCGACGAGATACCCGACTGCGCCTTCACCTTTCTCACCGTAATTGAGCGTGCACGTCGGATTGCCGTTGATTCCGAGCTTATGCTCGATACTCGCGCAGATGACGTCGTTGCGTTCGCCTAAGCTTCCGTCGTTGTTGACGAGAAACTTCGGCACGATAAAGAGCGAGATGCCCTTCGTGCCCTCAGGCGCGTCGGGCAGACGCGCCAGCACAAGATGGATGATGTTCTCGGCCATGTCGTGCTCGCCGAACGTAATGAAGATCTTCGTTCCTGTGATGCGATGGTGATCGCCCTCCGGAACGGCGCGCGCGCGAACTTGCGCGAGGTCAGAGCCGGCCTGCGGCTCCGTCAGGCACATCGTGCCGGTCCACTTGCCGGAAACGAGGTTGGGAATGAACCGCTTCTTCTGCCCTTCGGAACCGACGAGCTCGATCGCCTCGATCGCGCCTTGGTTGAGCAACGGGCCGTTCGCAAACCCGATGTTCGCAGCATTCCACATTTCCAGCGTCGGTCCGAGCAGAATTTGCGGCAAGCCTTGTCCGCCATACTCGGCGGGCACCGGCAAACCGATCCAGCCCGCATCCGCAAACTTTTTGTAGGCTTCTTTAAACCCGGGCGGCGTCGTGACGTCGCCGTCGCTCCACGTGCAGCCCGCCTTGTCCCCCGTGCGGTTGAGCGGATCCAGTACGCCTGATGCGAACGCGGCGGCTTCCTCGAGGATCGAATCGAGAACGTCGAGCGTCTCTTCGCAGCCCGGCAAGGCGGCGATCTGCTCGATACCGGCCAGTTCGCGCAACGCGAACTGCATGTCGCGCAGTGGGGCTCGATAGACGCTCATATCCGGCTCTCCTGTTTAATAATTGATAGCGCGCTGGAAGTTCGCCCAGGGCTTCGGCGGTCCGCTTGATAACTCATATATTATTAAAAATAATATATCAAGCGGGCGAGAGGCCGCGACGGTTGGACCGATTGTTGGGAATTAGAACTTGGATAAAAGTCAGTGCCTGCTTGCGAGCGACCGTGGCCCTCGCAGCGTATCCTAGTCAATAAACAACTGCGTACTTCGCAAGGAGATAACACCAAACGATGTTCCTGCTCTCAATACTTCTCTCGACGGTTAGCTTCGCGCCGGCGATGCAACAGCATATGCCGATGGTGGGCGCTCGCACCGGAGTGATTCAAAGCGACATCATTCCCGACAGCACGTGCAAGCCGGGCGCCATCTGCGCCTCAAAGACTACGAGTCTCGGAAAAGGCTGCTACTTCAACAACTATTATGTGAAAGGCTCAAAGGGTGGCACGCCGCTCGCCATAGACGTGACGGAAACCAACAGCAAAACCACGTACATCTATTGGGTCAACAACACAAACCAAAACATCGGCATAACCGGGAACGCGAACGCGAACTACTACTGTCCGTAGGCGACGGTTCGCCTCGCGTCTCTAAGAGCGGGCTCGGATATCGGGCCCGCTTTTACTTTCTGCCATCACGGTTCGGTGGTGTAGCACTAACGATGAGCGCCAGCCGCTGGATGTCGAATCGCAAGCATCGATCGCCTTCAATGGCACATGACGGCGCTGATCGTCGGCACGTGGCTCAGCGTCATGGCCTCTATCTTCTTCCACCGCTAAAATCTTACGATTCACCGCGCCAGCGCTTCTGCGACGGCGTCGTCTTCGGTCATCGTTGCGCCCTCGCGCATCAAAAGGCCGATCGCGCTCTCCCCGAGGCGATCGCGCACCAGGGCGAGTGCATCCTCGTACTCCTTGGAATCGTGAGGGAATCGGGGCGAGCCATTGGCGACGAGCACGGCGTCGACGAATCCGAAGAGTCGTGCGCTTCGCTCACAGAGGTCGCGCGAGGTTTCGGATTTGTTCGCCCCACGAAAGGCCGCAATTGCTGCGAGCCGGTCAAGCCCGATGGCGACCCCAACAGCACCTAGATGCTCGGTCGCGATCGCCAGCGATTCTCGCGCGCTAGACTCGGCTCGATCCAAATCGCCTGCTCGACAAAGGCAGATCGCCCTCAATGCCAGTGCCGTCGTGGCTCCTCGCATATCACCTATGGTACGGTAAATCGAAAGCGCTTCCGACAAGTGCTGCGCCGCAACGTCAGGCTTGCCTTCGTAAAGCTCGCAGAGAGCGAGCTCCTCAGCCACTAGTCCGGCCCTCAAGGCAGCACCAACGCTTAAAAGGATGGTTCGAGCTTCGGTAATGCACCGTCGCGCGAGCGAAACATCTCCGCGCTCGCGATTGCTCCTTGCGAGCTCCAGCAAAAGAACCGCCAGCAGCTTTCGCAGCCCCAGCCGGCGGGCTCGCGAGATAGCGTCGAGCAGGATCGGCTCACCCTCCGAATGCCTACCCAGGCTGAAGGACGCTCTCGCGACGTGAAACTCAGACCGGATGATGCCAAGCTCATCATTTAGAGAACGGTAGCGACTTAACGCATCGAGAGCAGCGGTTAGCTCCAGCTCCTGCTGCTCGAAAACGCTGCGGAGACCGCATTCCGCATACGCAAGCTCAGCCAGAGTTTCAGCTGAGGCGTCCGCGCCCGCGAGCTCGCGCGCTAGCGCAACCCATCGCTGCCATTCGGTCGGCGCGCTGCTACCAGTCAATAGTTGGAGGACGGCGACGAGACGCTGGCCGGTCGCGATATCGGACCGCCGCCCGAGCGTCCAGTCCAAAGCTCCGCGCCAGTCGGCGATCTCGGCCGCGAGCATCTGGTGCCATGCCGGCTCTTCCGCCGTGTCCCATTCCGCCAAGAGTCTTTGAGCGACTTCAAGCATTGCCGCGGCACGTCGCCCCGCTACAAGCTCGTACTCGCCACGCGCGATCAGCTTTTCACCGGCATACTGCCGAAACGGTTCCAAAAGTCGAAACCTTATGGGAGCGGCACGAGAGTCGGCCACGATCAGCGACTTCTCGACGATAGAGGACAATAAGTCGAGTAGCTTCGCTTCCGGCACGTCCTCGTCGCTACAAACAGCGGTTGCCGTCTCGAGCGTGCAGCCTCCCGCAAAAATCGATAACCGTTCGAAGAGCCGTTGCTCCGATGCCGCGAGCAAGCCATAGCTCCAATCGATCGCAGCACGCATGGTCCGCTGTCTTGGTAGCGCCGTTCGTTCTCCGCCGCCGAGAATTCTAAAGCAGTCGTCGAGCGCTGCCGCAATCGCCGCTGGCGGTAACGCGTTGACTCTTGCCGCGGCAAGCTCGATGGCAAGCGGAATGCCGTCCAGTCGTCCGCAAATGTCGGTTATGGCGGGCCGATTCTGCTCATGTATCTGGAACTGGGCGTTTGCCGCCCGTGCGCGATCGACAAAGAGCGCGACTGCGTCGTCGGCACCCAGTGAGGGAAGCCGATAAGTCCGTTCGCCGGCAGTGTGGAGCGCCTCGCGGCTCGTGGCCAGGATTCGCAGACCGGCGCAGGCGCGCAGCAAGACTTGGCTCACGATCGCTGCCTCCTCGACGACGTGCTCGCAGTTGTCGAGAAGCAGTAGGGCCCTTTTGTTCTTTAGAAATGCGATCAGCGTCTCCGGCAACGGACGATCTGGAACTTCTTGCACGCCGAGCGCGCTCGAGATCACCGTTGCGACCAACGATGGTTCGCTAACCGGCGCGAGTGCGATGAAATGGATGCTGCTCTCGCCTGCGGCACGCAGTGCACTCGCCACTCGAAGAGCGGTCTGCGTCTTGCCGACTCCGCCGGCGCCCGTAACGGTGACAAAACGATGTTCTTTGACGAGCGCGGCGATCTCAGCGAGCTCGGCGTCGCGGCCCACGAAGCGCGAGAGCGCAAGCGGCAGATCGGGGGCTTTTGCCGGCCGCGGGCCAATGGCAACGGGGACTCCAGGATCGGATCGCAACACGCTGTGGCGCCCGGCGGCCGCCTTAAACGCCGCGCGCTGCTGATCGTTTAGCGCGAGTGCCCCTGCCAGTAGTTCCAGCGTCTCACGCTGAGGCGTGTGCCGGTAGCCGCGTTCGAGCGCGCTGATACCGTAGAGACTGAGCCGCGCCCGCGCCGCCAGTGCTCCTTGCGAGAGGCCTGAGGCGAGCCGAAAACGCCGCAACAGCGTGCCAAAATCCGGCGACTCGAGCTCGCGGCTCCTCTGTTCCATCGCCGTCGGCACCTTCGAGCCGTCGTTGGCCGCATCCTCAGCTTCGAACGACCAACTGTGCAAACGGTCGTCCAAATTGTCCGTTCCACCGGCTCATTCGCACCGTCATGATTGAGCGAAAGGGGGTTTTTAAGATGAATCGTCCTGCTTACATTTGGACTGCGCCGGCGCTGGTCGCGGCGTCACTAGCTTTGAGCGCTTGCGGGGGCGGGTCGATTGTTCCCGGCACCTCCCCTGTCGATCTTGCCGGGGGAGTCCATCGATCGATCGCGCCTGCCGAAAGCGCGAACAAGAGCGCCCGCTGCGCTAAGGAAGCTTGCATCTACGTCGGAAACGAAGACAGCAGCATCACGGTCTATCAGAAAAATGGGAGCGGAAACGTTGCTCCGGTCCAGAGAATCGCCGGGAGCAATACCGGCCTCGATGACGTCTGGGCCGTTGCCGTCGACGCCTCCCGCGACATCTACGCAGCAAACTATAGCGGCAGCATCAGCAGCCTAGGCGACGTCACCGTTTACGCTGCCGGCGCCCGTGGTAACGTTGCGCCTATTGCTACTATCCAGGGCAGTTATGGTGCGGATAAGATGTCTGCACCAAGTGGCATCGGCTTGGACTCCTCCGGCAATATTTACGTGTCCGGACAGGATAGCAACAGCGTCAGCGTCTATCCGCCGGGTTCGAACGGATACGCTCAGCCGACTCAATATATCAAGGGAGTTTATACGGGCCTCTACAGCCCCGACTCGCTTGCAGTGAGCGGCAAGGGGACAACATACGTAACGAATTGGGATGGACACACAGGTAGTGTTACTATCTACGCGCCGGGTGCAAGCGGCAACGTTACTCCGGTTAGGACGATCAGCGGAAGCAATACTGGGATCGATAATCCAAATGCCGTCGCAGTCGACGGCAAGGGTAAAGTCTACGTCTCCAGCACGCCTTCAGGATCGGTCGCGGGATGCTGCATCACCGTCTATGCGAAGAACGCCAACGGAAACGTCGCACCGATTCGAAGCATCGGCGGACCTAAGACTCAGATCTATTGGCCGTACGGAATCGCAGTCGATTCCCAAGACAATATCTACGTCACGCAAGGCAAAACCAACAGCATCAACGTCTATGCAAAGGGCGCGAATGGCAATGTCGCTCCCATCCGCGTAGTTAGCGGATCGAGAACAGAGCTCAACGTGCCTAAAGGCCTGGTCGTTCGTTAACCGATCCCAACGCAACTGCCTCCGCGAGTGCCGCTTCTTCACTCATTGCGGCGCCCTCAGCCATAAGCTTCGCGGAGGCAGTTTCGCCAAGCGTGGCACTGAGCAACGCGATAACGCGACTGTACTCCAGCTGATGAGTGTGCATGCGCGTCGTTCCCAGCCGAGTAAAACGCTTATCAACGAACCCGAGCAAGCGCGCGGCCTGCGCACGAACACTCAATTCGGCACCTACCGCGGGCGCCGGCCGCAGCGCCGCGATCGCTATAAGATGCTGCAGGTTCCACGTTGTAAGGAATGGCAGGCTGTACTCCAGTGCTAGATCGATTGCCTCAAGCGCACAGCTGGCCGCTTCGTCGAAGCGCCCCAACCACATCAGGTACAATGACGTCGCGCTGAGAGCGTGAGCGGCGCTGAGCGGCTCTTGGCCTTGCTCGCGCACTATCCGCAGCATCTCGCTTGCGTGTTGGAGTGCCTGCTCCGGGTCACCCGCGCAAAATGCGATCTCGCCAAGATCCTCTAACGTCCCCGGAACTTCGCCTTGTGCGTTTAAGTCTTCATAAATGCGCAACGCTTCCTCGATGCATCGCCGCGCCGCGACGCTGTCGCCACTCGTCGACGCCGCCTGTCCGAGACAACGCAGCAGATACGCGACGAGAAAATTGTCCTTTACTTGGCGTGCTCTTGCTAGCGCGCTCTGCAGCATCCTACCTGCCTCTGCAGTGCGCCCGAGGCATTCCAGTGCGTGACCGGCAACGGCCTGAGCTCGCATAACTCCACCCGAGTCGCCGAGCTCTCGGTAGTGGTTCATGGCAAGCTCGCTACTTCGAAGTTGCACTCCGCGCTCGAAGAACACTCTAGCAGTAAGTGCCTCTTCGTATCTGAGTCTAGCTACGATGCTCGCCGGCTGCGCCGCGCCGACCAACTCGAGTGCTTCCCGTATCCAACCCTTCTTCTCGAGGGCACCTAACGGCGCGACGCACGCAAGCTGTTGCCCGAGAACCGTGTCTCCGCCCTCCCGTAAAGTCCACCGCAGCGCCGCGCGCCAGTTATCTGCATCTTCAGGGGCTCGTCCACGTACCGTTGCAGGAAGGCCGACCGCATCGTCACGCGATAAGCGATTGGCTAGCTCGAGGCACGCGCAAGCATGACGATACGCCACGACCTGCCACTCGCCCCGCGCCGCGAGTTTTTCGCTTGCAAATTGCCGGAACGATTCCAACAAATGATATCGCGAGTCATCCGCGCTAAGATCCGCCGACAAAAGCGACTTATCTACCAGCGACGCGAGGATGTCGAGCACCTCGCCCGAGGCGAACTCGTCGCCCCCACAAACGGTTGTAGCCGCCTCGAGTGTGCAGCCGCCGGCGAAGATGGAGAGGCGCTCGAAGACCCGCTGTTCGGCTTCGGCAAGCAGATTGTAGCTCCAGTCAATCGTCGCGCGTAGCGTCTGCTGGCGAGTTTCAGCTGTTCGTTCACCCGCAGATAAAAACCCGAGGAGAGACCCGAGCGCTGTCGCAATCGCTTGTACCGGCAGAACGCTCACGCGAGCTGCAGCAAGCTCGATCGCCAACGGCAATCCGTCCACTTGCCGGCAGATCCCGGCGACGACAGATTCATTTTCGGTCGTTAGCGTAAAGCGACGGTCGACGGCTCGCGCGCGGTCGCTGAAGAGCGCCACTGCGTCACGCTCCGCCAGCGGCGGCAATCGGTACGCGTGTTCGCCGGCGGCTTTCAACGGCTCGCGGCTAGTGGCGAGAATTCGGAGGTTCGGAGCGTTGACTAATAGCGCATATGCGACGCGTCCGGCCTCGGCAAGGATGTGCTCGCAGTTGTCAAGCACTAGGAGCAACCGTCCTTTGTTCTTGAGAGAGGCGATGACGGTCTCCAGTAAAGGACGATCCGGCACGTGTTGAACGCCGAGCACCGACGCAATCGCCGCAACGACAAGCTCCGGATCCGAGATTGGCGCGAGCGCGACGAACGACACGGTGCCCAGAACGCCCTCGCGCCGGGTTGCAGCTTGTAACGCCGTTTGAGTTTTACCGATGCCTCCGGCCCCAGTGAGCGTCACGAGCCGATGGCTGCGCACTAGTGAGGTAATCTCGTCGAGCTCAGCATTACGCCCTATGAAGCTGGTCAGGGCGAACGGAAGGCTTGACGTCGTTTTCTCCGGCCACGGCCCGCGCGCCATCGATCCGCCTGTCAGACGACCGGCAGGCACGCCCGCAGTGGCCACCAAAGCGCGGCGTTGCTCATCGTTGAGCGCGAGCGCACTTGCGAGCCGTGAGATCGTCTCGCGTTGCGGCATGCGCCGCTCACCGCGTTCGAGCGCACCGACACCGCCGGAACTCATCATCGCGCGCTCCGCTAAGGCCGCTTGCGAAAGTCCCGAGGCCCGCCGGTACCGCCGCAGCAACGTTCCGAAGTCGAGGTCCGCAGCGTGCCGCTCACTCTCCATCGCCGGGATGCTTCGCCCTAGGGCGAGTCCATCCTCAAGCAGCCCGCGACCAAACGTGCGGGTCGGGTGTTGAGATTGTCCGTTACGTTCCGCCTTCCAGGCGGCCATGATATGGGTCATGAGAAAGATCAGCGCCCGGAGCGTAACCGGACTCGTGCTGACCTGCGCGATTCTAGTGGCATGCGGCGGATCGCGCGAATTTTCGCCGTCTTCGCGGATACAGGGGCAGCCCACCCACGATGTTCTCGCGCCTGATGCCGCCAAGGCCGGCATTTACGTCAGCTCATACCACGGAACCTCGATCTATGGCTTCAACGCCGACTATAAACACGGGCGCGGCCCGAAATGCACCGTCTATACTGGCAAAGCTGACCTCAACAACATCGCCGCCGACACCGCCGGAAATCTGATCGTTCCCTTAGGAAAACGACCATACATGGTCGATATTTATCAGGGCCCAGGTCTGTGTGGGGCAAAGCTCGGAGAGTTCAAGGATCCATACGGTCAGGGCGATGCTGCTGCCAGCATAAACGCCGTAACAGGAACGATTATCGTGGCCAATCTCCACAGCCACGGCCCGACTGGAAGCATCGCAGTGTGCACGCTGAAAAACGGCTGCACGAAGAACCTCACGAATCCGAACGTCACGGGCGAGGGCGGTGGAATCGCGCTTGCAAACAACGGCGATTGCTGGCTTACTTCGGAAGATCGCGGCCTCTCCGGAGCTGCGATGACGTACTGGAAGGGCTGCGCCGGTACGGGCGAGGCGGCTACGGGTTTCGAGAACAGCTCTTACGGCAGCCTCAGCGTCGATAAGGCCGGCAACTTGCTGTCAGTAGATTACGGATCGGGCTTCGGCCGCGGTTCGGCGCAACTTTGGGTTTACTCCGAATGCAATCCGGCATGCGTGCTCGTTGGGGGACCCTTTCCGCTTGCGGGCAATCCGCTCGACGGCGCGCTCAATGCGAAGGGCGATACGTTCGGAACGATCGAAACCGACTTCCCGTATGGCGGAACGGTCGACATTTACAAATACTCGCCGACCGAGTTGAGTTACCAGTACAGTTTCAACAGCAGCTTCGCGCCGGTCGCCGATCCGGAAGGGCTCGCGTACTCCCCGGCTTTGCAACAACAAGCCGGTGCGAACACACCAACCGGTAATGCGAACCTCTGGGGGCCGAACGTCGTTGCGGCTTGTCCGCACGCGCGTCCTCGAGAGGCGCAATGCCTTGCGCTCATCCGCACAGGCCAGCAAGTCAACGACGGGGGCTCAGGCCCGAATGGCGGATTCACGCCGTCTCAGCTAGAGGCAGCGTACAATCTGCCGTCGACGTCGAGAGGGTCCGGGCAGATTGTCGCGATCGTCGACGCGTACGACGACCCCAGTATTGCGTCTGATCTCGCGACGTACCGCTCGTATTTCGGTCTGCCCGCCGCGAACTTCACCAAATATAATCAGGACGGGCAGACCGGAAACTACCCCCCGGGGAATACGGAATGGGGCGTTGAGGAGTCACTCGACGTCGAGATGGTCTCGGCGAGCTGCCCAGACTGTACCATCTACCTCGTCGAGGCGAACAGCAGCAACATCGCCGACTTTGAGACTGCCGAAAACGAAGCCGCCGCGCTCGGTGCGCACGTCATCAGCAACAGTTATGCGTGTTATAAGCCGTGCGGCTTTCAAAAGTCGTATTACGATTCGCCCGGCGTAACCTATCTTGCCGCCAGCGGAGACCTCGGTTATGGATCGGGTATCGGCGATCCGGCAAGCTTCGACAGCGTCGTTTCCGTAGGTGGAACCTCACTCTACGTGGATCGCCGAACGAAGCGAGGCTTCAGTGAACGCGTTTGGCTTGGTACTAATAGCGGCTGTTCGCACATAAAGAAGCCGCCATGGCAGCATGATCCCGGTGCCCGCGGCGCACCGCCAACGACGTTGCGGCCCTCGCGGACCCGGCAACTGGCCCGGCCATTTATGACTCGTATGGATTCAACGGCTGGCTTGTCGGTGGCGGAACGAGCACCGGATCGCCATTTCTTGCCGGGGTCTTCGCACTCGCTGGAAATGCAACGTCGCAAAACGGCGGCGAAACCTTTTGGAAGAAAGCCCATGAGAGCTCTAGCGACCTTTATCACGTCACCCACGGCGACAACGGCTCGTGCAGCCCGATGTATTTTTGCACCGATGGGACGCACGAGTACCGCGATTACGGCGGTCCGACCGGCTGGGGCACCCCTAACGGTATTGGCGCATTTTAGAAAGCACGTGAGGAGCAAGTAGTGCGGATTTCAAGCTTCAACTCTCGTGTGTTTACACTCTGCATCAGTGCGGCGATGCTTGCAGGTTGTGGAGGATTACATCCGACGACCGTCCCTTCTGCGGCCTATACCTCACAAATCACACAATCGGCGCTGCGCGCGACGTCGATCTTAAATCGTGAAACTTTCTTATCGACCCGCGTGCATCGGCATTGCGCAGAAGCAAAGGGAACTTTCGACTCGGAGACTGTCGGATTCCGAGTACGTGGCATTGCAAGCGGACCTATCTCCGGAACGTTTACCGCGCATGGTTTTGTCAATGAGACGACCAATCAGGGTGGAACATCCTACAAGTTCCGTGAGTCCTTCGACATAACACACGGCTCACAACATCTCCTAGGAATCGCTTCCGGCGGAAACTCGTTTTCGGTAACCTGCGATCATGATGGCCCTAATCACTCAAGCTTTAACGTAACTGGGGCGAACTACAAGACGAAGCATGAACGATCTCACGGAACGACATCGTCGACCTTGAACGGGCTCGGCAACTCCTCTTTCAGCGAATCGTTTCAGTGATGTGCTTAAAGCGCGAGCGCCTTCTCGACCGCCTCGTCCCCGGTCATCGCGGCACCTTCCGCTCTGAGCTCGGCGAGATCATCGCCCAGCTTCTCGCGTAGCAGCCGGATGAGCTGATCGTACCGCGGCTGCATGATCGAATCCCTAATCGATCCCGAATGCGCGAGCCGGGCGTCCACGAAACCAATGATGCTTGCGACGTCCGCATAACTCTCGCGGGCTTTCGGGGTAGCCGCAAGCTGTCGCAGAGCGGCGCTCGCGACGAGGTTCTCTAGCGCAAACGCCACTAAGGCGTCCCACTGCCACTCACGGGCAAGCCTGATCGATTCACGCGATCGCATGATCGCGTCCTCCCATCGACTGAGCGCGGAGAGATAGAGCGACATGTCGTTGAGCGCATACCAGGCAGCGTGGCACGTGCGCTGCAGATGTACCACTCGCGGAAGAGCATCTTCGGCATAGTAAAGCGCTCGTTGCGCGTTACCGGCGCGAAATTCGCAAGCTCCGAGGTCAAGGAGCGAATACGCTACGTTGGTCATTTCTCCGAATCGGTCGTAGATCTCGAGAGCTTGGGCGAAAAGGTGCCGAGCCGTTTCGATATCGGCGCCCGCATCCCGCGCCGCTACCCGCGCAGCGTAGGCGAGTACCACCCGAGAGCTTCCCTCCAACGTGCCGGCGACTGCAACGGCTTCGTAAATTAACGTCTGAGCCTCCGTGTGCCGACGGAGATAAAATGATGCGTGCGCTGCAAATGCCAACGATTGAGCTATGCCGGCATTATCCGCGAGCTCTCGGTACTCCGCAGGGGCCCGCAGGCTGCTTGCAAGTTCCGTCTCGTACAGCATCAAGGTTTCCGCGATCGTAGCATCTGCAAGGTGCAAAGAAGCCTTGACGTTCATTGGAGTTTGGTCACCAATCAACTCGAGCGCAGCACTGATCCAGCGCCGACTCTCAGCACCTTGAAATGCGCCCCGGTGGGCAAGCGCGGCCGCTAGCCGACGGAAATGTTGCTCCCCGCCGCGTTATCGGTGGCTCCAAGACAATGCTTAACCTCCCTGAAGATCTGACCGTCCACTAGCGTTCATCAGCGCCATCGCGTTCTCAACAGCCTCATCTTCGGTCAGCGCGGCGCCCTCGGCTCTGAGCTTTTCGAGCAGCTCGCTGCCGAGAGCGCCGCGCAAAGCCGCTAGGGTTCGAGCGTGCTCCTCGTGCTGCGTATACAGCTGCCCCGCGCGCAGCGCGGTCAGCGCAGCGTCGATGTAGCCCGTGATCCTGGCGGTCTGCATGTACGTTGCCGGTGCATCATCCGTCGCTGCTCGAGGCCGAAGCGCTGCGATTGCCGCAAAATGCTGCAGACTCCACGCAACCATAACGTTATTGCTTGTGGTGCGTGCATACTTCAACGCCTCGCGCGCGTTCTCGCCGGCTTCATCGTACTCAGCGAGTGCGATCTCGTAGACTGCGAGCGCGTTGTGAGCGATCGCTGCCGAGCCCTCTTGGTTTTTCGAGTGCGACTCCGCGAGGTGTCTCAACGCGATCTGCCTAGCCGATGTCGGATCCCGCCCGGCGAGGAAGACGCACTCGGCGAGATCTTCAAGCGCGTAGACCGCATGTATGCTGGCACCCGCGCCTTCGAACACCGCGATGGCCTCTTCCGCATAGCCGCGCGCCGCGGTCATGTCGCCCCTCTTTCCGTAGACCCCGCTTAGCGCTCGCAAAATGTCGCCGACGAGAATCGGGTCGTTTTGTTCTCGAGCCGGCGCTAGCGCTTCTTGGAACACGCGGCCGGCTTCATCGACGTAACCGAGCGATAACAGCGCGTGCCCAATGAGTTCCTGCACCTTCAACGACCCGTAAACGTCACCAACTTCGCGATAGAGTTGATCGGCGCGCCGGCTGTTCTCCAGTTCCGCACCAAACTCCCAGCGCCACTTAGCGACATACGCTTGGGCATGTGCCAGCATAGCGCGAACATCGGTTGGTGTTTGCGCGTCGATAAGAGCCACCGCTGCTTCGGCCCAGAAGTACTGCTGGCTGAAAGCTTTATCGCGCGCCAATAACCCCACGAGGCGCTGGCCTAACTCGACATCGCCACGTTCCAAGAGCGCCCACTGAAGCACCGCACGCACGTTGGGACGCTCCCGCACGATGTGCGCAACCCATGTTTCTTCGGCGCTAGCACGAATTCGGCTAAGGCGCGTGACGAACTCAAAATAGTACCTTGCATGGCGGTGCTTGACGGCGTCTAACTCGCCGCTGGCCACGAGCCGCTCCCGACCGTATTCGCGAAAAGACTCGAGCATGTCATAGCGCGGTGCGCTCCCCGACAGATCGGCCAAGACGAGCGATTTGTCGACGAGAGAGCCGATCAAATCTAAAATTGTGGCCGCCGGTATCCCCCGATCCGCACACACTGCTTGCACCGCTTCGAGCGTGCAGTCGCCGGCGAAAACGCAAAGCCGATCGAAAACACGTCGTTCGCGCGTAGAAAGAAGATCGCGACTCCAGTCGATCGCTGCGCGCAGCGTGCGCCGGCGCGGCTCGGCGGTCCGGTCGCCTCCGGTTAAGACGCGAAAGCGGTCCTTGAGTTGCGCCGCGATGGCTTTGACGGGCAAAACGTTGACTCGGGCCGCGGCAAGCTCGATCGCCAGGGGCATTCCATCTAGACGCCGGCAGATTTCACCTACAACAGGTTCGTTCTCGCGCGTTAGAGTGAAGCGGTGATCGACGGCCCGCGCGCGATCGCCAAAGAGGGCTCTGGCGTCTCGTTCGGCGAGCGGCGGCAGCCGGTACGCGTACTCACCCGCTGCTTTCAACGGCTCGCGGCTGGTTGCGAGAATTCGAAACTGTGGCGCATTCAGCAGCAGCGCGTACGCGACACGGCCCGCTTCCGCGAGAACGTGCTCGCAGTTGTCGAGCACGAGTAACATCCGGCCTCGGTTCTTGATTGCCGCGGTGAGGGTATCAAGCCATGGACGGTCCGACATTTGCGCAACGCCGAGCGCCGATGCGATTCCCGGAACGACGAGCGCGCGGTCCGGGATCGGCGCGAGCCCGACAAACCATACCACCCCGAGATCCTCACCTAGCCGGCTCGCAACGCGTAGTGCAGTCTGGGTTTTTCCAGTCCCGCCCGGCCCGGTCAGCGTTACGAGGCGACGATCGCGCACGAGCGCCAAGATCTCTTCGAGCTCACTCTCTCGACCAAAGAAGCTCGTTAGGGCAAAGGGGAGGCCGCAGGTCGACTTCGTCGGCCAACGACCGGATGGCGCCGCTGCATGCGGCAGACGTCCGGGTCGTAAGCCCGCTGCCGCCGCAAATGCACGCCGTTCCTCATCATCGAGCACGAGGGCACTCGCAAGCCGTGCGACCGTCTCCGATTGCGGCACCCGACGATGCCCGCGCTCGAGTGCCCCGATTCCATCGGCGCTCATGAGCGCGCGCTCCGCTAAGCCTTCTTGCGAAAGTCCTGCGGCGCGCCGGTATCGTCGAAGCAGAGTTCCGAAGTCCGGAGCCTCCGCGTGGCGCTCGTTTTCCATCGCCAACAGTACCTTTCGCAGCCGGCCAGGGTCACCCTCAGGACGATCCCCTCGAAATGTCCGGGGCGACTGTTCGGATTGTCCGTTACACTCCGGTGAGCGCTACGTCATCATAGGAGGCAGTTGGCTCGATAATAAGGGGACGAAAACCTATGGTTGATCTTGCACGTAAGCTTGCCGCAATCGTTTTCAGCGCCGCAGCCCTCTCAGGCTGCGGCGGATCCTCGGTGCCTGCCGTTAGGAGCGTACCGCCGCCAGACTCGCCGTTACGACCGGATCTGAAAACGCAGGGCTGCATAAGCCCTCCGTGCATTTACGTCGCCAACTCCTCGAAGCTGTTTCACCGTGGCAGCATTACCGTGTACCGATACGGTGCGAACGGCAACGTTTCGCCGGTCGAAAGGATCGCCGGAACGAAGACCGGCCTCCAAAATCCTAGCGGCGTGGCCCTTGATTCAAGCCGCAACATCTACGTGTCGAACTTTTTCGGCGAGTATGGCGGCAGCGTAACGGAGTACGCCGCCGGGTCGAACGGAAACGTGAGCCCCGTTCGAACCATCGACAACGCGCCCAGCGGAAGATACCTTATGGTGGGTGTAGCCGACGTCGTGATCGACTCGGCCGGCTACATTTTCGTGCCGGCGAACGACAGCAACAGCGTGAGCGTCTACGCGCCGGACGCCAACGGCGATGCTCCGCCCGCGAGGTACATACAAGGCGGCAAGACGGAGATGCATGACGCGTCATACGTGGCAGTCACGAAAGACGGCACGATATACGTCCCTAACTACCTAGGGGACAGCGTCACAATTTTCGGTCGAAGGGCCGACGGCAACGTCGCGCCCATCCGAATGATCGCCGGATCGCAGACGAAACTTCGCGGGTGCAGCGGCTTGGGAATCGATAGCAAGGGCAACATCTATGTCTCCAACTACAACACGAACAGCGTCGCCGTGTTCGACAAGCATGCAAATGGGAATGTCGCGCCTATTGCAATCATTGCTGGTTCGGCTACCGGAATAAACGGTCCCGATTCAATGACCGTTGACGCGAAGGATAACGTTTACGTAAGCAATACCGGGGCTCAAAACGGCGGTAGCGTGACGGTTTACGCCAAAGGTGCCACCGGAAACGTCGCGCCAATCGCTACCATCACCGGGTCGAAGACGATGATCGACGCCCCAGCGGGCCTCGTCGTCCAGTAACGGCGGGCCACGTGCTTTGGAGAACTGCTATGAATTTAAAGCTAACTAAGTTTTTTGCGCCCACAATCGCGATCCTCGCCGTTACCGCTTGCAATGCGAGCCGTACCTCGAGCGTCCCGGTTGGTACTGAAGCAAATCACACACTCTCTGGCTCGCGTGCCGTCGTACCGGAGTGGGAAGCGAAGGGGCTCGCGACGCCGGCATGCCCGCAAGTTACGGGCAAGCCCGCGTGTTTGGCGTTGGTCGAGTCGAAAGCGCTGCGCGGCACAACGATCTCCGCCTGGACACCCGCCGATATACAAGCACGCTATAACCTGCCGTCTGCGACGAACGGGGCCGGGCAAATCGTAGCGATCGTTGACGCGTACGACAACCCGCACGTTGCTTCCGATCTCGCCGAATATCGAAAAAAGTTCAATCTCGGGCCGGCTACGTTTTACAAGTACAATCAAGAAGGAGCGCAAAGCAACTATCCCGGCGGCGACAAAGGCTGGGGGCTCGAAATCGACCTCGACGTCGACATGGTCTCTGCAGCCTGCCCGCTCTGCACGATCTATCTCGTCGAAGCAAACAGCAGCGCTCCGAGCGATCTCGAGGACGCAGAGGCGGAGGCGGCGAGTCTCGGCGCACAAGTTGTGAGCAACAGCTGGATCTGCGGCGGATCGAACACCTGCGTTAGTTCTTCGTACTTTAGTGCACCGGGCGTGATTTACACGGCAGCTTCCGGTGACACCGGCTACGACGACAATGGCGCTCCCGAATCGCTTGCAAGCGTCGTTTCCGTCGGCGGCACTATTCTTTCGCGGAAAGGATCCAACTACGGCGAGATCGTCGCCGACTTTTCCGGCGGCGGCTGTTCCGACAACGGTAATGGGGTCGGCGTCGCTAAGCCGTCGTGGCAGACCGATCCCGACTGCGCGTTCCGGACCGATGCCGACGTTTCAGCCGTTGCATGGGACGTCGCCGAGTACGACACGTATCGCTTCCGCGGGTGGTTCTGGATCGGCGGCACGAGCGTCGCGGCGCCAATCATCGCTGCAGTCTTCGCTTTAGCGGGTAACGCGAGTGGCCAAAATGCGGGCGAGAATTTCTGGAGCATGAGCGTTCGGCAGCGCGCCAAAGAACTGCACCACATTAGTCGTGGCGAAGACGGTTCGTGCGGCGGTGAGTATCTTTGTAAGGCAGGCACAAAGCAGTTCGGCACTTATTCCGGACCGGTCGGCTGGGGAACGCCAAACGGCATCGGTGCCTTTTAGAACGCAGCAGTCCCGCGGCGCATTTGTTCCATCTCACTAAAATTCCTTCGGTGGCAGATGTGCGCCCGACCGTACGGATTGTACGTTACGCTCCTCACTGCTCCGCCCCATGATATGCATATGAAAAACAGCAGCTGGCCTCTGAGCCTCTCTCTGACGTACGGGTTGCTTACCGGTTGCGGTGGATCGCCTTTGGCGATCGTGCCGCACTCCGCCGTTGGTCTACCTGCAGCTACTCGTGGTACGCCGATCGGGCGGCCCGCGATTCGGTCACATGTAGGGCTCTGGGTGTCGGTGCCCTCTACGAATCAGCTCCTGGGCCTATCGCGGAGCGGTAGGCAGACCATCGCGACGATCGATACGAGCGTGAACGGCTGTTATAGCCCGACCGGCGTCAAGGTGGACGGAAAGCAAAACGTCTTCGTCGCCTGCAACGCCGATTACTCATGCCAGTACGCATCAAACGCGTGTGAAGGCCTGATAGAGGCCTACGCTCCCGGTTCGACGTCGCCGTCAGCAACTTACCCCGACTACCACTCGGAGTACTGCGGTAAGCATAACAATTGCTGGACTTATGCGAGTTCCAACGACGTGGCGTTGGACTCGCGTGGGCATGTCTTCGCGGCAAACTTAACGGTAACGTCCTGCTATGCCGGCGTAAAAGCCATCATAGAATGCGGCACGGCAGGCGGCGGCTACAGTTGGTGGCATGTGGGTGGGTCGCAATCCGCGCACATAAACGTTCCCAACTATTATGATGAATATTTTTACTATTTAGACGTCGATGCCGCCGGCAACCTGTACATCGACGGGGCTCCTTATTTCGGCACCGGCCCATCCCAAGTCTACGAGGTAACGAACCCAACGCGCGCTTCATGGGCGATTACGGCGATCGTTCCGCCAACCAGCGATCGGCTCGGCGGAGTTTACGTCAGCAATGCCGGTACCGTGCTCAACGTCGTAGACGAAACGTCGCGAACGATTTCGCAATATGCGCTGCCGTGGGTCGCGAGCGAAACGCCCTTTAAGGTCCTTGGTCCGACGCTACAACAAACGGGTAGGGGTCAGCCGATTTCCGGCGGCTTCGACCGTAACGAGAAACATCTTGCCCTCGCAGACGCAGATGGCTGGATCGATTTCGGCGTCATCGCGAACAATACGTGGACCACGGCCGGAAAAAAGAATCTTGGGTCAGGCGCGTTTGGGGCCGCATACGCACCCTCAGATAAATAAGGGACGCGAAACGGAATCGGCGGCTCCCAGCGTAGAGCAATAGGGCTCTGATGATCCGCATACTGAGGAGGCGTTCGGGTGCAGCACGAAGCTTGGCTGCCCTATGGAGGACCGGGGCCGAGATCGAGGCTCGCCAGACTTCGGGACGCTCCTTCGACACTACCGGCTTGCAGCCGGTTTATCGCAAGAAGCGCTCGCCGAGCGCGCACGTGTGAGTTCCGAGGGCATTAGCGCACTGGAGCGCGGCTACCGCCGCACGCCTCAACGTGAGACCTTAGCGCTTTTGGCCGAAGCATTAGAGCTCGATCCCGAACAGCGCGCGATCTTCGAGGCAACTGCGCGGCCAAGCTCATCGCGGCACGGCGGATCGATAAGCGTGGGCCCGTGGCCGTCGGCGGGAACGTTTCCGCTCCCGATTGCGCTTACTACGTTTATTGGGCGGACGACGGAAACGTCTGAAATCGCAGCGCTGCTTCGCGGGCACCGGCTCGTTACGCTTGCAGGTCCGGGCGGCATCGGCAAGACCCAAACGGCGCTGCGTGTCGGAAGCGCGCTCAGCGAAGCCCGCGAAATATCCGTTTGCTTCATTCCGCTTGCGCAAGATGACACCGGCAACCCCGCGACGCTCGAAACGCTGATCGCAAATCTAACAGACAAGCCGCTGCTGCTTATCCTCGATGGCTGCGAGTCCGTCGTCGACGACGCCGCGAAGACGGCGCATGCCATATTGGGTGGCTCGACGCATCTTCGCATCTTAGCAACGAGCCGCGAGCCTCTCCGAGCCGCCGGGGAGTACGCGTATCGTTTGCCGTCGTTACCCGAAGCCGACGCAGTTGCGCTGTTCGTCGATCGCGCGATCGCTAGGAATCACCAGTTTGCCCTGACCGACGAAAATGCACCGCTCATCGCGCAGATCTGCCAGGATCTCGACGGAATCCCGTTGGCGATCGAGCTCGCCGCTGCTCGGATGAACGTGCTATCGGTCAAGGCTCTCGCCGAGCGCCTCGCAGCAGCATCGGAGCCCGGAATGCACTCGACCATCGAGTCGAGTTACAACCTGCTTTCGGATCGGGAGCGGCGCTTCTTCCAACGGCTGTCTGCTTTCGAAGAAGGCGCAACGCTCGACGAAGTGACCGCGGCATGCGCGCCCGACGGCACCCCCGCCGGCGACGTGCTCAGTCTTATCGCCTCGCTCGTCGACAAGTCGCTGGTTGTCGCCGAACTCGAAAGCAGCGAGCCGCGATATCGCCTCCTCGAAGCGTTCCGCCAATACGCGCGCGACAAGCTCTCGGCGTGCAACGAGTAGCCGCGCTGTGGGTGCGGCGATGATCGAACATCAAGCTGTGGAGGCAGCGTTGGCACCTTATCAAATCGAGTAGTTCCAGGGATCCCAAAAGACCGAAGCTACGCTGGACGGATCGAAACCCTTCAAATCGCTGTTGTACGCGATGGTCGTGCGGTTGAAATACAGGATAATCGTCGGGACATCGTGCGTCAACTGCTGCTGCACAATGACGTAATCGCGCCTGCGGCGCGCTTGATCGACGGTTCGGAGCGCATCGCGGATCGCGGCGGTTGCAATAGGATTGTCCCATTGCATCCAATTCTGTCCTCGCGGCGCCCGGTTGTCCGCCGAATACCATGAGCTGTCATCCGGATCCGCGGCGCTAAACGAGTTCAGGAAAGCTACGTCATAGCGGCCGCGCTCCAAGATTCCAGCCGCGGAAGGATCGAGGAGCACTGAGCTTTGAAAGTTTTTTATGTCCGCTTGCGCACCGACATTGCGCCACTCGCGTTGCAGGAGCACTTCCACAGCACCGTCTCCCCCTGCGAGGGTTGCCGCCGTCCCTGCCGCGGTGAAGAGAAACTCCAAACGCCTCCCGTTCTTGACGCGGATCCCATCGGGGCTGGTCCGCCAACCGTCGGCGTCGAGAATCTCACGGGCTTTATTCGGATTGTAAAAGTGATGCTCGACGCCGTCGGTGCGCGCCCACGACAGCTCCGGTTGCTGATCCGTTTCGGCGGGAACTGCGCGACCCCGGAGCACCTTCGTGATGATATCATTCCGATCTGTAGCATAGGCCAGCGCAAGGCGGACGTTCCTGTCGCTTAAAATTGGATTCTTGAGATTAAAATCGACGTGCGACCAGGCGAAGCGGTCAACGCTTGCAATCGTTAGCCCTGCGCGAGGGTCGGCTGCCAAGTCGACAAAGCGGCGCACGGCTTGGGGCATGATGCCTGCGATGTCCACCTCGTGCTTTATCAGCTGCAGTTCGGCCGTGTTCGGATCGGGAAGGTAGCGATAGTCGACCTCTGCGAGCTTTGGCGCCCCGAGATAAAACTTGCGATTCGCGACCATGCGGATCTCGCGCCCACGATCCCAGGCGACCACTTTGAACGGCCCACTTCCGATCGGCATGTCGTTGTAAGGAGCTGTATTGAGCGAACCCTTATTGTCGTTATATCGTTCAAGAAGGTGTTCGGGCAGAATCGGCGCGTTACCGTTAACGCCAAACAGTTCCTGAAGAAACGGCGCGTAGACTCTGTTCATACGGATTATGGCAACGTGCGGGTCCGAACACTCAATGCTACGGATATCGCGATAACCATCGGTTACCACGGTGTTGTTGTGCGGATTCATGACCGCGCGCCAAGTAAATCTGAGATCGCCGCACGTTAGAGGCTTCCCGTCTTGCCACAGAATATTTGACCGAAGCTTATATTTGAGCGTCAGCCCGTCTTTGCTGACGTCCCCGTTGGCAATCGTAGGTACCTCGCGCAGGGCATCGGGGATTGGGCGAGCTTTGCGATCGTAGCGGACCGCCCAGGAATAAACGAACATCCCGATGTTTAGCGACGCGCTGTCCTGATCGAGCATTGTGTTGAGCGTTCGCGGTTCAGCAGCCGAGCCGATACGCAACACGCCGGGAACCGTCCACGGATGATACCTTCCGAAACTTGCCTGTTCTCGCGCGTTTTTCGCGCAGCCGAGGAACGAGGTCGCCGCGGCAATGGCGCACAGCGTCGCAGCTGGGCGAGATATCATGAGTGCCTGAGCCGATCGCTGACGGCTAAGGCGTCACCTTTAGCGTTGATCCGGCGCTGCGGCCGAACTGTTCGGGTGCGTCTTTGAGATAGACGTGCGCGCCCGGCCATGCAAAGGCACCGGGCGTCACCGATCGCACGAGGTAGTGCAGTTCGTACACGCCGGGTTCGAGATGTTGCGCGAAGGCGACGACGCGGTCGCTGTAGATCTGGCTCGCGTCGATCTGCCAGCTATTGCTTTGCGGGACGATCGCTTGCAGCGACGTGCGGAACGACGTATCGACCGCTTCGAATCCTGCCGGCAGCGGATCGTCAATCAACAAGCGATCTACCGGGTGATCGACGATCGCGCGTACGCCAACGTCGAAGACGCGCCCAGCAGCGACTGAGACAGGCGGCGCCGCACCGATGTCCATCGTTGCCAGCGGCTCGATGCGCGTCGACGAGGTCGCGACGGTCGGATCGCTCAGCGTCCGAATGACGCGGAACGCCGCAAGCTCGCCCGGCGCGTTTGGCGGCACAGGATACGTATACAGCATGAGATAGTGTACTGTGCCGCCGTTCGACATCGTCACGGCAACCGAGTTTGCGCCACTCAGCTCCGAAGCCGGCACGGTAAACGTCTGCGATGACGCCGTATTCCCGAAGCGCGCCGTGCCGATCGTGCGGCCGCCGGCCGTTGCACTTGCGGAACCGGGCGTAAGCCGTTCGGTTGCCGCATACGCGCTCAGAGCGGTCACGGCAGAGGCCGTGTCGTCGGTCGTGGGCCAACCGCATTTGCACTGCTGCGAGACGAGCGCGCGCACCGCGCCGTCGAGCTTCTCCACGGACGCGTGCTGCTCGAGCAAGAGCTGCAGCATCTGCGACTGCGCATCGACGAGCGAACCGAGCCACGCCCACCGCGAATCGTTTGGAGCGGTCGCATAACGCCCGGTGAGGTAAATCGTCTGCTGCAGCTGCGCCGCCATTGCGGCGCCTTTGCTCTGCCAGCCCGGCGCCCGCAGCAGGTAACGCGCGAGCCGAATCTGCGTGGCGCTATCGAAGTTCTGCGATTGCGCGAAAATATCGGCGAGAAAGTCCGTTCGCGGAGAGCTTATTTGCGCGAGCGCCCAAAGCGCTTCGAATCGCAAGCTCGTCTTGCATAGCGGATACGATGCGCACCATTTTAAGATGCCCGGATTGGCCAGTACACGCGTCATGAATCCGGTCGCGTTTGAAATCGCCGTCGAGTCGACCCTTACGCCGTGCGCGCGCGCAAAGGCGAGCGCCTGCAGTGCGGCGGCGGTCGCAAACGGGTCGCTCGCGGTGTCGTTCGCGAACAGACCAAATCCGCCGTCGCCACGCTGCAGCGCGAGCAGTTGCGTCAGACTTGCCGCGCTTGCAGCCGCGGGATCGAATGCGAGCTTCAACCGATAGGGAGTCTGCAGTCGCTGCAACGCAGCGGCGATCGTAAGGCGCGACGCGACGATGTCGGTCAGCGGGAACGCATCGGCCATCATGGCGCGTTCCGAGGGCGTGACGAACTGCGGCACGACCGAGTTTGCCAGCGTGACTTGCAGCCTGCCGCCGGAGTTGAGGGCGATCGGAATGGCCGCCTGCGTGCGCAGTTTACCCTGAGCTTGTCGAAGGGCTCCGCTTTCGATCACGGAGTCGGTGCTCTCACGCTCGCTCGGTGTAAACGGCACGCGGAATGCGTCGCTCTGCGTTCCGAGTTTTGCTTCCGCCTGAACCTCGGTCGCTGCCGGCGTTCCGACGATGACGGGAAAACGGAAAGCCTGTACGCCGGTCGAGACCTGTTCGCTGCCGCGCATTGTCTTCGGATCGCCTTGCGCGAACGCCAGCGCTCCGGTTAGCTGAAGGACGAAGTCGAGCGCCCCGCCCGCACCGGTCTGATTTGCAATCGAAAGCCCGAGATCGAATCGATCGTTAGGCCGCGCGAACTGCGGCAAGAGCGGATTGGCAATCAGCGGCTGATTCGAGACGAACGTTGAGTCGGCTGTTGCAAAGTGCATACGGTCTTGCGCGAGCGCGACTGCCATGACGCGCCAAGTCGTCAAGTCGTCGGGCATGGTGAGATCCGCCGCCGCGCGGCCGGAAGCATCGGTAGGCAGCACGCGGTAATACGCCAGCGGCTGGAAGTTCGCGCGAACTCGCGTGCTGCCCGCGCCGGCTAAGAAGCCGCCGCCGTATCCAAAGCCCTTCTCCAACGGCGGCGTCTGAGTCTTCAACGTCACGTTCTCACGGTTGTCCGCAAAGATCGTCGCGATGGGCTGTTGCGCGAAGACGGTCGTAACGAGATCCGGCAAACGGTATCCGGTGAGCTGTAAGATCGCGTCGTTCACGACCATCGCGACAATCTCGCTCTTCGCCGGTCCACCGCCGCTCGACGTCACGGTGAAGTCGATATGCTGAGCACCGCCGGGATGCACGGTCGCATTGCGCGCCGCGATTGCCAGCTTCAGATACTGGCCCGCTAGATCCACGTCGAAGGGCGCCATGCCGGTAACGGCAAGCGTCGTATCTTGCTTCCTCCCGGTCGCACGCCGCACGACGACCGCTTGAACCGCGGCATTTGGCAGCATCGCTTGCGTCACTTTGAAATTCGCGCGAACGGCGCCGTGCACGCCACGCATCACCGTGCGATAGATGACGTCGTTGCGCACGACGGAAAAATAGACGTCGGCATTGTCGTACGGCGACGCGACGAGCGCGCTTGCGATCTCGCCGATCGCATACTTCTTCTTGTCGAGCTTGACCGCGACGGCGTTGGGATCGCTCAAGCCCCAATCCGCCTCTCCCGCGCCGAATGCGAAGACTTGAATGCTGCTGTTCGAAGCCTCGCTTCGCGCGTCGCCGAAATTGGCATAGACGCGATACGGCCCGGCGTCGCTCGGCGTGAGCTGTACGGTGACGGGTTGATCGCTCGACGTAGCATCCGCAGTGGCGACCGTAGCGTACTTAACGGACTGCTGCGCGTTCTCGCCGCCTTCGACTTCTTGCGTCGCCGACGTATATGTCATCTTCTGCATTTGCAGATGAACGGCGCGTCCGGTAACCGGTTTGCCGTTCGAATCCGTCACGATGACGCGGATGCTCATCGGAGTCCCGGCTTGCCCGACCGCATCGGACGCAAGCCCAATCGCCGCATCGGTGGGCCACGCTGCGAAACTCTTCGAATCCGAGACGGAGAGATTCGAAACGTCGCTCGTCTCCATATCGACGCGATAGGTCATTGGAAACGCAAGGTCGCGCGGTACGGCTACATCGAGCGAGGCCTTCCCCTGCGCATCGAGCGCGAGATCGCGCTGGAGCACGTCGGTATCGAACGACGGCGGCTCTTCGGGATAGAACCATTGCGGTCCGAATGAGAACTCGTCCCAGCCTTTGGGCTGCACGTTGGCGAGATCGCGCGTTACGTAAGCGTGGGCCGTGCCGCCCTGCAACGGCGCCCCGAAGAGATACGCCGCCGTTACGGCCGCCCCAACGGTGGAACCGGCGGTCGCCGACGTCGAATCGAGCGCCAGCGACAGCTTGAAGTTCGGCGGCTTGAACTGCGCGACGCGCAGCGAACCGGTGATATCGTTGCCGTTGGCGCCCTTGGCATCGACCGTGTAATAACCCAATGCCTGTTGTTTCGAAAACGAAACCGGAAGTGAGAAAACGCCGAAGGCATCCGTGCGCACCGTTTTTAGCGGCGTCTCATTGTTGTCGGGATCGACCAGCTTCACGCGGTAATTCGCATCGGCGTCGGCCACAACGGCACCGCCTTTGACATAATACGCGATGCCGGTAATCTCGGCGCGTTCGCCGGGTTGGTACATTTGGCGATCGCTGAAGACCGTGCCGCGCGAGAGCGGCGCGCCGCTGGTCCAGCCGCTGTAGACGTCGTAGCGCGAGACGCCGCTATAATTCCACGCCGTCACGGTTGCAACGTCGGCGGCTTGCGTGACGACGACGCCGAGATTCGGTGCTTGATTCGAGGCTGCGGTCGCCGAACAACGCTCGACGTCCACTCCGTAGAAGCTTAGCTGCCCGTCAGCGCCCGTTGTTCCGGCCGCGCATTGTTGCGGCACCGCCTTACTATCTTCGGCGATGCGATAGACGGTCACGTTGGCGCCTGCGACCGGAGCGCCGTCGCTCAGACGTTGCACGAGCACCATGCCGTGCGAAGGAAACCATTGCGTGAAGACGCCGAGGTTCGTCAGCTGGACGATTCCAGTGTTGTTCGGATCGCTGTCGGACGAGTCGAGCGGCGTACGAAAGCCGTATGCCAGCGCTCCGTAGCCGCCGCCGAGCCGGTTTTGAACCGGCACGCTTACGACGCTCTGCACGTTACGCCGTGCATTGAGCTTCTGCGCCGGCCAGCTTTTATAGGACGGCAGCACGTCGAGCGCACGCGGCGAGCCGAGCATCTGCAGCGGCGTCATCCGTCCGTACGCCGCCTGGTACGTGTTGCCGGGAAGATTCGTTGCGTAAAAGTTTAGGGCGATCGGCGCGCCTGCCGGAAAGACGTTCGTACCGTTCGGCGCCCACGCGCCCGGCGCAAAATCCGACGTGCGAATCGTGACGTGTTGGTCCTGGCCGAGCGTCTGTCCGTAAATGTCTTTGACGCCGGCTGCGACCGTTGCGGTGTACGTGGCGTCGGGATCGAGCGCATAGGGGTCGATCGCGATAACGTTCGAGCGCCAATCCGGCACATTGACGAGCTGCTTCACCGCCGCCGGTGCCGGCGAGATGGTGATCGCGTGCGCGACTGACGCCGGATCGAGCGCATTGCTGAACGCGATGACCGGATCGCCTGCTGCGAAGCGGTTCTGCTCGCCCGCGCTCGCACTCGGCGTTGGGACAATCGCCAGATCGCCGTACGTCCGGACGAAACCGGCGGCATTCTCTGTCGTTGGCAAATTTCCGTACCGAGGCTCGACGCCTTGCGCAATTATCAGCTTATACGTCGTTCCGCGACGCAGCTCGCTTACCGGAGTCACGTTGTAGTACCACGCGTTGAGCTGCGGATCGAAAAGCGCTTCCGCGCCGCTCCCCGGATAGGGCGTCGGCTGCGTTTCCAACTCGGCCTTTGCCGCCACGGTTTCGCTCGGCCCGGCAACGAAGAGCGCATTGTTCGCAAGCGACTCCGTATCGACTGCCGCGTTCGCACGGATGCGCACCTTCGGCTGGAGGCGAACCGGCAACGGCGTTGGCGTCTCCTCGCTCGCGTCGTCCGTGCCCGGCAACTCGCTGAACTCCAGCGGGTCGGTTTCAAACGTCCAGGCGAGATCTTGCGTCAGCGAGTCGCCGGCGAGATCGCGCAGGCCTGCGCTGAGCGTGATGCGCACCCGCGTTCCGACCGGAAGCGCCTGATCCGGCACGAAGCCGATCATGCGCGGCGTCAGCAGCGTGAAGTGTCCTTGCAGCGCGGGATAAATGCGGACGTGCTCGAGAACGCTCTGCGTACCGGAAGCCGCGAGTGCTTGTACCGGCGTTACCGGTTTTGCAAAGACGACGCGGATCTGCGCCAGTGTATCGGCGGTGTCGGTCGGCGAAATGGACGCGATCCAAGGCGGCAGCGATGGCTTTGGCAGCGCCTCGACCGGCGCGAGCTTCGCAACGTTGGAGCCGGGGGCGCCGCATGATACCGCGGCCAGCACGGCAATTGCCGCGATGAGAAGAGCAAGAGAGCGCACCGTCGTAACTTCCGCACAGCGGGCATGAAACTCTTTGCGTGGGCGATTCCCGGCAGCGCACTCGCGGCGCTGTTGGCGCTCTATCTCGGCGGTGTGAACGTCGGGCGGCTCTCGACGCCGCCGGGCTCAGTCACCTTCACCGATCGCACCGGAAGCACGCTCGGCACGGTCCTGCGGGCGCGCTCGGCACACGTCGTCGGCGTTCCGCTGCGTGACGTCTCTCCGTATTTCTTGCAGGCCATCGTCGCCGCCGAAGACGCGCGCTTCTGGCGCCACGGTGCGGTCGACGTTCCCGCGCTGCTGCGCGCTGCGCGCGACTACCTCATCGTCGGCGAAGCGCGCAGCGGCGGATCCACCATCGAGATGCAGCTCGCGCGTCTGCTGCACCAGACGCCGTCGACGCTTCGCGGCAAGCTCGTCCAGATCGCCGAGGCCCAGCGCATCGCCATGGTCTCGAGCAAGCGCGATATTCTGCAAGCATACGTCAACCGCGTGCCGATGGGCGGTAACGTCTACGGCATCGAAAGCGCTGCGCGCACGTATTTCGGCGAGCCCGCGAGCGATCTCGATTTGGCGCAAGCCGCATTGCTGGCGGCGATACCGAACTATCCGGCACGTTTGCAGCCGGGCTACGACTGGAGCGCGCTGCGCGCGCGGCAGCATTTCGTTTTGGTGCGCATGGCGGACCTCGGCTTCGTCTCTGCCGCGCGCGCCGAGCTTGCATTTGCCGAAACGCTCAACCTGCGCCGGCACGATTCGGGGATCGCCGACGCGGCGCACGCGGTATTTTTCCTCGCACGCGCGGCTCCTGAGGGTCGCGTGCGCACTACGATCGACCGCGATCTTCAACGCTTCGTGCAGGCGCAAACGCAAGCCGTCGTCGGCGCGCTCGAGCCGTATCACGTCACCGATGGCGCGGCGCTCGTGACCGATAATCGCTCGGGGGCGGTTCTTGCCTACGTCGGATCGCCGGATTATTTCTCGGGCGGAATTCTAGGCAGCAATGACGGCGTGCAGGCATTGCGGCAACCCGGATCCTCGCTCAAGCCGTTCACCTACGAGCTTGCGCTCGAACGAGGCGCGATCCGATCGACGACCATTCTGAACGACGCGCCCGCGGTCTACGCGCTCCCGGGCGGACGGCTCTATCAGCCGGCCGATTACAGCGGACGCTTCAGCGGACCGGTTCGCGTCCGATATGCGCTCGCGAATTCGCTTAACGCGCCGGCCGTGCAAGTGCTCTCGTCCCTCGGCGTCGATCCGCTGCTCGGGCGCCTACACGCGCTTGGCTTTACGCACCTCGACCATCCGGCGGCGTATTATGGTCTGGGCCTCACGCTCGGCAGCGGTGAAGTGAGCCTCTGGGAGCTCGTGCAGGCGTATGCAACGCTGGCACGCGCGGGAAAATTCATTCCGCTGCATCTGGTCGACCGCGGCGAGCCTCGTCGCACCTTCGTTGGAGAGGGGCCGGACTGGCAACTCATCGCCGACATGCTCGCGGACCCGCACGCCCGTGCGAAGTCGTTCGGCATCGGCTCCGTTCTGCAGATGCCGTTTCCCGCCGCCGTAAAGACCGGCACGTCATCCGATTTTCGCGACACGTGGACGGTCGGATTCACGCGCGATTATACCGTCGGCACGTGGGTCGGCAACTTCGACGGCAGCGCGATGCGCGGCGT